>JAEIGA010001330.1_pt1 | contig 38490 bp, 64 predicted proteins | sample 9270691 | NCBI WGS metagenome assembly JAEIGA01 (sample SAMN17057246, study PRJNA624740) | gut metagenome | biome: biome; isolation source: fecal sample | host: Bos grunniens | place: China: Xizang | collected 2019
AGGTCTGTGGCAATGCCTGGGTCTATGGCAATGCCAAGGTCTGTGGCGATGCCGAGGTCTGTGGCAATGCTCATTATCTCGTTGTCGGCCCCCTGGGTAGCCGTGGTGGATACACTACTTTCTTCCGGTCTAAGAAACTGGAAATCTGTGTGACTTGTGGCTGCTTCCGTGGAAACATCGACGAGTTTGCTGAGAAGGTTAAGCAAACTCATGGAGAGAATGAACACGCAAGAAAGTACATGGCAGCTATCGAATTCGCCAAAACTTGTATTGATCTGGCAGCTGAGACTAAGGAGGAATAATTATGAGAAAACGCAGAATGCAGACTATCGGCACCAATGCCATTGACGGGGCAACTTCTTCCCGGTTCTGGGGTAAGAAGCGATTCAAAAGGTACAAGGGTGTCGCCTGTAAGTACGGTAAAACTACTAACTTCGGAGGTGGAAAAAATGCTTAATCACATTACTATCATGGGCCGTCTGACCAAAGACCCGGAACTTCGTAGAACCGGAAGCGGCATTGCCGTTGCCAGTTTTACCGTGGCTGTCGACCGTGATTTCGGCGGCAGAGACGGCGGCGAACGGGAAACCGATTTCATTGACTGTGTTGCTTGGCGTCAGACCGGAGAGTTTGTCTCCAAGTATTTCACCAAGGGCAGCATGATCGTGGTTTCCGGCCGTCTCCAGATCCGTAACTGGAACGACAAAGATGGCAATAAGCGGCGAACCGCTGAAGTGGTTGCCGATAACTGTTATTTTGGCGATTCCAAAAAGGAAACATCCGGCGGCAATTATGGCAGCTATAACGCCCAGGCAATCCCCGAACTGACCACAGCCCCGGCACAGGATTTTGAATTGATGGATGGGGATGATCAAATGTTGCCCTTCTAATTGGTGACGGCCATGGCAGTTGTATGGAAAATGAACATCTTCTCTGCGAATGCAGAGATGTGTTATCAAGAAATCCTATCCATTGGCAAAACAGCCACACCACAGCAGATTCTCGACTATGCCCGGAATCCTAATTCAGAACTGCACAAGTGCTTTGAGTGGGATGACACAGTGGCTGCGGAAAAGTACCGACTTCAGCAAGCCAGAACTGTTGTCTGCCATCTGGTTTATGTGGACGAGAAGCAGGCAGAACCACAGAAAATCCGTCTGATACAACGAGCAAGCGAAGGTTATACGCCTGTTCAGATGATTGTCCGCAACAAGACGGAATATGAAAAACTACTGGAACGAGCCAGAGCGGAACTGAGAGCGTTTAAACAGCGTTATCACACTCTGGTAGAACTAGAAGAAATTCTGGCTTTGATTGACTAAGCCAAACCCCCTGTCCTTAGAAAAGGCATTGATTGTGCCTTGTATGTCTCACTAGAAAAAATCAGGATAGCAATGGAAAAAATATCATAAAAAATTGCACAACGTGAGAGAAAAGAACAGGACAGCATAGAACAAAACAATACACCATAAATCAATGTCTTTTTCTAAGGACAGGGGAACAAAAACAACATAATCCGATGCCTACAGATAGGTGCAGAAATGCACCAACATATATCAGCGAAAAACTGTACTTGATAGAACACCACAAATTAAGACATAACAAGACTCAATAGTACAGATCAGCACAATACAACACAGGTCTGCATCTATTTGTGGGCATCGGAAACATACACAAACACAACAAGCCATTGCCTACTGATAGGTGCTGAAATGCACCAAGAACAAAATAGGACTGCATAGGTAAAAAAACACAAAACAGCGCAGTTTAGCATTACTCAAAATAGCACAAGTCCAAACAATACACTTCAGCATCTATTAGCGGGCAATGGCAAATAACAAAAAAGGAGATTATACCATGAACGAAACCATTATTGAACTGAAGCCCCTGGGCGTTAAGACCATGCGAGTCACCATCGTTGGTGACGGTGATCTGGTACTGAATAAGATGAACGATGTTGTCGCAAAGCAGTTGACCGATGCAAGAAAAGACAAAGCTAAGTCCACTCAGAAACCTAACGAGTGGGAGAGCATCATCACATCCATGCACTGGTACAACGGCAAGCCTACTGATTTTTCTGAAGAAGGTCTGCGAGAAGCCATGGTCAACAACAGTCCTTGCATCACTGCTTTTGCACTGAAGAAGTCCTTCGGTGATGCCGTAGTCCGCAACGAACTGGACAAGTACAAGACCAAGTTCGATGCCAGCGTAAACATCGTTTCCCGAGGCGGCTTAGTTCCGATTACATTTGCAGAACACTTTATCGATGAAAAGTTGATGTCTCCAAAGAAGGGTGCTCCGGTTCTGGTTCGTCTAAATCGATTCTCAGGTTGGAGTGCAACTCTGACTGTCCAGTATATGGAGAATGTTTACTCTGCTGAGCAGATTGTCAACATCATCAATCTTGCTGGTTTTGGTCTGGGCATTGGCTCTGGTCGGTCTTCCGGTTACGGCAGATATCATGTAGCAAATATCGAATAAAAACAGGCGGTGATCCACATGGGGTATGAGAGTTTCCGAATCTATTACCCAAAAAATAAAGCGGAAATGAAACGATGGGCAAAGGAATATGGCTTGAACAAATATTATTCGGGCTGTCACTGGTCTATCAGAAAACGGGACGCAGAATATTGGCACTTGCTGACCCGTTCTGCAATGAACAAACAAGAAATCAGAATTAGACCATTCGACAAGCCTGTTGAAATCTCATTTCTCTGGAATGACCGCCTGGATATAGATAATCATGCAATCATGGGAAAAATGATTGTCGATGCCATGAAAGGTCGATTGATAAACGATGATTCCCGGCGATGGGTTAAAGGCGTGTGCCATTATTTTCATGACGAAGACTATATTTTGGTTCAGATAAGGGAGGTGGAAGCATGAGCGCAACGGATTACACAAAAATTTTGGAATATTGCGCCGAACACGGCATCATAACAGCCCGTGAAGCATTTATTCATCTGAACATTAACAGCCCACGCAAAGTCATTTCCGACTTGCGCCGCAAGGGTTACGAAGTGAAAGTGGAGAAGAGGGATAACAATGGGAAAACCCCGTATAACCGCTATTACATAAGTAAGAAAGAGGATGATACACATGATTCAAGTGGGGCAGAAAGTTCGCTTTGATGCCTTTCAGCATATTAAAAGTAGCGTTGAGAGAATCAAAGAAAACACCGTTGGAACTGTTGTGTATGTAAACGAACGACACAAGTGGTTCTCCGTCCAGCATGGCGAAAACCAACGCATTTCCTTTAAGTTTTACGAAATTGGACGGGATGTGCATCTTTGCAAGTAAATCATAAGGAGGTGATCCGGTGGCTGTTTATAGAAACATAAGCATGGATTTCTGGACAGACAGCAAAGTTGTGGACGATTTCACCCCGGAAGACCGATATTTCCATATCTATGTACTGACAAATCCACACACAAATCTGTGCGGCTGCTATGAGGTCAGCTTGAAACAGATTGCAAATGAAACCGGATATAATACCGACACGGTTTCAAGATTGCTTGACCGTTTCCAGAATGTGCACAAAACATTGGAGTATTGCAAGGAAACAAAAGAGATTCTTATTCTTAACTGGTTCAAGTACAACTGGACAGTTAGTCCAAAACTGGACAAACCACTTTTGAAAGATATTGAATCAATCAAAAATGAGAGATTCCGAAATTATGTTGGTGACTTATACAACAAAAGGGAGCCAGTGATACCGTATCGATACCCTATCGATACAACTGTATCTGTGTCTGTATCTGATACTGTATCTGTAACTGATACTGAACCGGAAGAAACGAAAAAACCAATTGCTCATAAATACGGCGAATATGGGTGGGTGTTACTGACGGATGACCAATACAATAAGTTGGTTGCGGATATAGGTGAGAACAACGCCAAACGGTGCATTGCTTATGTTGACGAAAGCGCACAAGGAACCAGCAACAAAAACAAGTGGAAAGACTGGAATCTTGTTGTTCGGAAATGCTACCGGGAAGGTTGGGGCGTGAAACCTTGGCAACAAAACAGAGTTGGTGCAAACGGTATTCCAATCAATAACGAAAAATCAGACCTTGAAGGGGTGTTCTAATGAATGGATTTGATTCCGCAATTGCAATGATTATCGAACAGGCGAATAAAACGGCGAATATTAACGCCGGGGATTATGTTGGGGAAGATAATCTGTACTATTGCGGCAAGTGCCACACAAGAAAGCAAACGGCGATAGAACTGTTTGGCGAAAAGAAAATAGCCCCTTGTATTTGCAAGTGTCGTGCCGATGAACTGAAAGCCGAAGAAGATGCACGAAAGCAGCGGGAACACTTTGACAAGATCATGCGGATGCGTTCTGTTGGATTTCCTGAAAATGCTATGTCGAATTGGACATTTGAAAACGATGACGGCAGCAACCCAAAAATGTCGAATGCTATGCGGAAGTTCGTTGAGAACTTCCCAACATTCCAGAAGGAAGGAAAAGGGCTGTTGCTGTTCGGGACGGTTGGAACGGGGAAAACATTCCTTGCCGCCTGCGTTGCAAATGCCCTAATCGATATGGGTATTCCTTGCCTGGTTACGAACTTTGCACGAATCGCAAACGAAGTGCAAGGGCTGTTTGAGGGTAGACAGGAATATTACGACAATCTGAATAAATACCCGCTGTTGGTCATTGACGATTTGAGCGCAGAACGAAAAACGGAGTATATGCAGGAAATCGTGTTCAATGTGATCGATGCACGATACCGGGCAAACCTTCCATTGATTGTTACAACGAACCTAACACGGGAAGAACTGCTACACCCGTCAGACTTGACATATCAGCGCATTTTCTCCCGCTTGTTTGAGATGTGCACACCAATCGAGGTGAGCGGCAAGGATCGCCGCCAAAAGGCACTGAGAGAAGATATCGGCAAGTATAAAGATTTGCTTGAATTGTAAGGAGGAATGTATGAAAACAGTTACTTTCTTTGATACCCGTGAGGAATTGCGGGAACTGACTGGCTTACCCGGTGATAACCATGATGCAGCGTTATGGGATGCCGGGTTTAATCTGGATGATTGGGATTTCGGTTTTGTGTCCGATACGGAATGGAACGAAAACGGAGATCCTTTCTATGAATTTTGGTTGATGCTTAAAATGGAAAATCACTGTGTCGGCTATCAGCACACGGAATACAACGGGCGGCATTATTACATTGCCTATCATTCATAGGAGGAAGAACGATGTCTGAATTTATTGCAGGAGTGCTACTTCTGGGCGCAGCACTTTTTATGGCTGCAGAAATTATTGATAGGTTATTGGAGGATTAAGATGCTTCGGATTAAGGTTTGCGGAAACTGTAAGCATTGCAGACTGGACATAAAAGCCCTGAAATGCGGTGTGTTGATTGATAAATGCGGCATTGACGGAAGATTCTATCAGGCAAAAACGCTAGGCGTGAAAATTCCAAAAGAACAGCGGGAGAAATTTGAAGGTCAAATCAGAAAAAACCCGGATCGAAAAGGATTTTACTTCTTCAAAGTAAAATCCCCCATTGAAAAGGAATGGGAAGAAACCGTAACGAATCATATTGATTTCAAACTACTTGAACAATGTGATTTGTGGTGGTTCGGTCATATTATGCGTGGTAGCTATAACCTTTGGGATGCCGATGGTGAAATTTACGGTTACTTATGCACTGAACAGGATGAGGATTTCAAACCTGATGCATTCATGGAAGAAATCAAGCTCAGCGAATACCATGCAGTTATTGAGAGGTTAAAAGGCGATGACTGATAGAGAAAGATTGCTTAAAATTCTAAACGTTCCAATTCATCCGCATGAGAACGTTGACCCGTTGGAAGCGGTAGCGGATTTTCTTTTGGATAACGGCGTAACGTTCCAGAAGTGGATTCCTGTTTCTGAGCGGTTGCCAGATGCCAACGAGAAAGTTGTTTGCTGTGGTCCGGAAGGTGGAGTATTCATCGCAGAAACAAGGTATTTAGCTGGGCGTGTTCTGTGGAATGACTTGGCAAGAATTGGCAGACGCAAGGCAACATATTGGATGCCGTTACCTGAACCGCCGAAGGAGTAGCGATGGCAAGATACAAAATTGACTGCTGCAGGGATTGCCCAGACAGAAAACCGGGTTGCCATGGAAGTTGCGAAACATACAAACAGCAAAAGCAGGAATATGAACAGACCAAAGAAGAAAAAATGAAGCAAGCCAAAATTCAACAGGGCTTGGATGAATACAAATTCGACTTTGGACACAAGGTTACGAAAAAACAAATTTACAGAGGTAAATTTAGAAAGGGGTATTGATATGGCGAATAAATTTCTTCAACAGATCGACAAAGCAAAGCAAGATTGCTTCGTTGCTGGATGTGACATTACGGCGCAGCAGATGTTCGATATGATGTGCTTAGTGCTACATGACCCGCAAGTGATGGGCAAGGGTCACACCATCGGCGCAGAACGCCTGAAACGGATTCACAATGCAATGGTTGAACTTGAAGCCAAGTATCACGATGCGTGGATGTTCACTCCGGAATCTGACTATCTCCAAGAGAAGCTTGACGCAAATCTGCTGGAAATTTTCGGGATCATTGAACCGTTCCGGAAGCGTTATCCGCTGTGCCGGGAATGGGATTATATGAAACCGTACAAGAAAGGGTAATCGAATGGCAACCGCAAAGAAAGTTGGCTATTTCAAGCCATACACGCCAAACAACAGGGCGAAAAATCCGAAAGGCAAACGGAAAGGAAAGAAAAAATGATTATTGAAGAATGGGTACAGCAGAGCAGAGAAGAAAAGCGGGAACTGTTCGGAGAAATTGGTTTGCATGATGATTGCTTGCATTACGGAACATTAAACGGGAAACCGTTCTGCAATGCTTGTGAATTTTGGAACGACCACAGAAGACACAGCCGAAAAGACCAGATCCTTCAGTGCGAAAAGAGAATGTGTTATTTCTACAAACCCAAAGGAAAGGATGATGGTAATGATTAAGGACAGCGGTTCCAGGACTGAATTTCCATCCGGTGCGGTTCGTGATATGCACGGTGGAAAAGGAAGAATGGATTTGTTGCCGTGGGCGGCTATCATGGAAGTGTCGAAGCATTGTGAGAACGGCGCATTAAAATACGGTGAGCATAATGTAGACCGTGGCATACCAACTCACTCCCTCTGCGATTCAGCAGCCAGACATCTAGCAAAGTATCTGGATGGTTGGGACGATGAACCGCATTTGTTGGCAGCTACCTGGAATCTACTTTGGGCAGTGCAAATGGTACTCAAGCATAAGGAATGCGTTGACACGCCATGGATTGAGAACCGTATAACAATGCCATGCCCGGTGTGCGGTAATACTATCCCAATTGGTGCTATGTTTTGCGACAGTTGCCTAGTAACGATCAGGAATTCTGATATTGATCCTGATAGCTTCATAGGAGAGTACGAGGAAGAAAACGATTGAGGGTGATACATAGTGCAAGCAATCGAATATTTGAATCAGGTGAAACGCTTAGATGCGCTGATTGAAAACAAACGAGATGAAGAAAGGGAACTTTGGGCAATAGCAACCAGCATGACACAGAACGGCGATGGAATGCCACATGGCACAAGTGACCCCGACAAGATGACTAACATCGTACAGAAAATTATAACGGCTAGAGAATGCACCAACGCCGCTATAGACAAGTATGTCGATGCAAAACAAGACATCATCAACCACATCGAACAGTTGCCGCCGAGACAATACGAAGTTTTGCACTGGTTGTATATCAAGAAGCGTGAAAGATTGGCTAAAGGTCAGAACTGGTATTATACATGGTCGGAAATTGCTGACAAGATGGGTTGTACTGAACAGAACATCTCAAAGTTACGGGGCAAAGCGTTAAGAAATCTGCAAAAAATTCTTGATTCAGAATAAAAAGCGGAAAAGGTTGATTGAAGTTGAGTGAACTTTTTCGCTATAATTACAATGGCTGAATAAGATAATCAGTGAAAAGGACATGGCTCTCACCGGGGCTGTGTCCTTTTTGCGTTTCATACAAAAAAAGGAAGGTGAACCAATGAAACGGATTGAAATTTCCGTGCAGAATCTGGTTGCATGGCAGAGCAATTCAACGGAGTATGTCTGCGGCAATAGTGAATTCGTGGTTGGTTTTGTTTTCGATAAAGAGTGGGACGAACTTGAAACCAAAACAGCGAGATTCATTCACGGCGGTGAACATACCGACATTGTGTTCACCGGAACAGAGTGCAAAGTACCGAAAATCCTTAATGTCAAAACAATGGAAGTCGGAGTATACGCCGGGGACTTACACACAACCACCCCGGCTACTGTACATTGCCTGAAGTCTATTCTATGCAATTCCGGTACTCCTGTAGACCCTACTCCCGATGTGTACGCACAGGTAATTGAACTACTAAACAGCATCGTTCCTGAAAATAAAATTGCAAAAGCCGTATCTGACTATATGGAGAAAAACAATATCTGTACGGCAACCATCGGAGTTGTCGAACTGCTTTCTGAAAAATGGGTAGCCAGAGAAACGGAAGAAAACCTCTTTCATCAGGTTGTTTCTATTGATGGCGTTACCGAAAGCAGCCAAGTAACCTTGACACCATCCGTGGAACAGCTTGTTATTTTCTATGAGAAAGACTTGACTTTCGTTACGGAAAACGAAGGCGGTGTGGTTACGGTGTATGCTATCGGTCAGAAACCGACTAACGACTATATGATTCAGGCAACTATCACGGAGGTGACACTATGAAAACAAGAAAAATCGTTGGTGTTACTGCTGGAACTCCAATAAGTCCTGAAGCGACTAGAAGAAAAATCGGACATACTTTCAAAACGGATAATACGCTGAAATTGGAAAACGGTGTCCTTTCTGTCAACACTGCAAACTCTGTAGATCAAGACAATTCTCTTCCTGTCACATCTGCTGCTGTATATGCCACTGTTGGCAACATTGAAGCGTTACTGAAGACTATCTGAGGGGAGGAACGAGAAAATGAGTGTAGCAACTTATATTGCTGGAATTGAATCCAACAGAAACACCATCCGAAACAAGTTGATTGAATTGGGTTTGGCTGCGTCCACCGATAAGTTGGATAAACTGGCTGAAGTAATTGAGGGCATCGTCAATCAGGGTGCGGTCAACATTACCGTTCAGGAGGGTGACACCTATACTATTCCCAAGGGCTACCACAACGGCAACGGTACTGTTTCCGGTGTGGCTGGCGGCGGCAATTACAGCTTGCAAGCAAAGACTGCAACACCTACAAAGAAACAGCAGTCCATTGCGCCTGACAGTGGCTTCTATGGTCTGTCTGGTGTTACTGTTAACGCAATTCCCGAAGCATATCAGGATGTATCTAGTGTTACCGCTGGTGCTGGTGATGTGCTGACAGGCAAGGTATTTGTCACTGCAAGTGGCGTTGTTACTCCCGGTGAGATGGTGAACAACGGTGCTGTAAACAAGACCTTGGATTTAACCACGATCACCTATACCATTCCGCAGGGCTATCACAACGGTTCCGGTAAGGTCATGCTGGTTCTGGAAAGCAAGACAGTCACGCCTACCAAGGAAGCACAGGAGATTACCCCCACGAATGGCAAGGTTCTTTCCAAGGTAACCGTGGGTGCTATTCCTGCTGAATACATTACCACGGACGATGCAACCGCAACCGCAGACAAGATCATCGAGAATGAGACTGCGTATGTTGACGGTGTAAAGGTAACGGGTACAATGCCCAATGTTGGTTCTGTGTCTCAGAAACTGGACGCTGGAACCACTAGCTATACCGTTCCAAAGGGCTACCATGACGGCACGGGTAAGGTTGAAATCTCCACTGAAACCAAGAGTGCGACTCCTACGAAGGCAGCACAGAACATTACGCCTTCCGCTGGCAAGGTGCTTTCCAAAGTCACTGTTGATGCTATCCCTGACAAGTATCAGGATGTGTCGAAGGTGGACGCTGTAGCGGCTGACGTTCTGACTGGTAAGACCATCGTGAACGCTTCCGGTGAGGAAGTCGCTGGTTCTATGCCAAATAATGGTGCTAAGAATGCCACACTGGACGCTGGCGGTTCTTACACTATCCCGGCTGGCTATCATGACGGCTCCGGCAAAGTGACTGCAAAAACACTTGCAAGCCAGACCGTTGCAACTGCCAAAGCTGGCGAAATTCTCATCGGCGAAACGGCGTGGATCAATGGTGTGGAAGTTACAGGTTCTATGGCGAACAACGGCGCAACAGGCGGCAGTATCGATGGCATGACAACAACATCCGTTAATATTCCCGCTGGTTACACTTCCGGTGGTACGGTTTACCTGACCAACGATATTGAAACCGCACTGGCGGCAATTTAAGGAGGTGTACCTATGAGTATACAGACTGAAATTGAGCGCATCAGATCGAATGTGGATAACACATACAACACCATAAGTGAATATGGCGCAGATATGCCGCAGACCAGAAACTCAGATAGCCTGCCCGGAACTGCTGCGAGTATCAAGGCTGTGCTTTTTGGCAAGGAACAGCAACTCACTGATGAACAGAAAGCCCAAGCCCGACAGAACATCGGAGCGGCGGCAGTCGGTGAAGGTGGGGGCGGCGTGTCTAGCTGGAACGACCTTACGGATAAGCCCACTGTTATCAGTGGCGGCGACACGCTGACTTGGGATGGCAATACGGATGGGCTGTACAATGTAGAAGATTTTTTTTACAAGGTATCAGATAAAGTCGTGACTATCGATGATTTAGCGAGAGGGTTTAAAGCAACTATTGATGGCGAAGATGGTGAAATTCCGGCCGGTGCGATTGCGGAAATTGCGGAAGGCATTGCGTTTGTGGGTTTTGCTGCTTTTGTGGCAGAAAATGGCATCGGAGTAGATGTGGACGGTATGTGTTTCGGTGAAAGTGGAATTTACTTTGTTAAAGAAGAAGGCGTTTACGTTGAGAGGATTACCATCCACGGTTACACCGGATTTGGTCAGGAGAAAATCGCACCTTCCCACCTGTATCAACCCGACTGGAACCAGAGTGATGAAGCGGCGGCTGATTTTATTAAGAATAAGCCGTTTGGTGATACCGTGACGGAGATTATGCCTGAAACGGAAGTTGTAGGCGTGGAAAGTGATGGATTATACGAGATTCCTATTGATCCTGATCTTTTCTCCCATGATGAACAAAGTTTGAATGTTACATTTGATGGGGATGAATACGTCTGTGGCGTTAATACAGATTTCGGTGTTGCTGTGTTTGGTAATCCTGTGTTTTTTGACGGGGATGATACTGGTGAACCGTTTTTGATTGCGCCGTCTTTTGGTGTATGTTTAGTTGCAGACTCGGAACACCACACTTTATCAATCTCTAGTGTTAATACACAAAAGCTTGATGATAAATATGTCAATAAACAAACGGTGTTCTATTTTGGCATAGCCGAACAAATTTATTTATATAGTGACCAGATGCTCACCACAAAAGTAACAAAAGAACAACTTTGGCAAGCCTATAAAGTAGGGCCAGTTTTGATCGCTGGTGTGTATGAAAGTATGGGTTATTTTGCTGGTGTATATTCTCAGCCGTTAACCGCTGAATTTGCATCTGCTGAGTATGCGATAATTTATGTCGCAATTAACGTGAACGACACCACTGATTCCATGACTTGTGCTAAACTATACACCGCAGAATGCGAACCCACAACCTAAAAGGAGGAAAACGAAATGGAATATGCAAAACTAGAAAACGGCAAGCTGACCAAGTGCGTTATCTTCCCGAATGGTATGAGCGTGTTAAACGGACGTTTCAAGCGCAACCCCACTGAAGCGGACATTCTGGCGGCTGGCTATCTTCCCATTGTGGAAACCGAAGAACCCGAACACAAGGAGGGCTTTATCAAGTCCTCCAATTGGGTGCAGACTAACAGCGCAATCGCGAAGAAATGGACAGTCAAGCGTGATATGCGTCCCCTGTCTCAAACTGATATCAGTAAAATGCTGATTCGTGAGCAGATCAACACACTGACGGTGGACGATAACACCGCCCTGAGAATGAAGCAGTATTATCCTGACTTTGAATCCATCGTGGGTCATGAAGTCAAACAGGGCTATAAATTCAACCACGGCGGCAAACTGTGGGCAACTGTAAAATCTATGGTGATTCAGGCACACTACCCTCCCGGTGAGGGCATGGAAAGCCTGTACACAGAAGTATGCGAAACCCATAGCGGCACGATTGACGATGCTATCCCCTACAATGGCAACATGGCACTGGTAAACGGTCTGTATTACACTCAGAACGGCGTTATTTACCTGTGCAACCGGGACACCGTGAATCCTGTATATCACGCCCTGTCCGAATTAGTGGGGCTGTATGTGGTAGAAGTATAAAACTGATAAGCACTGCCCTTCGGGGTGGTGCTTTTCTTAAACTTAAAATAAAGTGAGGTGGTGACGGGTGGCGAATGAACAGAATCTTATTCCCGGAGGTTACAAATTATCTTTCGAAGAACTGTCGAGGGGCGGTAAAAATTCCGGTGCTTCCCGCCGCCGTAAAAGAACAGTAAAACAGGCGATGGAATTGGTCATGTCTTTGCCTGTTTCTGACCCGAAAACGAAAGCTAAACTGAAGAAAATGGGCATCGATATGGATGATGCAGATAATCAAACGGCTGTTGTGGTTGGCTTGATGGCTAGAGCGATGAAGGGAGACCCGAAAGCGTGTGCGCTGTTGTTCGAATATCTGGATGACTGCAACGCAAACGGAAACGAACAGGCAGAAAGTCACAATGCACTGATTGACGCAATAAGGAAACGAAACAATGAAGATTGATAAGATCTCAGAGAAACAAGCGCAGATCCTTGACTTCGTTGTTTCCGATGGCTTGTATTTAATCTGTGACGGTGCTGTTCGTTCCGGTAAAACGGTGTTTATGTCTGCTGCTTTCGTTATCTGGGCGATGGAATACTATGACCGCACCAATTTCGCTATCTGTGGCAAAACGGTACAGAGTGCAGAACGGAATGTCCTGAAGCCGCTACAAGAGAACAAATCACTGCCCTATACAATGACCTACAAAGTATCAACAAAGGTGCTTACGGTTCGCTGCGGGTCTAAGGAAAACTATTTCTACATATTCGGCGGCAAGGATGAATCATCGTATATGTTGATTCAGGGTATTACCCTGGCTGGTGTTCTGTTTGATGAAGTTGCGCTTATGCCTAGATCATTCGTTGAACAGGCGTTGTCTCGTGCGATTTCGTTTGAACATCCGAAGTATTGGTTCAACTGCAACCCGGAATCACCGAACCATTACTTTTACAAAGAATGGCTAGAACAACAGAAAGAAGGAACAACCCATTTGCATTTCCTTCTGGAAGACAACCCGATTCTAACGCCGCAAATGATAGAACGCACAAAGGCGATGTACAGCGGTGTGTTCTATGACCGTTACATTCGGGGCTTATGGGTTATTGCTGAAGGTATCATTTACCCAATGTTTGGTAAGGACACAATTGTCCTTACCAACGAAAGAAAATACAGCCGCTATGTTATTTCAATGGACTACGGCATACAGAACCCCACAGCAATGCTGCTTTGGGGCTTTTACGATGGCGTGTGGTATCAAGTCGATGAATTCTACCACTCAGGCAGAGAAACGAACCAGCAGAAGACAGACCAGGACTATTATGACGATCTGGAACGGCTTGCCGGGGATAAGTACATTGATTGCTTAATTATTGACCCTTCTGCCACTTCCTTTATCGCACTGGTAAAGCAGAAACGGCGGTTTAAGGTTAGAAAAGCCCACAATGATGTGATTGACGGAATCCAGAAGACTGCTTCGGCAATCCAACAAGGGAAAATCAAAGTCAATGACTGTTGCAAGAGTACAATCAAAGAATACGGGCTTTATTCATGGGATCAGAAAGCCGATGAAGATAGACCGATAAAGGACAATGACCACGCTATGGATGCAACACGGTATTTCGTGAACACCATGAACATCATGAAACCAAAGAGCGATTATAGATCGCTATTGGATTGAGAGGTGCAATAAGTGAGAACATATCAGAACCTAGACGCAATCAGCAAGGACGAAAGCAAAGTAAAGAAATTCGTTTTCGATGTGATTGCGGAACACAAAGACAGCACTGCATACAAGGTTGCTTCTGTTGCTGAGAAATACTATGCAAAGAAGAACGTGACCATTATGGCGTTCCAGAAGATGCTGTACAATATGCACGGTCAAGAAGTACCGGATATGTGGAGCGCAAACTATAAGCTGCGAACACACTTCTTTCGGCGGTTTGTTACTCAGCAAGTACAGTATGTCTTGAGCAACGGCGTAACCTTCCAGAAGAAGGACACCAAAGACAAGCTGGGCAAGAAGTTTGACACACAGATGCAGAAAGCGGCAAAGAAAGCCATGGTTGACCATGTAGCTTTCCTGTTCTGGAATCTGGATCATGTGGAAGTGTTCTGCTTTGCTGATACTCCCACCGACCCCGGATTTGCTCCCTTGTACGATGCAGACACGGGCGCACTTCGGGCTGGTGTTCGGTATTGGCATATAGACGAAAAGACCACAAGAGCAACACTGTATGAGGAAAACGGTTACACGGAATACATCAAAGAAGATGACGCAATTTCCGTTGTGGCTGAAAAGCGCAGTTACAAGAAAACCACCATTTCTTCTAAGGCTGACGGTGTAAGCGGTGAGCGGGAAGAAAACTATTCTGCATTCCCTATTGTCCCTCTTTACGCAAACGATTTGCACGAATCTGAATTGGAAGGACACCGGGAAAGCATTGATTGCTATGACTACATCAAGAGTGGCATGGCAAATGATATCGATGACACAAGTGGTTTCTATTGGGTGCTGAAAAACTCCGGTGGCATGGATGATATTGATATCGCCAAGTTCCGGGAACGAATGCACACAGTTAAAGCCGCAGTTTTGGACGATGACAATTCAAGCGCAGAAGCACACACGCTGGAAGTTCCCACCGAAGCACGGGAAAAGATGCTAGAAATGCTGAAGCAGGACTTGTATCAAGATTTTCAGATTGTCAACGTAGAAGCACTGTCCGCATCTGCTAAGACCGCCACGGAGATCAGAGCGGCATATCAGCCAATGGACGATAAGTGCGGTGACTTTGAGTATTATCTAATCGATGCAATCCAGAACATTCTTGCACTGGCTGGCATTGATGACGAGCCGTCTTTTAAGTGGAACAGAATCGCAAACCAGACGGAAGAAACAAACATGATCATGACCGCATCAACCGTCCTGGGTGATGAATGGACGCTGAAAAAGCTGCCTTTCCTCACTCCCGAAGAAGTGGAAAAAATCATGAAGGAAAAAGGCAACTCCGACATGAACAGATTTGGCTACAACAACCCACAGGAGCCGCCAGAGGGCGTTGATGGTGGTGACGATGATAATGTCTTACTACTCTGATAACTGGACAGACAATGAACTGGAAGCCCTAGAAAAGCGAATTGCAGAGGTTTACAAGCAAGCCGAAAAGGATTTGGACAAAGAAGTAAAGGAATACTTCGCTAAATTCAAACTTCGAGACAAAGAAATGCAAGACCTGGTGAACGCCGGGGAAATAACAAAAGCTGAGTATCAACAATGGCGATTAACTCAGATCGGTAGGGGTAAACGGTTTGAAGCGTTACGGGATAAAATGGCAGAACGGTACACGCAGGCAAATGAAGTTGCGAACGCCTATGTAAATGAACTGACACCCTCCATTTATTCGCTTAACCGAAACTATGAAGCATACACAATTGAGAAATCCGTGGGGTCATGTGACTTTACGATGTGGGATGAATCCACGGTGCGGCGGTTATTGGTGGAAGAACCGGATATAATGCCATACTATCCACAAAGCCGTGCGTTAAACCGTGGAATTGATTTGGCTTTTGGTAAATCCCAAATCACAAAGCAAGTAACAAGCGGCATTCTGAGGGGCTTACCGCCCGGAAAGATTGCAAATGAATTGATGGCTAGTGTGACTGGAATGAACCGTCAGAGCGCAGTAAGAGCGGCAAGAACGGGCATTACAGCGGCACAGAACGCAGGACGAATGGACAGCTATGTTGCAGCCGAAAAGATGGGTATTCAGATCAAACGGCAGTGGATCTGCACAAAGGATTCCAGAACTCGTTTGGATCATGGTTTGGCTGATGGACAAATCGTGGTAGGAACGAAAGCACCCTTCATTGTCGGCGGTTACAGGATGATGTTCCCCGGTGATAGTTCAATGAACGCCCCTGGACACGAAATCTATAATTGCCGATGCACCACCCGAACCGTGGAGAAGGACGGCATTGAAGCTGAACCCAGGCAAATGCGTGTGGCAAATCCCAAATGGGAGGAAGCCAAAGCAGAGGAAACCAAACTGGAAAAGAAGCTGGAAAAGCTGAAGGAGCGGGAACAGGCAGAAACCGCCCCTGAAAAGCGGAAACAGCTTCGCCGGGATCGCATCGCCGCTCAAAATGAACTGTCCACAGCCACAAAGAAACGGCAAGGACTTGACAAAGATTTGGTTGTCAACGAAATGACCTATTCAGAGTGGAAAAAATGGAAAGAGACAGGTCAAAAACCTGTTGCAAATTCCAAAATAAGCAGTAAAATGAAATATGGGTTGCAGTTCTTTGCTAGAAGCAGCAAGGACTATAAAACCATTCAATTGCCAAAGCAAGAATACGCCCATGTAATGAGCGAACTTGCGACACATTTAACGGCAGCACAACAAAAACAAAAGGTTGTTACTAAGGTAATCGGTGATTATATTTACACCGTTGAAAACAATGGTTTCGGCAATTACAGAATCATTGGCAAGGAGATCATTGATAATAATATCTTCGATTGGTGGGAGGATTGATGCTATGGATATTAAGCGTGAATTGTTTAATAAACTGAATGAATTCTACCATGACAAAGATTTTGTTATTGGTGTAATGAGTAACGCAAAGCATGACGAAGATAGGGAAACGATCCTACAATTCGTTGAAAACGGAGAGGATGTCACCATTGAAAGCATCATACTTTTGTCGTTGCATTTGAGTAACGATAGGAAATCAAAATAATATATGAAAGCACTGTGCAAAATTCGCATAGTGCTTTTTCTATGCCTATTTTTGGAGGTGAAAGCCTGTGAGCGTTATATTCAATGATTATTCTGACGAAGTTTTGGAAGCATTTAACGAAGGATGCTTAAGGGCTTTGGAGCGGTGCGGTTTACAGGCTGAAGGATATGCAAAAGACCTTTGCCCTGTCAACACTGGTGCATTGAGAAACAGCATAAATCATAAGGTTGATCCCGGAGAACCCGCCGCATTCATCGGGACAAACTCTGAATACGCTGCCTATGTTGAGTTCGGCACTGGTTCATATTCTTCCACAGGTGGCGGCACACCAAAAAGCCGCTGGGTTTATATGGGCGATGATGGCGAATTCCATATAGGCAAGCCAATGAAACCTCGACCATATTTGAAACCCGCTGTTGCTGATCATGTAGGCACATACAGAAACATCTTTAAGGACGAATTGTCCAAATGAACGCAGTAAAACCCGCACACAGATTTACTTTTCTGTGTGCGGTTTTTATATCACTATCTGTCCCGAAGTACCGGGAACGAAGAAAAGGAAGGATAGAATTATGGCACTCACGAGAAAACTTTTGAAGGGCATGGGATTGACTGAAGAACAGGTCGATACCATTATTGAAGCCCACACCGAAACCGTTGATGGTCTAAAAACTGACATTAACAAATACAAGGGCGATGCTGAAAAGCTGCCCGGTGTCCAGAAGGAATTGGACAACCTGAAAGCCGCTGGTGATGGCGGTTACAAAGAGAAGTACGAAAAGGAACATGAAGCCTTTGAAAACTTCAAACAGGCTCAGACGGCAAAGGAAACCCGACAGGCAAAGGAAATTGCTTATCGTGAATTCCTGAAATCTGTTGGTGTAAGCGAAAAACGCATTCCTTCTGTCATGAAGGTGACCGACCTTGACGGCATTGAATTAGATGGTGACAAGATTAAGGATGCGGAAAAACTTACCGAATCCGTGAAAACCGAATGGGCTGATTTTATTGAAACCAGCAACACCAATGGCGCAAATACACAGAATCCACCCGCAAACAATAACAACAACGGCGAAGACCCTTCCAAGATGACTATGGAACAGTACATCGCCTACCGAAACAAACAGTAAAAGGAGATTTTTAATATGGCAAACACTATTCTGACTCCCGACATTATCGCCCGTGAAGCCCTGATGGTTCTGCGCAACAATGCAGTTATGGCAAACCTGGTTCACCGTGACTACTCCGGTGACTTCGTTGGCGCAGTTGGTGACACCATTACCGTTCGCAAGCCTGCAACCTTCGTTGCAAACGAGTACAACGGTTCTATCAATGTACAGGATGCAACTGAATCCGGTATCGAAGTCAAGATGGACAAGCACCTGGATGTTTCTTTTGCTGTCACTGCAAAGCAGATGACTATGGACATCGCAGACTTCTCCAAGCAGTTGCTTGTTCCTGCAATGCAGGCATTCGCTGACAAGGTTGACAAGTATCTGATTGCTCTGGAAGCCGAAGCAACCGCCCGCCATCCCCATGCTGACGGTGCTATCGCTCCCGCTGATCTGATTGCTGCTCGCAAGTTCCTGACTGAGAATGCCGCACCCATGGCAGACCGCCGCTTCGTTGTTGGTGCTACCGCTGAAGCTGACCTGCTTCTCAACGAACTGTTCGTGTCCGCTGAGAAGGTCGGTGATACCGCCGCTCTGCGTGAAGCATCTCTTGGTCGTAAGTTCGGTATGGACATTTATGTTGACCAGAATATTGCAAAGAACGGTAACTACACTCCTTCCATCGCATTCCACAAGAACGCTATGGCTCTGGTTACCCGTCCCCTGGCTCTGCCTCAGGGTGCAGCAAAGGCTGCTATTATGAACTATGATGGCTTCGGTCTTCGTGTTGTTTACGGTTACGACATGAACACCAAGACCGACACTATTTCCATCGATATGCTGTGCGGTGTCAAGCTGCTGGATGACAAGCTGATTTCCGTTGTAGCTGACAACCGCTAATGGTGACTATGGAGCATCCGAACGGGTGCGTTCATAATGTCCGGGACGATCTGGTGGACAAGTTTCTGAAAGCTGGATGGAATATCAAGGGGGAAGCCGTTGCTTCCCCTGTTGTCCCGGCAGAACCTAAGAAGCGAAAGACAACCAAAAGCAAGAATTAAGGAGGTGTTACAGTGTTAGAAGCTGTACTCACTCACCTCAAAAACTGGTTTGTTGTTCCCTGTGGTGTACATGAAGGAACATACACAATCAAAAACAGCCAGTTAAAATTGGATTTCCTGCAGGATGGGCAGTATTACCGCATTTGCGGCAGTGTGTTCAACGATGGATTGCATAAATACGGTGATATTAGCGATGCACTGATGAACGAAACCTTTACGGGTACGGTCTGGGCGTTAGCTATCCCCAAAGCTGTCGTTGATTTGGCTGAAAAAATCGAAGAATGGCAGAACAAAAACGGTGAAGCTGTTGCAAGCCCGTTTACTTCTGAATCTTTCGGCGGCTACAGCTACACAAAAGCCACGGATTCTGCTACCGGGGCTGTGGCAACATGGGAAACTGTTTTCCGTAGCCAGTTGAATCCATACCGCCAAATCCGGGAATATGCCACTGTGAAGCCGCTGGGAGGTCGTTGGAATGCTCATTGATTGCATGATGGTTCCGTGTGTGCTCATGAAAAAAAAGCAAACACAGGACGGTTCAGGCGACTCTAATACCGTATGGACGGAAGGTGAACCGCTTAAAGCGGCGATTATTCGAGACACTTCCACAGAAGCACAGATTGCTGAAGCATCTGGAACCGTAGAAATGTATACCGTTACCACTTCCCGGACTGTGCATCTGAAATATCATGCTGTTATCAAGCGGCTGTCCGATGGTAAAACATTCCGCATTATTTCTGACAATGCTGAAAAGAAAACCCCGGTTTGCACTGCCCTGGACATTGCACAATCCACGGCAGAAGCATGGAGGTTGACCACATGACAAAAGAACAGGCTTTACACAATTTTTTTAATCAATTTGGCATCACCGGGTATCGGAATACATCCGTTTCCGATGATGTCATTTTCCCTTTTCTGACCTACGACACACCGATTTCATCTTTTGATGAAGACCCGGTTTCGATCACTTTGAATCTGTATTACTACACAGATTCCGAAGCTGTTGCAGATGCCAAAGCCGAAGAAATCCGGAAAACAATCGGCTTGAGAGGTGCGCTACTGAACTGTGACGGCGGCGTAATCTGGCTGAAATGGGGTGTTCCGTGGTGTCAATCGTTGGTTGATGAAACGAACCGCAACATCAAACGCCGTTATATCAACATTACGGCTGAATACTTAACTCTTTAAGGAGGATGACAATGGGTAAGTTCGTTAAAGTATCCGAAAACGCATTCAAGGAGATCCAGCTTGAAGCTGGTCTGATCCTGAACAAGTTTGACCCCACTGGCGCAAAGAATGTTGAAGATGCTGACATTGTTTGCGCTACCACTGGAGGTATCGCTATCACTTGCAAGCCTACCTTCACCGACTACGGTGATGACATCGACAATGTTCCTGCAAATATGCTGGAATTCAAGGAGGTTGACGGCTGGGATTGTTCCATCGGTTTCACCGCTCTGAACACTTCTGCTTCCGTCATCAAGCTGGCTCTGGGTGCTGCAGATGTAGATGGCAACAAGATTGTTCCCCGCTTCGATATGTCCAAAACCGATGCTGCCGATATTTGGTGGGTTGGCGAACGAGCAGACGGCGGTTTCGTTGCTTGTTGCCTGAAGAATGCCATGTCCACCGATGGTCTGTCCCTGAAGACCACCAAGAAGGGCAAGGGTCAGTTGTCTTGCACTCTGACTGGTCATGTTTCCATTGATGCACAGGATGTTGTACCCATGGAATTCTATGTACAGGAAGGTGCGTAACGCATGAAGACAATTGCAAATCTGAACGGTGTTGAATTTCTGAGAGCAATTAACCGAACTCGTCATGCTGTCGAAAAACTGATGAAGGTGACCGATGTGCTGAACATCTGGAAAAAGAACCCTACCTTTAAGGGTGACGAAACCCCGGAGGAAATGCACGAAATCCAGAAAAATCAGATCAAGAAGAATCTGAATGACATTCTGGACACCCTTCTGGAAAAGCACCCCGAAGAAACCTATGAGTGTATCATGGCTCTTTGTGTCCGGGATGAGGGCGAACCCGAACCCGATGGCATTGAACTTGTCATGGCAGCATTCAACCTCATTTCCGACAAGCGGGTGGTTGATTTTTTATTACAGTTGGGGAAATCGGGGCTTATCGTTACGGAAGCCTGATTTCCTCCATCCGTCTGGATTTGCTAGAAGTGTTGGGGGATGATTACATCTCCCAACATATTCTGCAAGGCTACCGGGAGTACCTGGAACAGACAAGCTACAAAGTGTATATGTCAAACATTACTGCAGAAATTGCATCCATTCTTCACGGTTCCGAGGTAAAAACAAGATGGAGCGATATTCTGAGAGAATTTGACGGTTCCACAACCCCGGAAAAACAGACGGAAACTGAACAAGAAATAAAATCCAGACTGCTTGCAAAACTGAACGGAAGGGAGGGCGCATAGTTTGGATGTATTTGACCTTGTAGCAAAAATACGGCTTGATGATTCCGAATATGAAAGCAAAGTTGGCAAAGCTAAAGGTACAATGTCAACTTTGGCAAGTGGAGTTGGCAAAGGTCTAGCCACAGTTGCCAAAGTAGGAGCGGCGGCGGTTGCTGCTGGCGTGGCAGGCGTTACGGCACTAACCAAAATGGGAGTTGAGGGCTATGCCCAATACGAACAGCTTGTTGGCGGTGTTGAAACACTTTTCAAGAATTCACAAGGCATTGTGATGCAGTATGCGGAAAACGCATATAAAACTGCTGGTATGTCTTCGAATCAATACATGGAAACTGTTACATCCTTCTCTGCTTCGTTGATCCAGAGTTTAGGCGGCGATACCGCAAAGGCGGCTGAGGTCGGCAACATGGCAATCAAGGATATGTCCGATAACGCCAACAAAATGGGTACGGACATTTCCATGATCCAGAACGCATATCAGGGCTTTGCAAAACAGAACTACACCATGCTCGATAACCTCAAATTGGGCTATGGTGGCACGAAAGAAGAAATGCAACGCCTTATTGATGATGCAAATAAGGTAAAAAAAGCCAATGGCGAAATGGGCAAATTGTCTATTGATAGTTTCGCTGATGTTACCGAAGCAATCCACATCATGCAGACGGAAATGGGCATCACTGGCACTACGGCAAGAGAAGCCGCTACAACCATTGAAGGTTCCGTTTCCATGATGAAGGGTGCTTGGCAAAACCTCGTTGTTGGCATGGCTGACGAAAACGCCAATATGGAAGTGCTTATCAACAATTTCGTTGAGAGTACAGCTACGGCGGCACAGAACCTTTTACCAAGAATCGAACAGACCCTTATCGGTATCGGTAAGCTAATCACCGCAATGGCTCCCATTATTGCAGACGCATTGCCGGAACTGGTGGAATCGGTTCTCCCGGCTATTTTGGCGGCGGCAGTTTCTTTGGTTGCCGCTCTTGCAAATGGTATTGTAACGGCACTCCCGGCTATTAAAACGGCACTTATGGAAGGTTTGGTAATCATCCTTACAGAAGTGTTCGGCGTGTCTGAAGACAAAGCACGGGGATTTGTAGACGGTCTAAATTCAGCGTTTGCGGCAATCGCTGACGGTTTCAGTGCAATGGTCGAATCCGCACAGACTGACGGTACATGGCTGAATGAGATTTGGACGGGGCTGAAGGACACGGGAAAGGCGTTTTGCGGGTTTTGCGTTGCGTTGTGGGATGCTCTTTCCGCTGCCTTTGCATGGTGTGTTGAACAGATCAACACGGAAGGAACATTTCTGAATACCATTTGGGTGAATATCCAGACATTTATTACTGCAGCGGTTTCTGTAATTCAGGATTGCATTTCGCTATTTACCGCTATTCTGAAAGGCGATTGGTCTGCTGCTTGGACGGCTGTAAAAAACATTGCACTAACTGTGTGGGACGCAATTTGCACCATTGTTTCAAACAACATAAGATTCATCGAATCTTTTATTTCTAGCGGATTGACCGCCGCAAAATCCGTGGTTTCCAGTATTTTGTCAGAGATTTCCGGATTGTTCGCAGAAAAATGGAACTCTGCAAAATCGATTGTTTCAAATGCGATTTCGGCTGTAAAATCTTCGATTTCCTCCGGGCTGAACGCTGCTAAAAGCACGGTATCTAGCGTTCTTGACGGCATCAAAACGAAATTTTCAACGATTTTGGACAACTGCAAGAAAATTGTAACAGATGCGATCAATGCAATAAAAAAAGCATTTGATTTTGTTGTACAATTCAAAATTAAGTTGCCTCATGTAAGTGTTACTGGTGGTGTTGCTCCTTACGGTATCGGCGGTAAAGGTTCGCTTCCTAAGTTTAGTGTTTCGTGGTACAGAAAAGCTTACGATGATGCAATGATTTTGAACCGCCCCACTATTTTCGGTTACTCTGCAGCATCTGGTAAATTCTTGGGCGGCGGTGACGGCAACGGCAATGAAATTGTTGCTGGTGAATCCTACCTCATGAAACTTATCGGCAATGTTGTAGCGGAACAGAACGGACAGATTGCAGAAATGCTGTCTGCGCTCCTGGAAGCAACCGTTGACGGTAACAGCGAAATGGTTCGTGCGTTGAAGGCTGGTCAGATTATCACACTGAACGAAAGAGAATTGGGAAGGGCGGTGCGTGGGCTTGCATGATAGATTCACATATGAAAATCACTTAGGTCAACGCTTTGAAGAAGATTGCGTGTATCTGAATTACAGTGATTTGCGTGACTATTTATGGAGTTTCGATTCCATGAATAGCCGAATCTCACGGTTCTACCGTCCTATCTCAGAAAGAAAACTTCCGCTTGTCATTGTTGGCAAGACGGGTTCGGAAGCAACTGAGATCAAAAATAGACTGTTTGAGATTGCAGAAGCGGATATTGCGGCAATGATCCCCGGAAAGGTTTATTCCGGGGAATATTACACGCAAGGCTACATCACAGGAAGCACAAAAAGTGAATACCTGAGAAATAAACGGTTCTGCAAAATTAACCTTACCTTAACGAGTGATGACCCGGCGTGGTATCGGGAACGATTGCACAGATTTCTCCCAACGCCGAACACTATTGCTGGTGAAGGTTATGACTTCCCGTTTGATTACTCATACGACTACAGAACCAAAGTAAGAACCACACGAAATATCGAATGCGACTCCATAAGCGGTAACGCATTCAAAATTGTGGTTTATGGCACTGTTGTAAACCCGGCTATTAAAATTGGCGGTCATGAGTATACAATCAACGGCACGGTCGGAACAGGCGAAATGTTGCTGATTGATGGCTTGCTGAAAAAAATCACACTCACATCACAAACAGGTCAGAAACTAAATTGGTTTGACAGGCGAAATCGTGATAAATACATTTTCAAACCAATCCCGGCTGGCATAAACAATGTTTCATGGGATGGTACATTCGGCTTTGACCTCACTGTTATTGAGAAACGGAGTGAACCCCGATGGATTTGATCTACACAGATTCAGAACGAATCGACAAAGGCGTTCTTTCTGCTTACGCTTTCGACCTTTCCTATGGTGCTGAAGAAAACGATTTCGAAATGGTTATCGGAACGGCTGAAGCGGTGCTTGAATACGGTGCTTTTATCTATATGGAAAATACCGAATATGGCGGCATTGTGGATGCTAAAAAATCCAGAACCAATAGTGAAAGCGTTACATACATGGGTAGAACATGGCATGGCGTTCTGAACAGCAAAATTATCGAACCAAACCCCGGTGAAAATTATTTTGTTGTCTCTGGTGATGCAAATGAAGTTCTGTCTTTGTTGATTGACCGCATTGGGTTCAAAGGACTGTTTACAGTTAAGAAAGAAGTATCGGGAATTGATATTGCAAAATATCAATTCCACCGCTACTGCAAAGGCTATAACGGCATTGCGGATATGCTTTCAAATAATGGTGCAAAACTGAAAATCGTGTGGAAAGATCAAACGGTTGAATTGTCTGCTGTGCCAATTGCTGATTATACAAAATCCCCGATTGACGGTGACATTGCAACGCTGACTGTTGAGCAACACGGAAAGAAAGTGAACCATCTTGTTTGTCTTGGCAAAGGTGAACTTGTAGATCGTGAAGTGATACATTTGTATGTTGACCAAAACGGCAATATTGGTGACACGAAGCATTACACCGGAGTTGATGAAGTAACAGAAAAATACGAAAACAACAATTCCGAAGATTTGAGAAGCGATGGCGTGAAAAGGTTTAAGGAATTACTGGACAACGACAAAGCAGAAATCACATTGCCCGAAAACGATGAATTTGTGTATGACATTGGTGATATTGTCGAAGCATCGGATATTAACACCGGAGTTTGTGCTACCGCTGCTGTAACACAGAAAATTGTGAGAATCAACAACGGTGCAATCAGCACCGAATACAAAACGGGGAGATGATATACCAAATGGCTGAAAATTACTTAATCACGGGTTACTGGGGTGTACCCCATGTAACCACGGAAAATGACAGAGGGATCAACGCTGGCATTGTCGGCGTTGGTCGTTTTGTCTTGCCTGTGGGAAAACAGTTCAAAGCCGAATACATTGGCAATAACACTGTCAGAATTTATGACGGAAAACTTGTTGACAATGGTGCGGCTGCAGGCATCCCCGCTGGCGAATACATTGACCTATTCATTGCAAACGCAAGCCAAGGCATGAACCGAAACGACTTGATTGTGTTCCAGTATGAACAGGATATTTCCACCCTGGTTGAAAGCGGTTCTTTCGTTGTTGTACAAGGTACAGAAACAAGCGGTCTCGCAGTTGACCCGGAATTAAATCAGGAAGATTTGCTGTCCGGTACTGCTACTGTTGACCAGATGGCTTTGTGGCGCATTCCTGTGTCAACGGGCACGATTTCCACCCCGGTGCAGTTATTCAAAGTCTCCAAAAGCCTTGACAAAGCTGGGAGCGGAAGCATTGTTGTCGATGCGGTTTCAAGTGACGGTGCTTCTTATTCTGCTACTGTGGAAGATCTAGAAGAACTGTACAACGGTTTTGAAATCACGATCATTCCTAACATGACAAGCACAACAACAGCCCCAACGCTGAATGTCAATGGTTTAGGTGCAAAGCCCATCCAGCTTTCATTAAGCCTGAACAATTCAATGCTTGTTCAGCCTGAAAGGGATAATTTTTACACAGCGGGAAGACCTATTAAGTTGATGTTCGATTCCAAATATCTCACAACGGGTGCTTGGCGGGTATCGAACAAGCAAAGACCTTCTGCAGAAGACCTTTACGGAACGGCTCCTGTTAAAAACGGCGGCACGGGTCTGGATAAAATCGCAGCGGGGAATTTCCTTGTTGGCAACGGTGAAGAATCAATGGTTGCGAAAACCCCGGATGAAGTTCGTGATCTTCTTGGTTGCGTGTATTATGAATTGCTGTGGGAAAATGCAAGCCCCGGCAGTTCCTTTCCGGCGCAAACTGTTTCTCTAAATTTGAGCAACTACAGTTTTATTGCCGTAACATTTCGGATCGGTTATGATGGCGATTATACATTCAATACCGTACTTTTCGAAAAGGGTCAAAAATCGAGATTCAGAACTTACAACGGATATGTGGTTCAGCGTTCTGCAGAACCAACGGATGCAGGCGTAAATTTCGGTGAAGGTATGCGGTGGACTACTTATGGTGGCAACGCTGGTACATTCAATGAGGTACTAATTCCGTTTAGAATCTTCGGTATTGCGGGAGGGATTGCATGAAATACACACTGAATTGTGATGCGGACGGAAGAATTCTTTCCGCAACTTTTGAAAAATACGCAACGGAAGGGCAAACGGTAGTTGATTCGCTCCCTGATGGGAACATTTCAGATTATCGTTATATTGACGGTCAATTTGTACATGAACCCCTTCCTAAATCTGAACCGCTGAAAGATGCGATCCATGTACTTTTGGGGGTGAATCCTGAATGAATATGTTGCAAGCTGCTGAACAGTTACGAAAGGCGTTGCAAATGTTTGCCGTGACCTTGACTGACGAAAAGGCAATGGAAATCCCGGCAGTTTTTGACCAGTGGGAAGTAGGAAAGGCTTATACCGTTGGCGATTTCCTAACCTATGGAGTTAACAGCGTTGGCGATCCTCAGCTTTACAAGGTTGCACAGGCGCATACATCACAAGCAGATTGGAAGCCCGACATTACCCAGGCACTTTATACACCCATCGGTCTGGACGAATCAGGTTATCCCATTTGGGCACAGCCTACGGGCGCACACGATGCCTATAACGCCGGGGATGTCGTGAACTATAACGGCGAACTCTATGAATCACTTGTTGACGGAAATGTTTACGCCCCGGATGCTTACCCGGCTGGTTGGGCGGCTTATTCTGAATAAGGCGGTGATGTCCTATGAACATTGCAACAATCGCCACTTTGATTGGTGAAATTGGCGTTCTTCTAGGCGTGGTCATCCCTATTATTGTTTCTGTGCAGAAAATTGCAAACGGCACTCGTTGTCAGTTGCGTAGTGAGATGCTGCGGATTTACTACAACAATAGGGAAAACCGTGAGATTCGGCAATATGAATACGAAAATTTTGTGATGCTCTATGAAGCATATAAAGCCCTGAAAGCCAATTCGTTTATCGACAAGATTTATAGTGAAGTGCACGAATGGGAAATCGTTTCTTGAAAGGATGAAATGATATGTTTGACTATTTGATGTGGACTTATGGCGGTGAAGTCATTGCTCTGATCGTGACCATCATTTTCGGTGCGCTTGGCTTTACGGTCAAGAACATGGTAAAAAAGTTCCTGAACAACAAAACCGCACAGACTGTGGCGAAAACCGTTGTCCTGTTCGTGGAACAGTGTTTCAAGGAACTGCACGGTGAAGAAAAACTTCATGCCGCTTTGAATCGCATGACTGTTATTCTGAGAGAAAAGGGCGTTTTCATCTCTGATACTGAGATGGAAACCCTTATCGAATCCGCTGTGGCAGAGTTTAACGAAGCATTCAAGAAGTAATACGGAAGGGCAATCCGCTTCGGCTGGTTGCCCTCTTTTTTTATATCCGAAAGGGAGTGGAACCAAATGAGCAACAGCAAGCTAGTTGATTATACGAAAATATCACCGAACAGCAGTGCACGAACGGGGAAAATCAGCAAGATCACAATTCACCACATGGCGGGAAATCTGAGTGTTGAAGCCTGCGGAAAGTTGTTTGAAACCACAGAACGACAAGCATCTTCCAATTATGGCGTTGGCACTGATGGGCGTATCGGTCTGTATGTTGAAGAATCCCGTAGAGCGTGGACAAGTTCAAACCGGGACAACGACAATGCGGCGGTAACAATTGAAGTTGCGAACAATAGCGGTTCACCGAACTGGACGGTTTCTGATAAGGCACTAGAAGCTACAATTGCGTTGTGCGTGGACATATGCCAGCGAAACGGAATTGAAAAGCTGAACTTTACCGGGGACAAGTCTGGCAATCTGACAATGCACAAATGGTTCACGAACACGCTTTGCCCAGGCAAATATTTGGAAAGTAAATTCCCACACATTGCGCAGGAAGTCAATAAACGGCTTTCTGCGGGCGAAACAGAAACGGTAACGCCTACCACACCCAAAGAGGAAAACACCATTCCTGATGGCTCTGCGGGTGCGACATACCGTGTTCAAGTAGGCGCATACAGCAGTAAGCCGTGGGCAGAAAAACAAGCGCAGAAAATCAAATCAGCCGGGTTTGCGGATACTTATATTGCTGTTGTCGATAGTAAATTGTATCGTGTCCAGGTTGGCAACTATGCGACAAGAACGGAAGCGGAAGCACAACTTGCTAGAATAAAGAAAGCTGGCTTTTCTGGATTTGTAACCACTCTGGGCGGAACAGTGAAACCCGCCAAGGAACCCAATACAATCAAGGCTGGCAGCGTGGTTATGGTAAAAGGCGGTGCAACGGATTACAATGGAAAAACCCTTGCTTCCTTCGTCTATGAGCGAAAACACATGATCAAAGAGATTTCCAGAGATCGTGCCGTTATCGTTTACAATGGAATCGTTGTGGCGGCGGTTCATGTTGACAATCTGTTTTTAGTTGAATAAGCAACCGATCGGGGAAGCTGTGACAAATCGTCACGGTTTTCCCGCTTTTTTATTTCTTGACTTTCTTGAAATTTGTGGCATTATAATATCGGTCTGGGAGATTGGTAGTAAGTAGTGCGGCTACCAGTTGAACAAAAAGTACCCCCCGTTGTTGTGACGGGGGGTGTTTTTTTATTTGTCCATTTATAATATCTTTTCGGAAATAAGTTTTCCAATTTCGGCAATATCATTTTTTCCAGAAATCTCAAACTTCACCTTACCAAGCCCGGAAAAATAGATTTCAAGTTCAGAATCCAAGTCCAACACACCCGCAGTTTCAATAGAAAACGCTTGTATCTTAGAATATGGAAGGGTTGTGAAATCCTTTTTCTTTCCGGTCACACCTTGAACATTGACCGCAACAATTCTTTTGTTTGTAAAAATGATGTAGTCCCGAAGCGCAGTATATTCCGAAATAATCTGTTCGCCAGGAACCAACAGCGGTTGAATAGAAGATACATGGGTTGGGGCGTTGCTCTTTTTTAGCTTAAACAAAGAACCGTTCTTAAAATCAATCATAGCCTGATTCCTCCATTGAAATTTCCAAAAAAAGGCAGAATAGTTCTCCCCCCTTTTTTTTTGAAAGATGGTTCCATTCTAAAACCAGAAAATTGGAATTTCAACTAGGCATAACGAAAATCGGCGTGTTGTACAATATTGCACCTGCTGCGTTGGGTGTTGTCACAAAAGAAAAACGCACAGCCTAAGCCATGCGTTTTCGTGGTAGTGATATATCACTATCTATTTTTGATTTCCTCTAGCATTTCCGTGATCGTTGCCACCTTTATCAGATGGAACATTGCCCGCTGTTTGTCCTCAGTTTTCAATAGATCATAAACCAATTGGGCTTCCTCAAGTTCTGTTTCTAGGTATTGTACGATTTCTTCTACTGTTTTCAATGTTTTACCGTCCTTTGTTGTCCGGCGTAACTGGACTATCTGAACAGAGATTGTCCAGTTACACCGTATTTTTAGTTAAAAAAATATAACCTCTGAAACCTTTTTGTTTTCCAAATTGATTTCCTTAATAAGTTGCTGCCAGAAGCGTTGTTTTTCTTCATCGTTCAGCGTTTCATATATTGATCGGAAATCTGTTTCCAGCAATTCTTTCAATGGGGTGATGTCCCTTGGTGCTGGTGGTGCTTCCGATTCTGCTTTTGCAATCAGTGCCTTTAGTTCTGCATCGTCCCGTAAATATTCGTCATCCGAGATATTTCCCGCCATATACGCCACCGTCAAACGGCGTTGTCTTTCCTTCAGTGCTTTTACATTGGTTTTCGGCTTCGGCTTTGGTTTGAATTCCTCTAATTCAACCCTTGTAATTTCGTCTTGCAAAAATTTCTCAAGCTTGTTTAATAGTTGTTTTTCGATCTTTCGCTCTGCAACTATACCGTGGTTGTCGCATTGTCTACCACGATGTGGGCAACGATATGACTTGTATATGCCATAAGATTTCTTGTTTGTATCACCACATAGTTTATTTCCGCACTCTGGACATCGCATCATTCCACGGAAAAAATATACGCTTCCAGATGGCGTGTGTTTGATGGTTTCCCTCTCTTGGAACTTCAGAAATTCTTCCGGTGATACATAAGGCTCACAATAGTCAAGTACGCCTTTGTGAATGCCACAATAGAAATCGTTTTGAGTTATGCGTTTCCATGACTTCCAGTTCTTATTGATACCGTATGCGTTGCTCATGTGCCGTATTGCTTTATTAAGGTTGTATGACTTAATCAAGACATCCCAAAAATCTTGGCACGCTTCCTGTGTTTCCGGGTCTTTCACAAGTCGCATAACCCCGTCTGCGTCCTCTTGCTTCATATAGCCAAAAGGAAGGTTCGGACCGCCGAAGCAAGCTTCCCTGTTTTTTCGTTTGTTTTCCAAAACCGCTGATACACGCTCTGCGCCTTTCTCGCGCTCGTTCTGATGGATGGCAAGGAAAATAGTAATTGCCATTCGTCCATTTGCTGTGGTTGTGTCGTAGTCCTCCCAGATTGCCCGCCATTCCACGCCATGTGCGTCAAGGATTTCTTGTACCTTGAAATATTCCTGTACATTACGGAACCAACGATCCAGGCGTGTGAAAAGTACAATATCAACCTTTTTGTCTTTGATGTCCTCTAATAGCCTTGACATTTGCGGTCTTCTAAAAGCCGCCTTGCCACCCGAAACACCATCGTCCGTATAGTGATCAACAATCTTCATTTTATTTTCTGCACAGTGTTCTTCCAGTGCATCAATCTGTGTTTTTATGGAATAACCATATTTCGCCTGTTCATCTGTAGAAACACGCTCATACAATCCAGCCCTTAAAACTACCATGTATATACCTCCATTCTGCATTCATTTCTACCGATCCCCACGCCCCCCGTATTTTTAGCATCACCTCCCTTCAATTATGTTGGTTAATATAGGAGTTTATCGATTATTTTAGCTTTGCGTTCATCCTCTTTACGCAAATATTCAACCTCTGCCTGAAGTCTGTTGATTGTATCTGTTATGGCGTTTTTGCCATAATCAAGATAGCAAATGTGATCTCTTACTGGACCGATAACAACGAGTTCAATTCTTTTGGCGGTTGATCTCATAATGTCCTGTTTGCGGTTTAATGCTATAATATTTTCTATTGTCGTGTAGAGACTTCTGCTTCTTGTGCAATATAAGCATTGGTCAAATGAAAAGTTTCTTTGACATCACGCATATATTCGCACCATTCGTCCAGATCCATACCTCATGTCGGTATTCCTCCACAGAGTCTTCTAAACCTGGGACAGTTCAAACATCTAAAATAGGACTTTGTTGATGGGTCTTGCCGTGTTTTCATTCGTTGCCCTCGTTTCGTAAATATGCTAGGGTACTACCCTATCCCGTTGGGGTCTTTACCCTTGTATGTTGGTGTAAAATCCTGCTATATTGGGCTGTATTTTTATTCAACGAAATGATAAGCTTTAGCCAGGTAAAGCGCAAGCTTACCAATCTCCGGTGTGGGGATGAAAGTTTGACGGCTGGCATCCTCACACCATTTCAAAGTTCACTATAATTGTGACAGTTTTGTGACAAACTTCGTCAGACTCTTTCGTGTGTAATCATTATTGCAATATAATTACCTCAGAACATCTGTTCTTACATTACATAAGATCAACTTGCCCTCATGGGCCAGAAGGAGAATTGACATGACCACAAAAGAAGAATTACTTGATTTCATCACCAATTTAACAGAGGAGCAGGTTGATAAGCTATTCAGCCATTTCTCAGAATTGTCTTCATTACTTGAAGAATCATCTCAGCCTTGTCATCTGGAACAGACATTGCAAACTGCATAAGAGCCTTCTTCTTTTCTGACAGTCCATCGTGCTCGATGGGCTGTTCTTTTTTTGGTTCTTCAATAAGATCAGACTTTTTTACGCCGAAGTAATTTGCTAGTTGTTCCACCTTGTCCATGCGTGGCATTTTTTTGCCATTGACCCAATCGGAGAAAGTGAAGTAACTGTACCCTAATGCTTGGCATACCTCTTTGCGGCTTTTGCCATTCAAAGCCATATACTTTTGAAGATTTCTCGAAAACACCTCTTTGTGTTCCATTTATTTGCTCACCTCCTATCGTTAACCATATAGTATACCTAAAAGCAAAAAAATTCAAGCCAAAAACAAAAAATATTTTGCTTTAAGGGTTGACTTTATGCTTTAAGCACTATATAATGCGGTTGTGCTTAAAGCAAAACACAGAGAAAGGAGCAATGAAACGATGGAAATTCTACTTAAAGCAGCAAGAATCAATGCGGAGAAAACGCAAGAAGAAGCCGGTGCATATGTAGGGAAAACTAAGGCTACTATTGCAAATTACGAATCTTACGCAAGTATTCCGGATATTGAAACAGCAAAGAAACTTGCTGAGTTTTACGGATTAACGGTGGATGACATTGTGTGGAGCCGTTAAAATTTTTTTGCTTACGGATTGTGCTTATAGCACAACGGAAAGGAAAATACATATGGATTTGAAGTCAAAAATCGAAAAGATTCTGTCTGAAATCCTTTCTGATAAGCACGAATGCAAGGTTACGCTTCGATTCGAAAAGGAGGAAAAACAGTGGGAAGAAAAATGACATACACCCCGGAAGAATTGGTGGATGCCGAAATCGAACGGCTGAAAAAGACAAAAGCCGTCAAGTTGGCGCAGAAAGAACGCCGCCTTATCAACCGTAAACGCAAGTATCTCGCTGACCTTCGTTGGCTTGAAAAGCGGGGCAAGCAACTGATGGCAGACGGTTGGACGGCTGACACCCTGGAACTGTTGTACCAGGGTATACCGGAGGAAGATGCAGAATGAAGATTTTATTAGCTTGCGAGGAATCACAGGCGGTAACTATTGAAATGCGGAATTCGGGGCATGAAGCCTATTCATGTGACATCATCGAATGTTCCGGTGGTCATCCAGAGTGGCACTTGCAACAAGATGTCCTTCCACTTCTGAGGGAACAGTGGGATATGATTATTGCTTTTCCTCCTTGTACATATCTGACCGTAACAGGAAATAGATGGTTCAATGTTGAGCGGTACGGCGAAAAGGCGATTCAGCGTCACAAGGACAGAGAAGATGCAATCAAATTCTTCATGTCTTTTGCAAATGTGGACTGTCCTAGAATTGCCATTGAAAATCCTGTCGGAATCATGTCTAGCACGTGGAGAAAGCCGAATCAGATTATCAATCCTTATGAATTTGGTGATCCCTTTGAAAAGAAAACTTGCTTGTGGTTGAAGGGACTTCCCGAACTGAAGCCGACAAACATCGTTGAAGTACCCCCTAGAAAACATTTTGACAGCGGAAAATCTCATCCAGCTTGGTATGCAGAAGCGTGGCGTCTTCCAAAAGATGAACTGGCAAAAATGAGAAGCAAAACATTTCCTGGTATTGCAAAGGCCATGGCTGAACAGTGGGCGGGGGGAGAGTGTAAATGAAGCAATTACGCAAGCCCACCAGAGAGCAACGAAAACTGATCCAGTCGAAACGGCTCAACCCAGATAACTGGATGATTGAGCGTGATACGCCAGAAAAGATGGTGCTTGTCCATAAGCACTTCGATAACAAGAAAAGAATCATTCCGAAGGGAGTTAAATACAATGACTGATAAAGAATTTGACGATGGCTTGAGAGGTGTCATGGGTGATCGTTTCCGCGATGAAACCGCCAAGAAACCCACCGTGGAAGATGTAGAAGCCAGAATTGCCAGCAGCTTTGAAGCTGCTTATGGAAACAAAAAAACAGCACAGAAACCCGCCCAGAAGCCCACAAAGGAAAATGAAACCATCAAGGATGCACAGTGGCAACCCGTTAAACCTGATCCCAACTGGATGGACAATCTGAAAGCCTGTGTGAAGTGGGTGGGCCTATTCGGTGGCCTAAGTTTCCTTATTTTCTATTGGAAGCAAGCGGGTCTGATGGCTGAATCTATCGCCGTTCCTTGCATTGCTGTCTGCACCGCTCTGGCTGGCTTCGGCTGCGGCAAGAACGCTATGAGAGGGGCGAACCACTGATGAATGCAGTAAATGTAGTAAGCGTGTTTGATGGCATATCTTGCGGTAGGGTTGCCCTTGAACGGGCTGGAATCCCGGTTGATAGATATGTAGCGTATGAGATCGAACCCAATGCAATCAAGATCAGCCGGAAGAACTACCCGCAGATAGAACATTGCGGAGATGTTACCACGGCAGACTTCACGCAATATCAGGGCTTTGACCTTCTGATCGGTGGCAGTCCTTGTCAGTCTCTGAGTATAACGAGGGGCGATATCAGAAAAAACCTATACGGAAAAAGCAAACTGTTTTTTGAGTTTGTCCGTGCATTGAAAGAAGTCAAGCCTAGATATTTCCTGTTTGAAAATGTGGCGAGCATGAACGAGGAAAGCAAGGCTGTAATTTCAGAATTACTTGGTTGCGAACCTATTTTTATTGACAGCAGAATCTTTTCGGCACAGCAACGCCCACGGTATTACTGGACAAATATACCTATGGAATCAATACTGCCGCCTGAGTGTCCCGTTGTTCTGAAGCATATTATTATTCCTGCCGATCAAGTACCGGAAAAATACTGGTATAGCTTCCCGGTTGAAAATGTCGATATGACAAAGCAGATATGCGGAATTCTCATTCACAGCAACCACGAAATCAACAAACGTATTTTCAATCCCGAATACAAGTGCCATACCCTGACCTGTGTTAGCGGCGGTAATCAGCAGAAAAAAGTCATGCAAAATGGCAAGCCAAGAAAGCTAATGCCAATTGAATATGAACGGCTTCAAACTTTGCCTGATGGCTACACGGAAGGTGTTTCGGATGGTGCGAGATATACAGCCATTGGCAACGGATGGACTGTTGATGTGATTGCTCATATTTTCACAGGCTTGAAAGGCGGTGAATCCGTTGAACATTCCCGACAACTATGACCAATGGGAAGCCCACGAAAGAGAAAAGGAAAGGTTGCTTGAGTTGCTGCCAGAATGTGAAGTTTGCGGCGTAACCATTCAGGATGATTTCTATTTTGAAATCAATGACTCCATTATTTGTGAGCAATGCTTGAATGAGCAGTACCGAAAGAGAACGGAGGATTTCATCTTATGAAGAACTTTGACAGAGGTGTTTCCTATTACACCAAAGCAACGGTCGAGATTTTTTTCCCCGAAGACGATTGTTGTTGCTACCGATGCCCGTTGATGGGTTATGACTACAACAGAAACGACCGGGAGTATTGCAAGAAGACAGGCGAATTTCTCCCTGCTCCAAGACACATGATTGGTATGCAATGCCCATTGAAATTTGAGCAGGAGGAAAACGATGGATAACATGAAACTCTATGAACTGGGACGCAAAGTGCCAGACGAAGCGAAAAAGCCTATCACCGCAGGCCGATTGAAGAACATGACTGACATTAACCCCATGTGGCGTATTAAGGTGCTGACCGAAATGTTCGGTGCTTGCGGCGTTGGTTGGTGGTACGAAATCACCGATAAGAGGATTGTTGCAGATGAAACCACAAAGCAGAAAGCAGCTTTCGTTGATATTCTGCTTTTCTACAAAGACCCGGACAGTGGCAAGGATTCTCACGGCATCCCCGGAACGGGCGGTTCTTCTTTCGTTGCACAAGAAAGCAAGGGTGCATATCTGTCTGATGAATGCTTCAAGATGGCTCTTACGGATGCAATTTCCGTAGCAGCAAAGGCATTGGGTATCGGTGCAGATGTTTACTTTGACAAGGACAGAACAAAGTATACCGGGCTGGGAGAACAGCAGCAGATCAAGATGGAAACTGCGGAAGATGCAGCGAGCTTTGCACTTAGCTTCGGCAAACACAAGGGCAAGACTTTGGGTGAACTGTACAAGGCAGAACGGGACTACCTTATCTGGCTGTATGAAAACGAGAAGACTGACCCTGTTATCAGAAAGGGCATAGAAATCCTTAACCAAGCAGTAAGGAACAGCAGAAAATGAAATACGAACTGACTGGAAACATCATCAACGGTTCTTGCTTGAGTTTCGATGCTTACGGAAGCCCGATTGTTTTCGTAAAGTTTAACGATTGTCGAAGCGCAATGAAGATGGTCGATGACTTGAAAGATTGCGAGAAAATCGACTTCAGGATCAGCAAACACAAGAAAAAACGGTCACTTGATGCCAATGCTTACTGCTTCGCAATGATCGACAAACTGGCAGAAAAACTAAATCTTCCAAAAGAAGAAGTTTACCGCAATGCAATAAGAAAAATCGGTGGCGTGTCGGATGTTGTGTGCATAAAGAACGAAGCTGTTGAAACACTTTGCAGGAATTGGTCGCACAATGGTCTAGGCTGGCAAACAGAAACCTTTCCAAGCAAGATCGATGGATGCACGAATGTCATTCTGTATTACGGTTCTTCAACCTACGACACCCGGCAGATGAGCAGTCTAATTACAAATATAGTTGAAGATTGCAAGTCGTTAGGAATAGAAACAAGGTCAGAAGCCGAACTTGCTAGCTTACTGGATTCATGGGGAGGTAGTTGAACATGAATATGGAAAAATGTCCTTTTTGCAAAAAAGAGATTAACCCTTCATTTCCTAGTCTGATGTGGCTTGAAGAAAACAAGGTATGGAGCTTCATGCACCATTGTAACGATAATATGTCTGTCCTTATTTCTGCGAGTTCCAAAGAAGAAATCGAAGAAATCTGGAATAGGAGCGTCAAAAGTGAAGAGTAAACGAGCAAAAGCCTGTGATATCTCCAAGAAGGTCAAAGACACCGTTTGGGAGCGTGATGGTGGGCGGTGCATTATCTGTGGCAATCACCAAGCAATGCCTAATTCCCACTTTATCCGCAGGAGCCAAGGTGGTTTAGGTATTGAAGAGAATATCGTTACTATGTGCCAGTTGTGTCATTCGATGTATGACCAAGGATCAGACAGGCGAATGATCGAATCCTATACCGAAAAGTATTTGAAAAGCCATTATCCCAATTGGGATAGATCAAAATTAGTTTATAAAAAATGGGGTTAAACATTATGAAAAAATACGAATTCACAGGGGAAGTCAAAGTGCTTTTTAATCGCACTTTGCATCAGATTAGGGCAACTATTGCCTTCGGACACATCAAAGTTGGCGATGTAGGCGGTTGGATTGAGAAGGAAGATAATCTTTCTCACGAAGGCAATGCCTGGGTCTGTGGCAATGCCTGGGTCTATGGCAATGCCAAGGTCTGTGGCAATGCCAAGGTCTGTGGCGATGCCGAGGTCTGTGGCAATGCCAAGGTCTGTGGCGATGCCAAGGTCTGGGGCAATGCCAAGGTCTGTGGCGATGCCGAGGTCTGGGACAATGCCAAGGTCTGGGGCAATGCCGAGGTCTGGGGCAATGCCAAGGTCTGTGGCGATGCCAAGGTCTGTGGCAATGCCAAGGTCTGTGGCGATGCCGAGGTCTGGGACAATGCCAAGGTCTGGGGCAATGCCGAGGTCTGGGACAATGCCAAGGTCTGGGGCAATGCCGAGGTCTGTGGCAATGCCTGGGTCTATGGCAATGCCAAGGTCTGTGGCGATGCCGAGGTCTGTGGCAATGCTCATTATCTCGTTGTCGGCCCCCTGGGTAGCCGTGGTGGATACACTACT
>JAEIGA010001331.1_pt1 | contig 38490 bp, 32 predicted proteins | sample 9270691 | NCBI WGS metagenome assembly JAEIGA01 (sample SAMN17057246, study PRJNA624740) | gut metagenome | biome: biome; isolation source: fecal sample | host: Bos grunniens | place: China: Xizang | collected 2019
CCCGTGGCCGTTGCCGTCGCCGGTCGTCGGCCTGCCGCCGACGCCGATGCCGCGGACGCAGCCGACGGGGATGTCCGGCCGTCCGTACCAGGCGTTCACCACCTCGCAGACGGCGACGGACGAATTGCCGCGCGTCGAGGAAACGATCGCAAGGATCTCGCATTCGCCGGCGTCGGCGAGCGCATGGAGAATCGCAATCGCGCCGACGTCGTCGTAGTCGGTGAGCATGTCGGTGTCGAAAATCACCCTGGCCGGCTCGCGGCCGGGCGCGTCAGCGGCGGACGCGCAGCAGAACGGGTTGATGAGGAAAACGAGGACGAGCCAGTTCAGGCCGAGCGAGTAGAGGTTGGCGAAGAAGTCGTCGATCACGACGCCAAGGCCGCCATGGATCGACTGCAGGGCGCGACATGGCCACGGCTTCACGATGTCGACGATGCGCACGATCACGAAGAAGACGAGCATCGACCACCACGGCAGGTCCGCAAGCGGAATGCCGATGAGCGCAATCGGGAAGAGCATCCACTCGTCCGCCGAAATCCGCCCGTCGTCCTTGATTCCCAGCGTGCGCTCCGCCGAGCCACAGATGGGAATTGCCACGAGAGTAAAGAGCGCGCAGACCGCGATCTGCATCCAGACCGGCAGCTGCGTGGTCAGGTAAGCAAGCACAACGCCCGGAAACGATCCGATCGTTCCGGGCGCAACAGGCGCGACGAGACCCAAGCCGAACCCCGTCGCGACGAAAAGCGCAAGCTTCTTCACTTCGCCGGCGCCGGAGCCTCCGGCGCAGGGGCGGGAGCGGGAGCAGCCGGCGCAGGCGCCGCGGGAGCAGGAGCAGCCGGAGCCGCAACCGGTGCCGGCGCGGGCGCAGGGGCGGCCGGAGCCTCCGGCGCAGGCGCGGGTGCCACAGGCGCAGGTGCCGCGGGTGCAGGAGCAGGCAGCTCAGGAGCGCCAAGCGGCAACTCGGGAGCTGTTTGAGCCGCAGGAGCGACTTCGCGAGCCACGATCGAGCGCGAATGCACCGTCGAGGTGAGCCGCGCCAGCACCAGCGTGTTGGCGAGGAAGATCGCGCCGAGGATGGCCGTCGCCTTGATGAGCACGTTGCCGGCGTCGGCGCCGAGCGAAGCCTCGAGCATGCCGCCGCCGATGGCGCCGCCAAGCCCGCCTTCCTTGGGCTTCTGGAGCAGGATCACCAGCGCCAGCAGCAGACAGGACAGCACTTCGATTACGTAGAGAAAGCCGATGAAGATAGTCATTTTCCCTTTTTACCTTTCGTAGTTTTGCGAATTATACCAAATTCAGCCCTGCGGTTTCAACCGCCGCGGTCACTCCTTCGGCTCCTTGGCGAGCCGCTTGACCGCGTTCTCGGCGGCCTCCACCCTGCTCTTGGAGACCTCGTCGCCATCGCATTCCTTCTTGAGCGCCTCGATGCGCTCGAGCACCTTCGCCGAGTCGCCGGACTCAGCGACGCACCGCGCCGCGCCCAGCTTCGCCGTGAGCGCCAGGTAGCTCTTGGGGTTGGCCTCCACGAAGCCGTCGAAGGCCTCGAGCGCCTCGGGGAACTTCTTCAGCGCCTCGAGGCACATCGCCTTGCCGACCACCGGGATGTCGGCGAACTCCGCCGGCACCTTGCCTGACATCTCCTCGTAGCGGGCGAGCGCCTCTTCGTAGCGGCCGTCGTCGTAATAGCTCTTCGCGAGCTTGATCTCGAGCGCTGGCTCGGCGGCGGAGCCGGAGAACTTGGCGACTGCCTCTTCGAGGTCGGCCGGGGCCGTGGCGTCAGCGATCGCGGCGGAGGCCGCGGCGCGCTCCGAGGCGCGGTGGTGCTTCCAGCCGTACCAGCCGGCCACCGCGGCAACTGCCACGAGGAGGCAAATCACCGTCTGCTTGCCGTCCTTCTCCCACCATTCGATGACGGGGATGAGTTCGGGGTTCTTCTTGAGGTCTATCAGGTTCATTCTTTCGTTCCTTTCGATTCGTAGAGGTCGGCCCATTCGTCGAGCGTCTTCTCGCTCTTGCCCTCGGCGCGCAGGATTATGCGGTTGTAGTCGAGCGCGTCGAGGAAATCCCGGTTGTGGACGAAGCGCTGCTTGCCCTTCGATGGCGGCTGCGAGAGACGCTTCATCGACTCCATCAACAGCACTCCGGTGAAATAGACCGACTTCGGCGTCTTCAGCGCGCCGTGCAGGGTCTGCATCACCTTGCGCCCGGCGCCGTCCTTGCGCTCGCGGCGGAAAAGACCCGTGAGCAAAACCGCCGCGCGCAGTCCGTTCGACACCTCGAAGCCCTTGGCGGACATCATCCGCTCGTATTCGTCGAGCACCCGGAGGTACTTGAATGTAATGGACTTCTTTCCGCCGTCGGAGTCGATGAACTTCGTGAGGTCGGGCAGCAGGTCGCCGAGCAGCCCGCAGGAGTACATCTGGCGGAACGCCTCCTCGCTGCAGCCGTAGGGGAAGAGGCGGAACACCTCCTCGCAGACACGCGGCACCGCGGCGGTGAGGATGCAGGCGTGGAGCTTCTTCATCGCCGCGGCGGTCTTGCGCTCGATCCTGAAGCCGAGCCGCGACGAGAACTTGATCGCCCGCATCATCCGCACAGGGTCCTCGCGGAAGCGGATCTCCGGGTCGCCGATGGAGCGGATCACCTTGCCCTCGAGGTCCTTCATCCCGCCCACCCAGTCGATGACCGAGAAGTCCTTGATGTTGTAGAAGAGGCCGTTCACCGTGAAGTCGCGGCGATAGGCGTCGGTCTCCGGGGTGCCGAAGGTGTTATCCTCGAACGGGCCCTCGGCGGCGTGCTCGATGATCTCGCCGACCGTCTGCGAGTTGCGGCGGAAGGTCGCCGTCTCGATCACCTTCTCGCCGAAGCGGATATGCGCGAGGCGGAAGCGGCGGCCGATGAGGAAGCAGTTGCGGAACGCCCGCTTCACCTCGTTGGGAGTCGCGCTGGTGCCGACGTCGAAGTCCTTCGGCTTGCGGCCAAGCAGCAGGTCGCGCACGCCGCCGCCGACCAGGTAGGCGGTGTAGCCAAGCGAATCGAGTCGATAAAGCACCTTCAGCGCGTCCGGGTCGATGTTCTTCCTGGAAATGCAGTGCTTGGACCGCTCGTAGACGACCGGTCCCTTGCTTTGCTTCTTCAAAAACCCGAACATTAACTGCGTATTATACCATAATTCGGGGCTGAAGTGTGGAAGCAATCTATGGATTGCCGGCCGCGCCCTCGGCTGACTCGGAAGAAAGCTTCCAGCCCGGGGAGAGCGAGAGGATCGAGCGGCGGTAGAAGTCGGCGTCGGTAACGCGATCGTCCTTGATGGCAGTGACATATAGCCGCTCCAGCGTCGCGACGAGCCGGTCGCGCGACTTCTCCGTCTCCGCCGACAGGCCCTCGCGCATCTCGCGCTCGACCTTCGCAAGCTCGCGGGAAGGGCGAGGCAAAGTGCGGTCGTTCTCGGCAAGATATGGCTCCTTCGTCTTCTTGGCGACGTTACCGTTCTCGTCCAGCACCGAATCCTCCTGCCCGCCGGCCCAGGCGAGGTCGGCAATCGTCTTCTCCGGCGTCAGCGCACGCTCGCGCTCCTCGAGGTCGCGCCGCCACTCGGCGAGTTCGCGCTCGAGGGTTTCGAAGTCGATCCGCCTCAGCTCCAGAAGTTTTGCCTCGGCGAGAATCTTCTCGCCCTTGAGCTGCTCGGAGGCAAGCTTGTCCGCGGCAGACTTGGCCTTCGCCTCCTCGGCAGCGGCCTTGGCGACCTCTGCCTCCTTCGCATCGCGCGCGGCGGCGGCCCCGGCCTTCGCCTCGGCGGCGCGGCTCCTCGCCTCGTCGGCGCGACTCCTCGCCTCGTCCGCGGCGGCCTCGGCCGCGAGACGATTCTCCTCGGCGGTCTTCGCGTCGAACTCGGCCTTCTCGGCCTCGGCCTCCGCCCTGGCCTGGGCGGCCTCCTCAGCCTTCTGCTTCGCCTCGGCCGCACGGCGCTTGTCCGCCTCAGCCTCGGCCGCAGAACGCGCGGAGCGGGCCTCCGCCTCCGCCTTGTCAGCCGCGGCGGACTCTGCCTCCGCAGCGGAGCGCGCGGCGGAGGAGCGGCTCACGCTCACCACCGCCACGGAGACCGCGGCGACGACGACGGCGATCGAGACGGCAACGACCGTGAGCCCCTTCATCAGACCACGACCTCCCAGCCGTTGCATCCTCCCTCGCGCCTGAGCGAAAGGCCGGCGCCGGTGCCGTTTGCGAACGTCATGTTCACCGGATCCCAGTCGAAGCCGGTGTCGTACACATAGGACATGTTGCACAGGAGGCACAGCGCACAGCTGCGTCCGCCGACCTCGGCAGGCGAGATCGTCGGCTTGCGCGAAAGCACGCACTCGACGAAGTTGAGCACCTGGTTGTCGCTCTTGTAAAGCTTGACCTTGGCGTTGGCGAGGTCGAAGGTCGACTCGAGCTTCTTGATCGCCGCGTCAAGAGCGTCGTCCTCCTTCGCCGCCGCATCGGTGCCGTAGTCCTTGCCGACCGACGCCGCGACGACCTTGTCGGGCATGAACGTCATGTCCTGCAGCTGCTGGCGGATCTCGGAAGTGGGCTTCACGAGGCCGGTGCCCTTCCACACCGCGATCTTGCCGCGATTCACGGCGACGATGCCGTCAGTGCCGTAGAAGACCGTGCCCCACACGCCGAACGGACCGTGGTAGAGCTCGATGTCGGAGCCGTCGGGCTTCCTGAAGAGCATCCTCATGCCGAACTGGCGGCGGCCGCCGTGGTAGAGGTTGTCCGAATAGGGCTCGTCGGAGCGGATGATCCTGTACGGGCCAGACTTGTCCATGTCCATGCCCCACTGCGCGATGTCGAGGTGGTGGGCGCCCCAGTCGCCGTTGTAGCCCGAGCCGATGTCGTCGTCGAAACGCCAGAACATCGGATAGAACGCGTTCACGCCGCGCGGCGCGAGCTGGTCGGAGTAAGGCCGCCACTTCGCCGGGCCGAGCCACATCTTCCAGTCGACGTCTGGGTTCGGGGCGGACTCCTTTTCCGCATTCTTGGGGTCGTCCCAGAAGCGGACCGGGTGCGAAGGGCCTCCGAGCTTCTGTCCGCCGCGGCCGTAGTTCGCGTCCACGTACACGAGGTCGCCGATGAGCCCGTTGCGGACGATCATGACCGCGGTGTAGAACTCGGAGACCTTGTTCCAGCTGCGCTGCATGGAGCCCGTCTGGAAGACGCGGCCGTACTTCTCCTGCGCGGCCATGACCTTCTTCGCCTCGTCGATCGAGAACGTGAGCGGCTTCTCGCAGTAGACGTCCTTGCCGTGCTTCATCGCCTCGACGGACATGTAGGCGTGCCAGTGGTCGGGCGTGCCGATGCAGACGACGTCGATCGTCGGGTCCCTGAGGATTTCGCGGAAGTCGTAGACCGCCTTGCACGCATTGTTGCCGCGCGCGTCGTTCACCTGCTTGGCGCCGGCCTGGGCGCGGACCCTGTCGCAGTCGCAGACGGCGACGATGTCGAGCATCTTCTCCACGCCGGCGGCCTTGTCCTGGCCGAGGAACTGAGGCACGAGCGCCGTGCGGGCCTGGATGCCGTAGCCGATGATTGCGGCGCGGAGCTTCTCCCCGGGCTTGAGGTCCCTGAGCCCGACCTTGTTCGTCGCGCATCCGGCAAGCGCGGCCGCCGCCGTCGATCCGAACAGAAAGTTTCTGCGGTTGATCTTCATTGTCTCTGCCTTTCCTTGTTTCTGGTTTTGAAAGTTTTCGCCGGCCGCGCCATATTCCGCCGCCGGATTTCCCGTAATTATACCAAATCGGAGCGCCATTTTGCAACCGCTCAGAACGTGTGGGCGGGGGATCGGCGATGAACGGAGACGCTTTGCACCAGACCGAGACCGCACATCACCACCACGAGGAACGTGCGCCCCGAGGACACGAACGGCAGCGGCAGCCCGGTGATGGGCACGAGGCCGATCGACATCGCGAGGTTAATGTACACGTGGGCAAAGACGAGCGTCGCGAAGCCCAGTGCGAAGAGCCGCCCGCGTCCGTCCTCGCAGACGAAGGCGATCCAGCAGCACGGCACCAGCAAGAGCGCAAAGAGAACGAGCAGCGCGGCGGAGCCGACGAACCCGGTCTCCTCCGCCCAGACGCAGAAGATGAAGTCGTTCATCGAGATCGCCGGCGGCAGGTACTTGAGCCGGCTCGTCTCGCCCTTGCCGATTCCCTTCCCCGTCAATCCGCCGGAGCCAATCGAGATCTTAGCCTGCATCAGGTTGTAGCCGGCCCCGCGCGGATCCTGCTCGGGGAAGAGGAACACCCTGACGCGCTTCACCTGGTGCGGCCTGAGCGGCAGCATCTTCAAGATGCGCTCGCGGCGTTCAGGCGCAACCCCGGGCTTCTCCGCCTCGTAGACCGCGCCCAGCACCGCCAGCGCCGCCACCGCCGCCACCGCCGCCGTGATTACCAGCCCGCGCCGCCAGACCCGGGCGACGAAGAGCATCAGCGCCGTCGCTGGCACCAGCGTGAGCGCCGTCCCCAGGTCGGGCTCGGCGAGGATCAGCGCACACGGGACGCCGACCATGACTGCCGCGAGGAGAAAACCACGGAAGGAGTCCTTGAACGCGGCAATGCGACCTTCCGCCGCGCCGAACACCGATGCGACGAGTGCGACCACGCAGAGCTTGGCGACTTCGCTTGGCTGGAAGAACCAGAGCCACCGCCTGCCGCCGAGCACCGTCGAGCCGAAGACGAGCACCGCCACCAGCAACGCCAGCGAAACCACATACGCCGGCAGCGCAAAGAACGAGAGCGTCTTGCGATAGTCCACGAACGCGAGCAAGAAGTAGAGAACGAGACCCACGCCAGCCGCCGTCAGGTTGGCCACCCACTTGCCGTGGAACACCGCCTCTGCCCTCGCGTTGCCGGAAGACCATATCGCCACCGTGCCCACCGCGACCAGCGCGAGCATCGCGGCGAACGCGAGGTAGTTGAAGTTCCTGAGCCTCTCGGACCAGCTCACGGCTGCTTCGCCGCGCGGCGCTTCTTCCAGACGAGGAACACGATTCCGCCGGCGATCGCCAGCAGCACCACCGCCAGCAGCGGCCGGTAGAAGATCCACGCCACCGCGATCGTCACCAGCGAGCAGACGAGCGCGAACGCGAACGCCACGATGCCGGTGCCGATCTCGACGATGTCGCCGAGGATCGGCAGCACGTCCGCCAGCACCGAGATCGGCTTCAGGACCATGCCGAGGCCGATGAACATCAGCAGGAACCCGCCAATCCTGACGAGCCAGGTCATCACCGTGTTCGCCGAACGCGCCGACTCGAACATCTCCGCCATGTCGCGCACGCCGTCGTTGAGCAGGTCCACCTTCTTCTTCGACTTCGCGAGGTAGCCGACGAACGTGTCGCCGCGCTGCTTGGCGACGATCGAGATGTCGTGCGGCAGCACCACCGTGAAGTTCACGCGCATGTCGCCGACGCGCGGCTGCGCCATGATGTCGCGCACGTTCTTCTCGTTCTCGCGCGTCTCGGCGTTGGGGATGAAGATCGTCGGACCCTGCACCTTCGCGCGCGCCACCCGACACACGTAGCCAGACGGGAACGCGTAGCTCTGGAAGCGGCCGATGCGCTCGATCTGGCGCTCGCTGAGCCGGAACGCGCCGAAGGTCACGTTCGCCGCGCGCGTCTCCTGGGACGGGAACTCGATGCCGCCGGGGTTGTCGTGGCCGGGCTCGTGGAACGAGCTCGAGTCGATCGCCTCGCCCACCCACTCCTTGGAGTAGGTGTAGGTGGTGGTCTTGGTCACGCTGCCGCCGAGGTTCTTCTTCTCGGTCGTCTTGGAGTGCTCTACCCACTGGTACATCTCGGTCGTGCGCTTCAGCGCGATCGCCGTCGCCGAGATCCCGAACTCGTCGTCGGAGAGGACGTCCTTGGTGTCGGCCCTGCCGGTCATGTGGACGAGCTGGCCCTCCATCTCCGGGTCGATCTTGGCGATCGACTCCACCGGCACGCAGACGCTCTCGCCCTCGTCGAGCGCCTTGGCGGTCTTCACGCTGTTGCCCTCGTTCCAGAAGAGCACCGGGAAGCCGATGAGAAAGAGCACCAGCCCCACGATCACGCCCTTTGCGGCGTCGCCCATCCTCGAAGTCCACGACTGCGTCGTCGTCTCGGTAACTGCCATCTCTGCCTTCCTTTCGTTGTAGGTGAGTGAAATCTACGCGTATTATACCATATTGCCGCCCCTTGGTTTCCCGGAGTTTCCGGAATCCCCGGTCGCGGCCGTCAAATTCACCTTATTGATAAAACCAGTAGCCACAGGCGATGTGGTCTCCGTTGACGGCGATTTCGTGCACACCGCCGGGAACCTTGCCACCCGGCACGGTCAGCACGATGTCGGAAAAGCCCTTCTCCGCGATCGGCACATGGCAGTGCGCTACTTCCACGCCGTCAATATGCACCTCCAGCATGAGCGGCGAGTCGAACCCAAACTCCCTGATGGTCGTCATTGTCAGCAGCGACGGCACCGAAACCTTCGCCGACGGCAGCGTGCGCAGCACGATCTTGAGCTCCCTGTCCGCCTTGAGGCAGACCAGCATCTCGTCATGCCCGAACACAACCCGGCCACAATCAAACGCCTTCGCCCCGGCCAGGTCGTCAATGCGCTGGAACGGTTCGAACGTCACCTGCCCATAACGAGTGATAACGCGGTATCCCGCCGCTGCCTCCGACGCGTCGTCGCCGACGTCCACGAAGCCAACCTCGTCCTTTTTCCCCAGCCCATCGACATGCGGCCTCGCCGCATGGTCAAACATCGACCAGTCCGCCACCCGGACCTCGATCCCCTCTGGACCAGTCATCAACTGGCGCCCTTGCGCCGCCGCGAACCCATCAGCGAACTTGTCGTCGCCGGCAATAAGCCAATAATTGAACCTAAGCGAAGGATCGAACTTCAGGCGGGCCATGTTTCCAGCCAGCGTCTTGCTTGCGAACTCCGGCGAATAGATGCCGTTCAGCGACGCCACGCGCCTGTCGCCAAGGCAATAGGCAAGCCCAGAATAGCCAGTGAGCCCGACCGAAGTCTTCTGCGGCAGGACGCCGTCCAGTTCCTGGGCAAACTTCACGAGCTGGTCGCTCTGCCGCGACGCAAGGTGGAAAAGCGCGGCAAACGCAACAGCACACCCGGCCGAGAACAGGACGGGCAAATACGCCGCCACGGCGCGCAGCCGCGAGTCGGCAACCCTGGAGACGACGAACGCCAGCCCCTCCGCCGTGAAGAGCACCATTAGCGGCATCAGCCAGGCGAGGTAGCGGTCCACGTTCGTGTTCTGCCAGCCGGAGCTCGCAACCATCAACATGCCGCCACACGCGGCCAAGACGGCGGCAACAAGCGCGGTGCCACGCCGTTCACGCCAGTCGTGCACGAAGACACCAATCCAGAACAATGCAGCGCCAACTATCGGGACCATGTAGAACTGGCGCGGGGATGAAACCCCGGCACCAAACGCAAGCCCACGCAAAATCGTAATAAGGTCGCAGGCAGTGGCGAAAACCGCACCGGCAAACGGGCGCAATGCAAAGTGGCCCTTGTTCGCCACGGACGAAAACTGCGCCTCGCCGGTCAGGGTCCAGTTGAACGCAAAGACGGCAGCGGCCGAGAGCATGGGCAAAAGCGCCGCAGGCACGCGGCGCGGTCGCGCAAACAGGCAGACGGCCAAGAATGCCACCGCAAAGACCATTCCCTCGGGTCGCACCCACGGCGCGACGACCAAGAGCGCCACGGCCAACCAGAACCTGTCGGCCGCCAGCGCCGCGACAACGAGCGCCGAAATCGCCATCCAAAGGCCAATGTCGCTCTGGGCAAGCGCCGCGTAGGCGGTCTGACCGAACAGCGCAAGCAGCAACACTCCCAGCGTCTGTGGCAAACCGGCCGGCAGCCATCTGCGAAACGCCACAAACCAGCCGGCAAGGAAAATCAAGTAGAAAGCGGCGTTCAGCCAAAACCCGACGGTCGAAAGCACCATCCCCGTCGCCCCAAGGGCATATGGAACGGCCAGCAAGAACGGATACAGCACGGACGTAGTCCCCGTGCTGACCGGCTCCAGCGCGGAGAAGGAAAACGGATGCCCCTCGACAATCCGCCGCGCCGCCTGCATATAGAGGAGAGAATCCGGCTGCGCGATCGCCAGGTGATCGTCGCCATTGACCATCGCCCCCGAAAAGTAGTAGGCGGCGATCTGGACTACGCCGATGGAAAAAAGAAGAGCGGCAAGACGCCGCCCTTCTTTTGTCTTCTCGCGAGTATTCTCGGAAAGACAGCCCATCGCCTATCAGGTTGCGGCGGTGGTCTTGTTGAGCGTGTGCTCGTAGCCGGAATCCTGGCTCGAGCAGGTCGGGTCGGACGTGTCGTCCGCCGGCAGCGTGTACGAGCCGCCCGCAGGGCAGGTCGGAGTGACCTTGATGTACTTGTCGGAGCCGACGATGTCCGTCCAGCCAGGGGTGGCGGCGCCGGCCATCTTGGCCTGCTCGACCGCGGCCTGAATCTGCTTCAGGTTGCTAATGCAAGCATTCATCTGAGAAGTCTTGCGGTAGCGCACGAAGTTCGGGATCGCAACAGCAGCCAGAATGGCGATGATGGCGACCACGATCATGATTTCAACGAGGGTAAAACCCTTCAGCATTCTTTTCATGGTTGTGTTCCTTTTTTTTGTTTTGTTTTTATTTACCGCCGGCACCATGCCGACAGCAAAAATCTATTTAGCATATACCATGCCAAGCACCTTTTTCCCCTTCAAGCACCTCTTTAAACCGCCGCATCCTTCTCAATTCTGCAAATGACCCTTGGCATTTTCTCGCTTTTGCGAAATCCATTTTGGTAACTATCCATTCTTGAAAAATAACGTTATTCATCAGAAAGCTTGCGATAAAGCGTCGAAAGATTCACTTTCAGCGTTTCGGCAGCCTTCTCCTTGTCGCCGCCGACGGAACTAAGGATCTGGCCGATGTATTCGCGCTCCTTCTGCTTGAGGAAGGACTTGAGCGAGGCACTCTGCCCAGAGGCAACCGAGGCGTCGCCCGACTCAGCCGACCCTTCTTTGTTTTCGGTGATTCTGGTCGGTAGGTCGCCGGGGGTGATTTCGCCGCCGCGCATAAAGGTGAGCGCGTGCTTGACCGCGTTCTCGAGTTCGCGCACATTCCCCGGCCAGCTGTAGGCGAGGAGCGCCTTGGCCGCCGCGTCGCTCACGGTCGGCTGCGTCGCGCCTTCCGCAGTCTCGCCGGCGATGAAGTGCTTGACGAGCGGCATAATGTCCTCGGGCCGTTTGCGGAGCGGCGGGATGTCGATGGTGATGACTGCAAAACGATAGAAGAGGTCGCTGCGGAACGTGCCCTTCACCACCGCCTCCTCGAGGTTAGAGTTGGACGCGGCGATGACGCGCACGTCGACGGGGATTGGCTTGGTGCCGCCGACGCGGCGGATCTCCTTCTCTTGCAGCGCGCGCAGGAGCTTGCCCTGCAGGATGAGCGGCATCGAAGCGATTTCGTCGAGGAACAGCGTGCCGCCAGAGGCCGTCTCGAAGAGCCCTTCCTTGTCCGCCACTGCGCCGGTGAACGCGCCCTTGACGTGGCCGAACATCTCGCTTTCAAGCAGCTCCGACGGAATCGCCGCGCAGTTCACCGCCACCCACGGGCGCTTCGCGCGCGTGGAGGAAAGGTGGATCGCGCGCGCGACCACTTCCTTGCCGGTGCCGCTCTCGCCGTTGATGAGCACCGTCGCCGCCGTCGGCGCCACCTTCTGGATGGTCTCGCAGACTTCCTTCATCGCCGGCGAGTTGGCGATGAAGTTCTCGAAGCGGTAGCGCAGTGGGCCAGAGTCGGCCGCGACCGCTGCCGAGCGGCGGATCTTGTCCTCCGCGCGCTTGAGGCACGCAAGCATGTCCTCCACCTTGAATGGCTTGGTGAGATAGTCGAAGATGCCGCACTTCATCGCGTCGATCGCCGTCTCCACGCTCGCGTAGGCGGTAAGCAGGATGACGGGAATGTCGGGGCTTGTCGCGCGCACTTCGCGGAAGAGCGCCATCCCGTCCATCGGCTGCATGCGCAGGTCGGTGATGACGATGTCAATGCCCCCGGCCTTGACGGCGTCAAGCGCCGCGGCGCCGTCTTTCGCGGTCTCGACTTCATACCCATTCGCCTTCAGCAGCCCCTTCATGAGCAGCAGAATGCGCGGTTCGTCGTCGACTATGAGAATCCTAAGCATGGCTTTGGGAGAGTATTATACCATAAATCTCTTCGCGTCGGGCAAAATATTGGCGTGATACAAACGGCACAAAATCTGCTATAATACTCACCAATGAAGTTGCAGTTGACTAAAACAAAGACGATCGAGATCGGCGGCGGGCGCCGTCGCCTTTCAGACGTGGTCGGCGTCGACCTCTTCTCCGGCGTCGATGGCGGCTGTCCCGCCGTGCGCCTCGCGGAGAAGAAAGGCGCGCTCCACGTCATCGCCGCAGGGCTCGTGCCACCACCGGCGCACGCGTTGCCGGAGTCGTGGGAACAGGCGTCGAAGAGCTGCACCTGGTCGCTGCCGCAGCACTTCCAGTCGCCGCATGCCGCGCTCGCCGTCTCGTCCGCCGCGCTCTTCGTCGGCCAGACCACGTTGGAGGCGTTCAAGGCCGACTTCTCCGCCGGCTCGCACCGCCAGGACGAAGCCGGCGGCGGAACTGCCGATGCCTCGAAGTCGAAGCGCATCGGCATCCGTCGCACAAACAAGCCCGCCGCCGAGTCCACGCCGGCGCAGACCGCCGCCACCGCGCAGCAAACTGCGTCCACCGCCGCAATCGAGCCGGGCGTGCCGATTTCCAACGGCGGCACCCGTTTCGTGATGAAGAAGATGCCCATCGACGGCGACTTCGTTATGGAAGCGGCAATCCCAGAGTACCAACTCTTGTGGCTTTCGCGTCTGCTGCCGGAAGGCCGCCGTCCCACTGCTGCGTCGATCCAGCCGCGCACCTCGGCGCTGGCGGCGTCGATCCTGCGCCAAAGCGCCTTCGCCGCCGCCGGCGGCAACGCGATTGCTCTTTTCGTGGAGGACAGCCTCGTGCACATCGCCGGCTACCGCAGCGGCGACCTCGTCCTCTGGCGCACCTGCCGCAACGCGCCCGGGCGCATCGGCATCTTCGACGCGGTGCGCAAGGGACTCGGGCTGGACGCGGAGATGGTGGAAAGCGTGCTCAACGACGCGCTCATCGACCCGCGGCCGGTACTGGAACCGATCGTCACGCCAATTGTAGACGAACTCGCAGTCTCGCGCGACTACCTGGCGGACAAGCTACGCCTCGAGTCGCCCGCCGCCTTCGTCTTCGGGCTTCCCGCCGGTGCCGGCTACTTTTCGGCAATCGCCGAGGAGCGCGCGCACATGAAGCTCGCGGCGCCGGAGGTGTTCGACGGCATCGAGGGCGAGGCGCCCAAGGGCGCGGAGGCAGTGGCCTACGCCGGCGCGCTCGGCGCAGCGCTGGCGCTGATGGGAGAGGAGGCCGACGCATGAGCGCCAAGGCCTATCACCTCAACCTGCTGAAGGCATCCGAGCGGGTCAGCTCCTCGCCGGTGCGCCTCCGAGTGATGCTGCCGGTGCTCGCGATGTTCGCCGTCGCCGGGGCCGTCGTGTGGTGGGGCTCGCTGCTCGGACGCGTGCTGATGGCGAAGTCGTCCATCCAGACGCTTCAGTCCGAGATCGACACCCGCAAGGCCGCCTATGCCGACGTGATGGAGAAGATGAACCTCGCCAACGAGCTCGAGTCGGAGCTAGAGCAACTCGAGTACTACCGCGGCGGCTGCCGCAGCTACGGCGACGTCTTCACCGCGCTCGCCGAGGTGATGCCGCTCAAGATCCAGCTCACGCGGCTTGAGATCCCGCCGCCGCCGCCGCAGTCGCTCGTTCCGCCCGGCGTGCTGCCCGGGCGGCCGTATACGCCGCTCTGGGGGCCGACGGGCAACGTCGAGTCGGTTTCGCTCGTCCTCGCCGGGCGGACGCCCAAGGAGACGCCGATCGTCTCGCTGATGGAGTCGCTCGAATCCGACACCTTCACCAACTTCATTTCCATCGTCAAGGATCCGCGGCGAAGCGACCAGAGCCCCAAGGTGCGGTCCATCCGCCAGGACACGTCGCGCCGCGGCGAAGGCTCGCGGATGCTCGCGTTCGAGATAGAGTACCGGCTCAAGGACAGGAGGTTCGCGAAATGAATCTCCAGAACATGGCCCCCAACGCGAAGCGCTCGCTGCTAATCACCGCCGTCTTCGGCGCCGCCGCGGCGTGCATCTACCTCTTCGCCGTCGAGCCGTCGGAGTCGGACCTCGCCCAAGCCAAGCGAGAGCTCGAGGAAGTGCGCACGCGCCACGAGATGATGATGCGCAACCTCTCCGGCGCCGACAAGGTGAAGGAGCGGCTCGAGAACCTCAACGCCGGGCTGGACGAATTCCGCGCGGCGATCCTCCAGCCCTCGCTCGAATCCTACGCCATGGGCGCGAAGAGGCTGCTCGACCCGCTCGCCGCCGGCGCCGGTCTTTCCGAGACCGAGTACGAGGAGCTGCCAATCGTCGCGCTGCCGGTGCCGAAGCGCCTGCCCGTCCAGCTCTTCGCGCGGCGGCCGATCCGCCTCGTCTGCCGCGGCAGCTACCAGGCCGCGGTCTCGTTCCTGCTGCGGGTGGAAAAGGAATTCCCGCTAGTCGCGCTTGAGGCGATGTCGGTGACCGCCCAGCAGGATCCGCTCGCGCAACGCGTCGAATTCGTCTTCGAGTGGCCGGTCAAGGGAGGGAGGACGAAGAAATGACGACTCCCCTTCTGCTCGCGGCCGCCCTGGCGGCGACAATCCCCCTGCGCAACCCCTTCTGGCCCGTCGGCTACAACGGCGAACGCGAGCCCATCTCCGCCGAACCGCGGTTCGAGGTGAGCGCGCCCACCGAGGAGGAGACGCGCAAGGACGCCGAAACCAGCGTCAACCCCGAGGCCATCGCCGCTGCCGAGGCCGCCGAGGCCGCGTCCCACGACAAGGGCGAGGGTCGCCTCTGGATTGCCGCGCGCAAGTCGCTGAAGATCGGCGGCACGCTGCGCACCGGCTCCGGCGCCAGCTCGCGGCAGGCGGTCACCATCAACGGCAACATCTACGCCGACGGCGACCTCGTCTCAGCCAACGTCGACGGACTGCGCTTCACCTGGCGCGTCAAGGGTCTCACCGAGACCGGCACCCTCAGGCTGCAGCGAATCAGAATGCGTGAACTTGAAGAACCCTCCGAGGACAAAGGAGAAAACAAATGACCAGACAGCACCTCGCAATCACGGCGGCGACGATCGCCTCCGCATCCGCAGCCATGATCACGCTCGCACAAATCAGCGGCGACACGGCCCAAGAACCCACCAACGCCGTCATCGCGGCAGAGGCCGCAGCGGCAGCACCCACCAACGCCGTGCCGGCGGAGGAACCAGCTGCCGCTCTGCGCGAGGAGGACATGGACGAGATCGACCTCGAGGAAATCGACGACACCGCCGAAGCCGCCAAGCACCCGCAGATCCGCACCGACAACGAGGACGTGGAGTTCGTCGACATCTCCTGCGACGAGGCCACCATCGCCGACGTTCTCAGGCAGTTCCGCAAGACCACGCGGGCCAACATCATCTCCGACGACGCCACCAACCTCCAGCGCCGTGTCAGCGCAGAACTCAAGCACGTGCAGTGGTACGACGCCCTCCAGTCGATCCTCAACGCGCGCGGGTTCCGCCTCGAAAAGCGCGGCAACATCTACTTCGTGGCGGAGGACAAGCAGGCGGTGCCGATCGTCACCAAGACATTCCAGCTCAACCACGCCTCCGCCGACGAGCTTGCCACCCTCTTCAACGACAACTACGCCGTCAAAGACAAGAACGGCAAAGTCCTGCAGAAAATCGCCAATGCCTTCCCCGGCGCCAACGCCATCGTCGTCACCGCCCCCGAAAAGGTCATCTCCGACTGCGAGTCGATCATCAGCTCGGTCGACAAGGCCGTCGACCAGATCTACATCGAGGCGCGGTTCATCGAGCTCTCTAGCGAGGCGATGCACAGCCTCGGCTTTGACTGGAGCCAGCTTAAGAGCTGGGGCGTCTCCACCAAGGACGTCGCCGCCAAGGTCGACTTCGGCGTCAACAAGTCCGTAACCATGTCCAAGGACGGCTCGCTCTCCGTGACCGATAGCGGCTCGTCCACCTCCAGCTCGTCCCGGAACGGTTCAACCGACGCCGCAACCGGCTCCAGCGCCAGCCAGTCCGGCTCTTCCTACAGCTCGAGCGCCAACAAGACCGACGACACTTCGAGTTCGTTTAAGTCCGAACGGACGCGCGGTCACAGCAGCTCCTCCGGCAACTCGCGCACGTCCACCCGCACCGCCAGCGCCGACCGCACCTTCTCGGGCACGCTTTCGGTGGACGACTTCCGGCTCGCGATCAGCGCGTTCGAGAGCCTCGAGGACGCAAAGATATTCTCCAACCCCAAGGTCATCGTCTCCAACGGCAAGGAAGCCAAGGTCGACATGACCACCAAATACCCCTACATCGAGCTCACCTCCCAGCGCAACACCAGCTCCGAGAACTCCTACCTCGACTACTCCGCCAAGCTCCAGCAGATCCCCGGCGACAAGGACCGCGGCCTCTTCGCCGGCTCCGCGTTCTTCTCCTACGGCATCGAGCTCACCGTCAAGCCGCGCATTTCGCCGGACGGGCTCATCTCCGTCGAGATCATCCCGTCGATCTCCTACGTTGACGAGTACTACAGCGTCGCCAACGGCAGCAACATGGGGGCCGACAGCTCCTACGGCAAGTTCCCCATCATCAAGATGAAGAGCATCTCCACCCAGTTCACGATGAAGGACGGCTCGACCGCCGTCATCGGCGGCCTCTCCAAGACCGAGGAGGAGGACGTCGACGACGGCATACCATATCTGCGCCGTCTGCCGTGGATTGGGCAAAAGCTCTTCGGCAGCAAGAGCCGCCAGAAAGTGCAGTACGAGATCATCATCTGCGTCACTGTCGGCATTGCCAGACCCGACGCCCTGCCGAAGGACATCGGGCTGCCCAAGAACGCCGTCATCGGCCGCGAATACGTCGAGGGCCGCCGCTTCGAGCCGGGCGACCGCCCCGACGGCGCCGCCGACCTGCTCTCGCTCGACCTGCGTTCGTTTGACCGGCGCCGCCACGACGCCAAGAAGACCGCCGCCAACGGCGACTCGCACTACGGCAGCGTCACCATCACCCCATCTGTAAACCAGTAAGCGGGAAAGGAGCTAAGTCATGAAAAAAATCGCCTCCTGCGTCCTCGCCGCCATCGCCACCCTTCCCATTTTGGCCGAAGAGTCATCAGATGTAGACTACGGCCGGAGCAACCCTCCTTCCATGCTGGAACTAGTATGGAAATTTGATCGAAAGACAACTGCCGGCATCACCTACGCCGTCATAACCGGCGTCGCCGTCGATTCCAAATCAGACCCCACAATCGCAGGCGAAAATCCTACCGGTGACATTACCGTTCCTACATCAATCATTGCCACGGACGGCACAGCGCTTGTCGTAAAGAAAATCGGCACCAATGCCTTCAGAAACCAGATCGGCATAACCTCAATCTCGATACCTGTCACCATAGAGCAAATCGGCGAGGGCGCATTCTCAGGCTGCACAGTTCTGTCCGCCATAGATGTGGACGGTGACAACCCTTGGTTCGCATCATCCGCCGATGGCGCGCTCTACAACAAGGGCTTCACGGCGCTCATCACCTACCCAATGACCGCGGAGGAGATAGAGATCCCCGCAACCGTCACGGAGCTCGCCTCTGGGTGCTTCGCCGGATGCTTCAGTCTCAAAAAGGCAACATATCTCGGCAAAGCACCTACCGCCACCGACGGCGACGCGCTCTACGCCGACTCGCCAAACGTGACAAGCTACGCCAGGGAAGACGCCGGTTTCTCGAGCGGAACGTGGAAGGGACGCCCGATTGTCATCATCCGTGGCTTCACCCCCACCGACATCATCATCCCCGAAACGAACACCGTCGGAGACATCAAATATGAAATGCTTTGGACTTACGAACTGCACACAAACAGCGCGCCTCTGACAGCCACGCTCAAAAAGCTCGAAAACGCAGTCGGGGATGTCACCATCAAGAACATCGTATTCGTCAACGGCAAACTGTATACAGTCACGAACATTGCGGCAGGCGCCATTGCCGACAACCCAGCACTGCTTTCAGTTACCGTCCCAAATTCCATACTTGAGATTGGAGATGAGGCTTTCAGAAACTGCACAGCACTTGCCGAAGTAACCCTTAATTATGGCATCCGCTACATTGGCGCGCGGGTGTTTCTCAACACAATCGTCCGGGAGCTTACTGTGCCCGACTCCCTCCTTGACATGCGCGGCAACATCTCCGCCGGCACGCTCTTCACCATGACGCTAAACATCGACAACAGTTCACACTTCGTCTACTCTGGTGACGGTGCGCTGTTCAACCGCGACATGACGAAACTGTATGCCTGTCCGACGCGAGCCGAAGGGACGATCATCCTCCCAGAAACGCTCACCAACATCTGCGCCGACGCTTTCTTCGGCTGCCATCGCCTGACCTACCTCAACATTCCCGCCTCGGTCACCAACATCAGCGCTGGCGCGTTCAACGTCGCCGGCATCTGGCCAGGGCTCTCCGCGCCAGAATCCACACCCCATCTTGAATCAATCTTCTACAACGGCGCCAAACCCAACGCGGCTGACGACATCTACGCCGGCACGCCAAACACACTCGTCAGCTACGCGCTCACCACCAACGGTTGGACAAACGGCGAGACCTGGAAAGGCCGCAAAGTCATGGTGATCTCCGGGAGAAATCCACCGGTCTTGAGCTACATCGACTCGAATCGTATCACATGGTACTACAGAATCGTCAACAAAGAAATCGAAATCTACAACGAAGACAAGAACCACAGCCCGATAACTGCCGTCAGCCCCAGATCAACCCAGGGCGGTCTCTACAACGAAAACGACTCTACAGTATATGTCCACGCACTGAGAATCCCAACCTCCATCAACGGATTCGCCGTCACCAAGATCGGCCCCCATGCTTTTGACGGTTGCTCCGCCCTGACTCTTATCGGAATCCCATATTCCATCCGCGAAATCGGCGACTTCGCCTTCTCCAACTGCACCGCTATCGTCTCGATAGACTCCGTTGAAGAAGTCCCATTCGGCAACTACGTCGTCAACACCATTACCCTTCCGACCGGAGTGAACAAACTCGGCTACCATCCGTTCGAGGGTGTACAGGTATCTTCAGTCTCGCTTCCATATACCCTCACCTCGACCGACGGCAATCCCGCAGCCGGATGCGGTTTTGTGTCGACGCTTTCAGTTGACGACACCAATCCCTCGTTCTACTCAACAGGAAATATACTCTACGACAAAACGAAAAAGAAGGTAATCGCCGTGCCACCCAACTTCGGCGAGACGTCAGTGTCTTTTCTACCATCCGTGACCGAAATTTGCAACGAGGCTCTTCTCAATTGCCGCAACCTGACGACAATCCAGCTCCCTGAATCGCTCACTTCAATTGAACAAATGGCTCTCTCAGGATGTAGTAGCGTAGCGGCGCTGTCGATCCCATCCAACGTAACGGCTATCGGTTCTGCCGCCTTCAGCGGTTGCAGCTCCCTGCTCTCCGTAACCTATGCCGGCAATGCACCAACGGCACCTGACGACCTCTACTCCGGAACGCTTGAAGCACTTACCAGCTATGCGTCAAGCGAAGCTGAGGGCTTCACCGAACCGACCTGGAAAGACAGACCAATCGACTTTGTTCCCCCGCCACCACCACAACCACTAATCTACATCGACGGCGCCGGCGTGGCCTGGGGATACCAAATCATTGAGGATGACATCGCCGAAATCATATCCGTATCGTCGGAAAACGCCATCACCGCCCTGACCTTTCCGGTGACCATCGGCGCCCTGACCGTCAAGGGCGTCGGCAACGGCGCAATCGCCAACCAGCGCGGAATAACAGGAGTGTCAATACCCGACACCTACGAATGGATCGGCTATGGCGCGTTCTCCAACTGCACCTCGCTCGCAACCGTCACGCTCGGGAACAGCCTCAGGACTATCGGCCGCCATCCATTCAATGGGACCAACGTCGGTGCAGTCTCCATTCCCGCCTCGGTCTCGTCCATCGACGGCAATGTCCTCTACGGCTGCGGCCCGGCGGCGACGGTTTCCGTATCCAGCGACAGCCAGCACTTCTCGCTCTCCGACGACGGCGCGCTCTACGACAGGAGCTTCACGACCCTTTACGCGGTACCGACGGCAACGGAGACGCTCACCGTCCCGTCCGCGACGACCAGCATCGCCGACGACGCCTTCACCGGCTGCGTCGTCCTCGCCAATGTCAAGTTCCTCGGCAACGCGCCTGCCGCGGCAGACGACATCTTTGCGGACACGCCGGCGACGCTCACGATTTCCGTCCTAGACGGCTCGCTCGGCTGGGACAGCGACCCCACCTCCAGCACCCTTCCAGCCTCCGGACTCTGGCGCGACCGCAAGATTGAGCGTGCCCCAGGCGAGGCTACCAAGTACACCGACAGCACTGGAACTGAATGGGATGTTACCATCTATGACAACAAGGCCGAATTAGGCGCCAACGGCGCGACGCCGGTCATTCCCGCTTCAACGAGCGGCGAAGTGTCGGTGCCGGGCGAAATCACGATTGACGGCAAAACCTACACCATAACCTCGATTCCAGACGGAGCGTTCGAGAACTGCAACGAGATTACGGCCGTCAACATTCCCGCGTCTATCACGACAATCGCCGCGGACGCCTTCAACGGCTGCACTTCGCTTGAATCCTTCAGCGTGGGCTCCAAAAACCCGGCCTACTCCTCGCGCAACGGCATCCTGTATTCAAAGGACGGCAAGACGCTCGTAAAAGTGCCGGCGAAGACCAGTTTCGCCGCGACCTTCACCGAACAGGAAACCGCCACGAAGAAGGACATCGTGGAAGTCATCGGCAGCACCGATCCGACAACCATGACAACCGACCCCAACCAGATCATCGAACTGAAATCCTACGGTACGAGCACGACCACCACCACGACTGAGTTCTTCCCTGCCGTCTCCATCGACAAGATTCTCAGCGGCGTGACCGCCATCTCCGACTATGCGTTCACCGATTGCGGCCTGATGCCCGAGGGCTCGACAGTCTCGGGAACGATGGTCGTCAAGGTGAACGGCAAGGAGACCGAGCGCAAGACCGGCACGTTCGAGCTTCCGGTCGGCACCGACTCGACTGGCGGGCACACCAATTCTTACATCTACTCGCAGGCCGGCTTCTACAAAGGCTCCGTCTGCCTCTACCACACCGCCAGCGACAGCGACAGGACGGTCTCGTATGCAATTCCGATCAACATCCCAACCGGCATCTCCTACGGCAATCTCGCCTTATACAACAGCCACTTCACCTCGGGTCCATTTCCCCCGCCACCCCCACCGCCACCACCGCCACCGACAGACTTTGGCGTCAGGCCATATCTAGTGGACGCCAATGGCAACAGGTCTGCTATCGAGGAAGGCGAGGTGATTGAAGCCCATGTCGGAATCATGCTGTCAATTCCACTGGAAATCGTCAACGCACCTGACGGCTCGCTCAGCACCGTGACCGCCAAGGGACTTCCCGCCGGCGTAAAACTGGCTAAGACCGCAGTGAAGGAAGGAAGAAAGGTCGTCAAGTACATCTACGCGATCGAGGGCACCCCTTCTCGCGCCCAAAGCGCAAAGACCGTCGTCCTCAAGGTCACCAACAAGAAGAACAAGCTGAACGAATCCGCCTCATTCGCCATCAAGGTGCTTGCCATGACCAGCTGGGTCGGCGGAAAGTACAATGGCGTCTGCTTCGACAGCACCACGGAAATCGGCTCCGCCACTGCGTCCATCTCCGCCGCCGGCAAGCTCTCCGGCAAGATCATGGTTCCGTCCGACGACGGCAAGAAGGCACTGAAGCTGAGCTTCACCGCCAAGGGATTCTCCGGCTTCGACGAGAAATCGAACACCTTCTACGGCACCGCGACCATGCGCGTCAACAAGCAGACGGTCGACGTTCCATTCGCGCTCTCCGCGTACGATGGTGCCGGTCAGCTGAGCCTCGAACTGCCGGGGATGACCGCCGCGCTGGAGCAGAACACCTGGAAGCGCGGCGACATCGTAGCCACGACAATCGAAGTCGACGGCTTCAAGTTCAAGCTTTCGGCGAACGGCAAGGTGAAATGGTCTGGCAGCGTCGAAGGCGACAACGGCCGCACGATTTCCGTCTCCGGCTCCACGCAATTGCTCAGCGGCCCTTCCGCGCTTGTGTACATTCCTCCCAAAGCCAACCTTGTCGGCGGCTGGTGCCAGCTCTTCCAACTCTGGTAGCCTAAGACGATGGCAGCTCCGGTCCACATCCCCGTCTCAGTGTTCACCGCCGGCCGCGGCTACGACTGGTCGACGGAGCCGGCGGGGATCGGACGGGAGACTCTGGACGGGCTATATCGCATCGCCACCGCCGGACGCGACGCGTTCGCGGATGACGGCGTGCCGGCGATTGGCATCGCCTCGGACGGCAAGACCGCCGCCGCGTTCTCGCTCATGCGCGCCCGCGCCTGGGACTCCGAGGGCCGCGACGCCGACTACGCCGCCTTCGCCTTCGTCCCCTGCGCCGATGCCGCCCGCGTCGACTTCGCCGCGCTGCTCGCGGACGACTTCTTCCGCGCCCCAAACCACGAACCGACGGCGAGCATCGCCTACAACGGTCCTGAATCCGCCGCGGCCGCCATCGACGCCCCGGGACGCCTCCTCTGCCGCAACGAGCTCGACGACTTCGACCTCCACGCCGCCGGCGACCTCCTCGCCCGCCACGCGCACCTCGCCGACCGCTGGCTCTTCCTCGTGAAGGCCAACGGCGCGGCCAAAGTAACCACCTCCCCTTGGCACAAGCCCGGCGGCAACTCCTGAAAACCACCATGGCGCGAATCGCGATAGTCGGCTGCGAAGCCAGCGGCAAGACGGTCTTCATGTCCGCCTTGACCGACTTCTACCCCAATCTCGTCCCCGAGAACTCCGCCTCCAACCGCTTTGCGGCCTTCGCACACCGCCAGCTGCGCACGCTCCGCCAGTGGCCGCCGGCGACCAACCCCGGCCGCACCATCGCGCTGGAGTGGTCCCTGCGCGATTCCAAGGGCGAGACCCTGGCCGACATCTCCATGCTCGAGTTCGGCGGCGAAACCTTCCGCGCCGCCTTCCGCGAGGAAGAGGGCTCGTCCCGCCGCCAGGCCGCGGTGAAGGAGCTGATGGACTACCTCGCCGCCGCGGACTTCGTGATCCTTCTCGTCAGCCTCAAGGAACTGCTGCGCGACGACGTGGCCGTGGCCGACGCCGAGTTCGAGCGCAGCACCGAGGCGCTCTGGGTCACGCGCGGGCTCATCGAGTTCATCCGCGAGCGCCTGCCCGGCGCCGGCGTCGTCATCGGCCTCACCCAGGCCGACCGCTACCGCGACGCGCTCGCCGCCGGAGGCGGACCAGCAGCAGTCTTCGCCGCGCACTGGCCGCGCATCCGCGCCGTCGCCCCTGGTATTCCCGTGGTGGAGATTGCGTCCGTGAGCGCCACCGATGCGGACGGACGCCCCGCCGAAGGCTTCAAGACCGACGGCATCTTGCCGGCCATGCGCGAGTTCGCGCGCCAGACCTACGGCGACGCGGACGAGCTCGTCAAGGAGCTCTCCGCGCTCCGCGAGGACCTCGACGCCTACGCCGACGGACGCGAAGCCGTCCACGCCACCATCTCCGGCGACAGCGCCTACTCGTCGCGTGTGCGCAGGTTCTCCCGCCTGCTCGCCGACGTCGTCCGCGCCACTGCCATCACCGGCGAGGACCGCTCGCGCGACATCGGCGTGCTGGAGGCCGCCCTCGACCGCCACGAAGCAGAGTCAAAGCAGCGCCGCGGCAAAAAGTACGCCGGCGCCAAGCGCCGCAAATCAGCAAAGCGCAAAGGCACGCCAGTCGTCCGCCGCGTCTTCCTGCTCGCGCTGCTCCTCGCGCTCACCATCGCCTTCGCCAACGAATATCTGCCTCAAGGATGCATCAGCGCATCCTGCATCCGCATCGTCTCAAAACTGGCAACCTTCAGCAAGAATGACTTGCCAATTCCGCTGCCAACGCCCGCCACCAACGCAGCACCAGTTGCCGTGACGACCAATGCCACCCCTGCAAAGGCAGCTGAAACCGCCGCGCCAGCCACCAATGCAACGCTAACGACAGTGGCAGTGCCAGCGGCAGCGACGGCAAAGCCTGAGCCGCAGTTCCGCCTCTGGCACGACCACAAAGGCGGTGTCATCAAGGCAAAATGGATAGACACCGCGAAGGACGGCAAGTCGATCACGCTGGAGACGGAGAAAGGCCGCCGCATCCGGGCGGTCCTGCACAAATTCTCCGAAGCCGACCGCCGCTACATCAAGGACAACTTGAAGTAAGCACTTTGCGCCAACATCTACCGCGAAGTTTCGGCGAGAAGCGCGTCGACCGCGGCGATGTAGAGTTCTCTGCCTTCCATCTTCGCGTCGAAAAGCGCCTCGCGGCGCAGCAGCAGGTGGTGCGAGTGGTACAGTCCTTCCAGCGAGCCGCAGGTCTCGAGCGCGGCACGGATTTCCTTCGCCGCCTCGGCGGACATCTCGCCCTTGGCGGTTCTCGCGCCCATCTCGATCAGCAACGCAAGCGGAATCGCATATCCGTGCGGCAGCCGGAACGAGCTCATCTCCTCCAGCCTGGCCGCAATCGGCTCGGCAATGCGCTCGTCGCGGCGGCTCTGGCGCAGCTCAATCACGCGTGCGACCATCTTGGCGAACGCATCGTAGTCCCTCCGCGCATAACGCGGGGCGAATTCGACGAACTCGGCGCGGAACTTGTCGTCCTGCGCGGCCAGGCAGGCGATCTCGCCCGCACCGGCGCGCCATACCCCTTCCAACACCGTGCCGAGGAAATCGACGTCAACCAACACCGCCGCAGGCAAGGACTCGACCTTCACCGCGTCCTTGTGGCCACACCGGTCGATCGCGGCATTGTCGGCAAACGCGGCGCCGGTCATCGAGGACGGAGTGGTCGGCATCCTCACCACCTTGACGCCGCCAAGCTGCGCCGCCGCCCAGCCGGCGAGGTCAAACATCGTTCCGCCGCCGAGCGCGAGAATGCAGTCACCGGCGCCAAGATGCGCCTTCACCCCAGCGTCCACGATGGCAAACACGTTCGCAAGGTCTTCGTGCTTGGCCTTCTCGCCGCCCTGAACCACCACCGGACGCCCCGTGAGCTTGATGTCGTGCGCGGTCACGTAGCGGCCGATCATCGCCCCCAGTCCATTGGTGTGCGAAACCACATTCGTGTCCGCGGCGAGCAGCACCCTGCCGCCCTCCCCCAGCGTCTCGGCCAGCGTCTCGGCCAGCGCGTCCGACTCGCCGAAGACTCCCTTTACCACTTCAGCGCGATATTTGAGCAAGTTCCTGCGCATGCCTTCTCACGGCGTCGGTCGGCCCCTCCCCGCCCATCATCCGGGCGAGTTCGTCGACGCGCGCCTCTCCTTTGACTTCGTTTATCTCGGTGCGGGTTCGTCCCGCGGAAACTTTCTTCGCCACCGCGAAGTGGCGGTCGCCCCAGGCCGCGCTCTGCGGCAGGTGGGTGATGGCGATCACCTGTCCGTGCGCGGCGACGCGGCGGAGCTTCTCGCCAACCGCGCTCCCCGTCTCGCCGCCGATGTTGGCGTCGATCTCGTCGAAGACAAGCACCGGGCGGGCGTCGCCGGCGGCGCGGGACGACTGCACGGTCTTGATCGCCAGCATCACGCGCGCGATTTCGCCGGAACTGGCGATGTCAGCAAGCGGACGCGCCGGCTCGCCGGGGTTGGGGCCGAACATGTAGACCACGCGGTCAAGCCCGCTCTCGCCCATCTCCCCAGGCTCGACGGCAACTGAGAAATCGGCCTTCAGAAAACCCAGGTCCTTCAGCTCCGCCACCACCGCCTTCGCAAAGCGGCGTTCTGCCGCGGCTCTCGCGGCGGAGACCTTCTCGCCCTCCTTGCGGGCATCGGCCTCCGCGGCGGCAATGTCGCGCTCGAGCGCAGCAAGCGTGGCGTCGCGGTTCTCAAGCTCCTCCAGGCGCGTGCGCTTCTGCTCCAGCGACGCGAGCAGCCGCTCCGAGCGCGTCGCCACGCCGTTGTTCGCGCCGCGCAGATACTTGCGCTCAAGGCGGTTCAAAAGCGTCAGCCGGCTGTCTAGCGCCTCCAGCCCCTCTTCCGGGAGGTCAAGATCCGAAACCGCGTCGGCGATTGTGCGCGAAAGGTCCTCCACCCTAACAGCGATGTCGTCCATCGCAGCCGACCATTCCGCCGCGGCAGGCAGGTGGCGGGCTATCGCCGCAAGCGATGGACGGGTCGACGCCAGCAACTGGGCCACCGAGTTCTCGCCGCCCAGCGTCTCCATGACGGCATTGGCGTTCTCGACGATTTCGCCGGCGTGCGCGGCGGCGGCATGGCGCTCGGCGATGTCGTCGTCCTCGGCAGTGATGTCGGCGGCGGAAAGCTCGTCGACCTGGAAGCGCAGCATGTCAAGCTCGTCCTCGCCGCCGTCGGCAAGCAGACGTTCGCGGCGCTCTCGCAGCGAGACGAGGCGGCCGTAGGCGCCGCGGTAGGCGGCGAGATTGATGCCGCCCCAGCTGTCGATTGCCTCTCGCTGGAAGCTTTCGCCCAGCAGCTCCTGGCTGGCACGCGGGCCATTGACGTCGACAAGCCCGGCGCCGAACGCCTTCAGCTCGGCGACCGAGACCGACTCGTCGTCGATCCACGCGCGGGAGCGCCCCTCGCGCGTCACCGTGCGCCGCACCGTGTGGCCGTCGAGCACGGCCTCTACCTCCGCCTCCTTCGCGCCCTCGCGCACGATCTCGGCGTCGGCGCGGGCTCCGAGTGCAAGGTCGAGCGCACCCATAAGCACGCTCTTGCCAGCGCCAGTCTCGCCGGTGATAACGTTGAGGCCGGGGCCAAAAACGATGTGGGCCGCTTCGACGACAGCGAGGTTCTTGACTGTAAGTGTCTCCAGCATTCGAAAAGTTGGAGCGGGCGATGGGAATCGAACCCACGTAAGAAGCTTGGGAAGCTCCTATTCTGCCATTGAATTACGCCCGCGTGTGCAAAGTCTTTGGCGGAGAGAGAGGGATTCGAACCCCCGATACCCTTGCGGGTATGCATGATTTCGAGTCATGTGCATTCAACCAGGCTCTGCCATCTCTCCAAACCAATGCGTATATTACCAAATTCTGACCTCGCAAGTCAACCCCACCGCCATGGCTACTTACAGCCAACGCGTTAGAAACGATCCTTCCCCTACGGGGCCCCTGGATCGTTTTTTAACGCGTCGGAAGTGTTTCAGCAGACAGCAACCAACTGTCAGCGGACAGTGTGAAGCGGACAGGAAGACCTCCTTACTGGTTGCTGCGCTGCTGGCTGCTGCGCTGCTGAGACACTTCCAACGCATATGCGTTGGCCGTACAAGGCTACTTCGACGAAGGCGCGAGTTCGGCAAGGGCGACGGCGGCGGCGAACTGGGAGAGGTCGGTCACCACTATTCCCACCTCTTCGCGCTCCGCGGCGGCCTTCATGTCGTCCGGCACCGGGCGGCCGTGGCAGATCAGCACCACTTCGATGCCCGCGAGCGAGCAGACGGCAATGGCGTTGAGGTGGTTCTGGACGGTGATCAGCACCGACGAGTCGCCGCAGTGCCCCATCACGTCCGAGAGCAAGTCGCCGCAGTAGGCCGAGTCGACCTCCGCCTCGGGGTTGTCCACCACCACGGTCCCATGTACCTTGTCCACGACTTCGCTGAATTTCATCCTGTTGTCCTTTCTCAGAAACTGGTAAGCGGCGGCGAGAGCCTGGTCGCCCGAGCCGCAAACGCCGCGCGCAGGCCGGCGACGGAGAACTCGCACTCCGCCTCGGTCCAGACCCGCGCGACGTCGTCCAGGTTGTGCGCGTCAGACGAGCGCACCGCCGCGAGCCCTTCCGCGCGCGGCAGCCATTGCGCGGCGTCGGCAGTGCGGGAGAGCTCCACCGCGTCGAAGCATCCCTCGGGCACGGCGCCGAGGCCGCTCAGCACCGAGAAGTTCGGCCGATCAATGTGCGCGGCAATGTAGAGGCCGCCGAGCTCGCGCACCTTCGCGGCGGCCTCGGAGATGGTGCGGCGGCAGCCCATGGCGAGGATGCGCCACTCGAGCTCGACGACATCGTCGTCCCAGGTGACGACCGGCTGGTCGCCGAAGGTGTCGGGGTCGTTGACGCGCTTGGGCAGGGCGGCGTAGACCCAGTCAGTCATCGCCAGTGCCGCGTCGACCGTGTCGAAGAGGCATACGGTGTGGACCTCCTCGGCCGTCTGCACCTCGAGCCCGGGCAGGAAAGCGAGGCCTGCGCGGCGCGCACACTCCGCCAACGCAGGCGTGTTGCGGGCTGACTGGTGGTCGGTCAGGGCGATGCCGTCCATGCCTGCGGCGACGGCTCGCTCGACGATGGCGGATGGCGACATCTCGAGGTTCGCACACGGCGAAAGGCAGGAATGTATGTGCAGGTCGAACTTCACGGTGCTAATTATACCAAATTTATGCTATAATATCCGCCATGAACATCGAAGATATTGTAAAGACGCTGGACGGCAAGCTCGTCGCCGGCGGTGACAACGGGCGGACAGTCGGGGCTGTAGTGGCCAACGACCTCATGAGCGACGTGCTGCTCAACGACGCCGACGACATCCTCCTCCTCACCTCGCTCGCCTCCGACCAGGCGATCAGGACGGCGAACATCGTCGGCGCGATGTGCGTGGTGGTGCACAACGCCAAGCCCCTGCCGCAGACGATGTGCCAGACCGCCGACACGCTCGGCATCCCGCTCGTCTCCTCGCCGCTCTCCAAGTACGAAAGCTGCGTGCGCGTCCACGACTTCCTCGCGAAGGAATGATGGACTACAGCCCGACGATCCTCACCGGCGGCGACACCCGCAGCGACGACCAGATCATGGAGGCGCACGGACGCGCGGCGAGTCGCGTCTCCGGCTCCGGCCTGCCGGGGGCCGAGGACTCCCCGCTCGTCATCATGGAGCTTCTGCAGCGGCTGCGGGTGAGGGACGTCATGCGCGCACGCGACATCATCTCGGTGGTGCGCTCCGACTCGCTGCGCTTCGCCCAGAACCTGATGAAGCGCAACAACATCTCGGGCGTGCCGGTGGTGGAGAACCGCCGACTCTTCGGCATCGTCTCGGTGAACGACATCATCCGCGCGCTCGAGGGCGGCTGGATCCACGACACCTGCCAGCAGCACATGGCGACGAACCTGGTGGTGCTCGAAGAGGACATGCCGCTCGCGTTCGCGATCAAGTACTTCGAGAACTACACCTTCGGGCGGTTCCCGGTGCTGAACAAGGAGCGCGATCTCGTCGGGATCGTCTCGCAGCGCGACGTGATGCGCGCCATCATGAAGGAGCTCACCGACGAGCTCGCCCGCCTCGAGGGGCGCACGCCGCCGCCGGGCGCGGCGGCCGCTGCGAAAGGCGAAGGCGCACTCCCCTACTACTCCATGCGCCAGTTCGCAGTCGTGCACAACGACCTCACCAACGCCGGCAAGGCCGCCAACGAGATCAAGCGGATGCTCAAGGAAGCCGGCGTCGACAAGAAGATCATCCGGCGCGTGGCGGTGGCCGCATACGAGCTCGAGATCAACATCTGCATCCACTCCGTCGGCGGCACGATCACCTTCATCCTTGACACCGAAAAGGCGACGATCGTCGCCAAGGACTCCGGCCCCGGCATCAAGGACGTCGAGTGGGCCTGCCGCGACGGCACCTCGACCGCCAACGACTGGATCCGCTCGATGGGCTTCGGCGCGGGCATGGGACTCGCCAACTCGAAGCGCGTCGCCGACACCTTCGAGATCACCTCGAAGATCCCCACCGGCACCACGGTGATGTGCACCTTCAACTGCCGTCCGCCCAAGGACGGCGAGGCGAAGACGCAAGGATAGCGGAGTCTACTCCGCGGCGCCTGCGCCCAGCGTGCGCAACAGCCGCGCAAGACGCGTGTCGGTGGCGATGAACTCCTCCGCCGACATCGCGCGGAAGCGCTCGGGCGTGAAGGAGTTGTGGAGCATGATGAGCCCCGCCGTGCGAGCGAGGACATCGTCGACCTCGCCCGGTTCGAACCAGTACTTCTGGTAGGCGGCCACGGCGTCGAGCCCGGTCGCCATCAGCTCCTCCTCCGGCACCGCGAAGATCGCGTCCTTGTCGATCCAGGCGTAGTCCTTCGGGTCCGCCGTCGCAGCGAGCGGGTCGATGATCGCGTTGACGCAGTAGTTCCAGCGCCTAATGAGCTTCCATTCGCCGCGGTGAAGGAGCCGCGTGAGCAGGCTCGAGCGGAAGCGCTCCGCCTTCGCGACGCGCGGCTTGAGCTCGCGGTGCCAGTCGCAGAGGAACTTCGCCTCCGGCTTCGTCGCGCTGATGTACGCGGCGTAGTGGACGAGTCCGCCGTCCTGGCGGCGCGCGACGATGGTGCAGTCCGCCGCCGAGAACCTCTCGTCGAGCGGCTTGGTGAGCACCGAGTCGGCGTCCAGCCAGACGCCGCCGTGCTTCTTCAGGACGGCGCAGCGGATGCAGTCGGACTGCATCGCGAGCGTCATCTTGCGGCAGAGCACCTCGCGCTGCTCCGTCTCGGTCAGCCAGTCGCCGAGCGTCTCGTAGTCGAGGACGGTCGTCTCATACCCGGGCAAACGGTCCTTCCACGTCTCCATGCAGAGGCGCACGTACCCCGGCACCCTCTCCTTCGGCTCCCAGAAAGTGAATACCCTTTTCATTGCGTCACCTCGGCTCGTTCTCGGTCCCGAACCACATCGGACGCTCCTGCGGCGCCAGCCCCTTGCGCGCGAGAAAGCGCTCGAGCTTCCGGTAGAGCCGGAAGGCGGAGCGGTTGACCATAGTCTCGAGCGCGTTCCGCCCGTGCCAGCGCGCGCGGTCCTGCCGCCGCCAGCCCTCGTCGTAGCGGCGCTTCTCCTCCTCGCTGCGCGGGTCCGGCGCGGAGAAGTTAGCCTTGAGGAACGCGAGGATCTGGGAGTTGTCGATCTCGTGGTGGACGCCGCCGTCGTCCAGGTATTTGCGGTACTCGCAGCCGACGACCGTGATTCCGTCGCGCTCCGACTCGACCACCGCGGCGCTTGCGCCCTCGGCGACGTGGAAGTAGAGGAGGTCGAACTTGACGCCCGGGAAGCGGGTCTCGAAGACGCGCTTCGTCTCGGCCAGCGTCTCGTCCCGGAGCCGCCCCAAAAGCGGCCACTCCACGCAGACGGCGAGCGCGGTCTTGGCTGACTCCATGCACTCGCGGAAGCGCTCGGCGCGGCGCTCGTACTTTGCCTTGACCTCGGCGTAGGCGTCGTCAGGCGACTTGAAGAGCGAGAAGTCGTGGACGAAGCCGAAGCCGGTCCGGCGGTTGAAGTAGACGCGGCGGTTGATGCCGCTGTGCCGGACGTCGGTGAGCTCGAGGTCCTCGCGGTCGAGCCAGTGCGCGAAGTCGGACGCCGCCATCCGCGCCGCCTTCGGGAAGCTCGGCGTCGCGGTCCAGTCGAACGGCAACGAGGCGAACTGCAGGTTCGCGGAGCGGAGCGCCTGGGTGACGCCGCAGGAGAAGCCGCAGCCGAAGCAGAAGTCGTAGTTCTTCATTTCTCCCAGAGCTCCTTCACCCACGGACACGGCCGCGTCCAGCCGTCGATGTGCTTCGAGCCGCGGAAGCCGTCGATCGCCTGCTGCGGCGTGGGCGTGCCGTGGAAGCAGAGGATGCGGGTGTCCTTCTTCATCCGAGGGACGAGGAAGTGGTTGAGCGGCCAGGGCCAGGTGCAGCTGCGCTTGAAGGACCTGACGAAGTTGTCAGGCCAGAAGTTCACCTTGTCGAACCCGACCGCGTGGGTCATGTACTCCTGCTCGGTGCCGTAGACCTCTGGGTCCATCGCCACGTCGGCCTCGGAGCGGAAGGTGTCGTAGATGTAGCGGCAGCCCTCGCCGGCGTCGAAGCGGAAGCAGCTCGAGTTGCCGCAGAACGGCACCTTGCGGAAGAGCCGCTTGCGAAGCGCCACCCAGTTGTGGATGATGCAGAACTTCCCGGGCAGGTAGTCGAAGAAGCAGTCGAGCGGGCCGGTGACGATCTGGTCGATGTCGAGGAAGAGCGTCGGCCCCTCGAGGCCGGCGAACCCAGGCTCGAAGACAAGCAGCTTCACGTAGATGCCCGGCCACTCGGGGTAGCGGGCGTTGGGGTGGAACCACTCCGGCTTCTCTGGGAACGCCACCGCGTCCACTCCCTCGGCGAGACCCGCGGGGTCGTCGGTCACGCACACGAAGCGGAAAGGCCGCGAAAGGTGCGCTTTGACGCCGCGGTAGAGGCGGTTGACGTATTCGGAGGAATACAGCGTCCCCCACTTGAGCGTGAGGACATTGACCCGTTTGTCTAAATCTCCTTTCATTGATGCTGTATTATACCAAAATCGCCGGCGAAGCCACAAGTGCCGCCAGCATTACGACACCGCAAGGCGGACGTCGCGCCGGGAAGCCCGCCTCGGTCACCGTTCGGCCTCTTGGGGCGCTCTACATCTCGTGCTTCCCCGTCGGGCTGTGGTGGCAGCCGGCACCAGTCAACTTCGACCCGCACCAAGCGCGCTTGCCGTCATCCAGTGGCATGGAAATCCCTTTCTCTCCCTAGGGACGAACCACACCGACAGCCCGGGACGTCAACACATCGGTTACTACCCTCAGCAGCTTAAGTCAGTTCGACTTAAGCCATTCTTCGGTTTCCGCTATCAAATCCTCCAACGAAGAATCTGATTTCTCAACCGCTGAGCGACCCGAAAGAAGCACGGGTTTTCGCCCATTGTCGCGGCCAACATAAAATTTTCCTGCAAGCAAATCAACCTGCCGACTTGCCTCTCCATGCTCACCGCCCCTCTTCTGTATTCTGCGGTCACGCACGGGGTCCACGCAACTTATGGGTTGTCCCTTCACCATCCACCGTTCGCCCGCGCTGGTATAGCCATTGTATTCGCAAAATCTGTCCTTTACACGTCCAGCCCAGACTTCGACAAAGTTTGGCGGACGGCCAGTTGCCGTGATTTTTATGGTGAACAGCCGTTTCTTCAACTCCTCGATTGCACGGTCAATTTCTTTTTCCGGCGGAAATTCATCGCATTCGTCATCCTTCATCGCACCTAGCATTCCCATCCAATCCTGTTTTAACTGAAGTTCGGCGAGATTGCTCCAAAGCGGATCGATAATTTCCAGTGTCACGTTCTTGCGGATGCTGTTCTGTACGATATAATGGTGCTTGAAGTTGAAATCCAACGCAGACAGAACATCGGCCGCATATCGTCCACGTTCTTTCTGAATCTCAACCGCAAGGTTCGCGTCAGCCTTTACCTTTTCGGCTTTTGCTGCGGCAATGAGCTTGCGGTTTTCTCTGTCCTGTTCTTCGCGTTCGCGAGCAAGACGAGCCATTTCATCGGCGTGCTCGGCTTTCGCCCTGTTCGCTTCGGCCTCAGCCTTCGCTTTTATGGCTGCAACACGTTTGTCTTTTTCGGCGTTCAGTTTTTCCAGTTCCTGCGCATTCTCACGGTCGACTCGTTCGCGTTCAAGCCGCTCCTTTTCCGCTTCTTCCTCGGCGGCAATCCGTTCCTTGCTCTTCTTGAACTCCTCCGTCTGCTCTGCGCGCTTCCGACGTTCCTCGTCTGCACGCGCTTTGGCGGCAGCAACGGCCTCCTTGTCTTGTATGAACGCGGCAAGCTGCCGCTGTTGGCTTGTGGAGAGTTCCGAAAATGCGTACACCGTCGTCCCTGCTCCAAGGATGCTAGTGTATGAAACCGTCCCTGCTGCACGATAGTAGCCTGTCGCAAAGACATCGCCGTCAGCATATGTGCGCGACGTTTTGACATAGAAATTCTTGGCGTTAGCCGCGGATGCTATTCTATCGACAAGGACGCCACCCTCTACAACCTGAAGAACCTTCATGCAAGGTGATTTAAGTTCCCATATCTCGTCGGGAACTGGATTTCGACTGGTATAACCAAACCGGTCGAGAGACTCGTTCACGAGAACACCTACTGGTGTTTGCAAATCAGCCCAGGTGACACCGGCAATAAAAGCGGTCATTACCGTCACACATAAAGTGCTGCATTTCATCTTATTTTTCTCCGTGCCCTTGTTTTGTTTCACGTCACTAGGATCGGGCTTACCCTCGCTCCGTGTCGGCCACGCGGCGGATGAACACGAATCGAGAGTATGAAAAACCTCTCGTTTGTGTCTCACACGAGGCCCTGAGAAGCCATTGCAGAAACACAAAGAGAGGTAAACGCATTGCGCGTTATCTCTGCCAAGTGCCGTCTGCGGTGAAATTTCTCAGGTTTCGTGTGACGACCGCTTTGCAGCGCAAATTACTCATTCCTCCTTCGCGCCTGGCGGCGCTATGGAGGACAAGCCGGCGGGACGTTGCCCGCCTATAGTCCGGTTACTGAGTTGTCAGGGTTCCTTTCATTTTTCAGTTTGCGGATTGAAAATTGTCAAGCCGTCATGGTGACGGGGTTGAAGATCGTCAGATTGGGGAAAAGCGAGCGGAAGTCAGCATCATTGCGCGTGATAAGACCACCTTTCTGCATGGCGTACGCACCAATCATGATGTCCGCGATTGGACGCTTCCCCTCCGTTCCGGCCCGCTTGCGCATTATGTGTTCGTACCATGCACGATGCGCAGCAAGGACGGCGGCGTCATCGCCTGCAAAATCGAAATCAATCCAAGCCTTCTTCAGGAAGGCGTTCTGCCGTTCGATATCGCCATCAAAAACAGGAGCCAATTCGACATAGGTAATCGGTGCAATGACGAACGAGTCATCAAGCTTAGACCCAAGTGCCGCTGCAGAAGCCGCACTGAACTTTCCGTCTCGCTCGACCAAATCAACGATAACACATGTATCAACGACCCAGGTCACTCTTCTTCTCCTTCGCGAAGTTCCTTCATCCATTCAGCGGTCGAGCGCGGCGTGTGGAATCGTTCGCCATATCCGACAAGTTTGGAATAATCAGGACGCGGGCAGCCGAAATATTCCTCGCGAGGATCATTCTTTCCTTTCGGCATGTTGCCAATGACAGCCGAGATCGACTTGAGGATGTATTCCATCAAGCGCAGCTTCTCTTCTGCGCTCATCATATTGACTTGTTTCATCAATGCCGGCATACAATTGTCCCTTCGCCGCGTATTATACCATATTTCATCAACGCCCGTCGCTACGCATCACCAGCTTCGAGACCAGGATGTATCCGGCCGCCAGCGCCAGCGCCACGCCGATGACGAGCGGCAAGTGGGCGGAAACGGCCGCCTTGCCGCGGGTGCAGAGCTCGAGGTAGCCGATGTCGGCGGTGGAGCGGCCGATCGCGTAGCCGACCGCCGCGAGGATGGCGGTCCAGACCCCCGCGCCAAGCGCGGTGAAGAGCGTAAACTCGCCAAGCGGCATCCGGGCGATGCCGGCGGGGATGGAGATGAGCTGGCGGATTGCCGGCAGCATGCGGCAGACGAAAGTCGTCGCCGCGCCGTAGCGGTTGAAGACCTCACAGGCGCGCTCCAGCGCGGACGGCTTGAGGAAGAACCAGCGCCCGTAGCGCTCGAGGAACGGCTTGCCGACCTTGAGCGCCAGGAAGTAGTTGACGTACGCGCCGGCGAGCGAACCGGCCACGCCGACCACCACGGCAACGGACGCCGCTGCCAGCGGCGAACCAAGCCCCAGCTCGCCGCGCGCGGCGAGAAACCCTGCCGGAATCATCACCACCTCGCTTGGGAACGGCACGAAGCTCGACTCGATCGCCATGAAGACGAACACGAACACGAGTCCCCACGTCGGCGCCAGCGCGGCGATGGAGTCCAGATGCGAGGCGATGGTCTCGAGCATTTCCCCGACCCCCTATTTCAGCAGCAGCTCGCACGGCTCCGCGTCGGAGTCGTAGGCCTTCATCTGGTCGAATTCGCTCTGGTAGGCACGCACCGCGAACGGCACCTTCACCCCAGCCTTCGGCTCGACGCCGAGCGCCTTCCAGGGAACCGACATCTCCACCCTCACCAGATTGGGGTTGAGATGTCCGCTCTTGCCCTTGCCGAGCGCAACTACCTTGACGGCACCGGCGAACGCGGCAGGCAGCACTTCGGTCGAGCCGTCGTGGAACGCGCGGATCTTCCGCCCTTCGCCCAAGTCCAGCTCGACGCCGTCGTCAACGCCCCAGCGGGATCCGAAGGACATCTTGCCGTTCGCGAAGTTGGCGGCGAGGAAAGAGGCGTAGAGACTGTCGTCGTCCCAGGTAAATCGCACCAGCGCGGATGAAAACCCGGTCTGGCGCCCGTCGCCGCGGCGGTCGATGTGGAAGAAGTCCCCTTCCCACTCGCCGTCCTCAAACTTGCCGTCCACCGCCGGAGCCTTCGGCGCGCGGGCGACTTCCACCGGACCGCGCCGCGGTTGCGGCTCGCGCGGTGGATTCCACTCGAACGGCGCGTCGCGTCCGTTCAAGACCACGTTACCGCGCCAGTCGGCGATGCCGTCGAGCCAGACGGTGTCCAACATGCCGCCGCAGAAGATGCGGTTGCCGACGAACGTGCAGCCGACGCTGCGCTCGAACGAAACCACCATGTCGCCGCCTTCGTTGACGAGGGTGTTGTTCCGCACCACGATCCCCGCCGACATGTGGTTGTGGATCGGCACCGGCATCCCCTCAGCGTAGTTGCCCTCCACCACCGTGTTGCGCGAGTTCTCGTCGGCATAGTAGGCGTGGACGCCGAAGCCGGCGCCGCAGGCAACGACGTCCTTGACCACGTTGCCGCGCATCGCGCCGTCCACGAACAGCCCGTAGACCGCCGCGCCGTCGTGCAGCACCTGCATTACATGGTGGATGAAGTTGTCCTCGACGCGGTTGCGGTCGCCGAAGACGATGAGTCCGCTGTAGGGGACGTTCTTGACTTCGTTTCCGGCGATGACGATGTCCGACCCGCTCGCGAACACTCCGCACGAGGCGCGGTGCACCAGTCCGGCATCGCTGACCAGAGTCCTCCGGACGACGACATTCGCGCCCGAGACGAACGCCGCGCAGGCGCCGCAGGAGCTGATCGAGCAGCCGTCAACCAGGACGTCGCTGCTGCCGCTGATGTTCAGCCCCACGCCGGCGGTGTTCCTTATCCCGACTCCAAGGAGCTCGACGCGGTCCACCTTGCGGACGACCACCGCCGCCGGCGCGGAAATGCCGCCGAAGCCGGAGCCGTCGCCGTACGCGGGCGTCGCGCCGGAAAACACGATCCCCTTGATCCGTACGTCGCGGCTGTCGTTCAGCACCAGGACGTGACGCAGCGCCGGACGGATGAAGTCGAGCTTCTCCATCTTCTCGCCGGGCTGCGGCTGGTAGTAGACCCGTCCGGCGCGGCGGTCGAGGAACCAGCGGCCCGGCGCCATGCCCTCGCGGACGTTGAAGATCTCGTACTCGTACTTGCCCTGCGCGCCCATCGGCCAGTCGGGGGTCTCCTTCACCTTGACGACCTTCGCCGCGCGGTCGATGCTCTCGACGGTGCAGAGCGAGTCGGACCACATGTGCAGGAGGTGGATGTCGGCGCTCGCGAGGTCCATCGAGTCGGGGATGTCCTTCGCGTCGTAGGGCATGACGCGGTTTTCGTCGTCCGTCGGCGGACGCGACCAGTGACCCGCCAGGTTGGGGAGGATGAACGCGCCGAAGCGCGCGGAATGCTCAAAGCGGTTAGTGCCGCCGGGGACGACCGCCGTCTCCACCCACTCGCCGTTCTTCGCGAGCGCGCGGAAGAAAGCCGGCTTGCCGTCCGCATCCTTCGCATCGGCCGCCCAGAACGGCGTGCCCTCGACCTTGCTCCAGCCCGTCACCCTGACGCCGCCGCAGAGCTCGACCGCGCCGGGACGCTCGGCGCGGAGGACGAGCCCCGTCACCGCGGCAACTTCGAGCGGACGTTCCAGAAGATAGCTTCCAGCCCTGACCACGATCTCGCGCGGCGCGGACGGATCCTTCGCCGCCGCCGCGAGCGCCTGCTCAAGCTCGTCCGCCGTGCCAACGGCCACCGACCCGGCCGCCATCGTCACCGCCGCCGTCGCCGCCACCAGGCCGGCGACCGCCGATTTCATCCTGTTCCTCGTTCTCATTACCGCGAATTATACCATATTACGGCGCGCCAATGGCGACGGAGAGAAATTCTTCCAGCGAGCGGCAGATCTTGACGACGTTCCAGCGGCGCGACCAGGCGGGCAGCGGACGCCAGTAGGCGACGAGCTCCTTCAGGCGCCCGAGGACGGCGCGGTCGCCGGACAGCTCTCGCCGCGACGCCTCCGCATAGCGCGC
>JAEIGA010001332.1_pt1 | contig 38477 bp, 82 predicted proteins | sample 9270691 | NCBI WGS metagenome assembly JAEIGA01 (sample SAMN17057246, study PRJNA624740) | gut metagenome | biome: biome; isolation source: fecal sample | host: Bos grunniens | place: China: Xizang | collected 2019
AAATTGGGAATTTACAAAGTGTATATCCTGCCCACTTGAAGAGGCCGACTTGATTATATAATATAAGAAGAGCAGTAGAAAAATATCTATTGCTCTTTTTCTCTTTTTCGCTGGACAATTAAAAAATATATGAGTTATACTTCTACCTTAATCTCATATATAAAACAATATAATAAATAACATATATAGAAAATGAGTTTAAGTTTTAAGATAAGAAAAGTAGAGCTCTTCTTATTTTTAGGCTGTCTTATACTGTATAATATAAATATAAAGTTAATAGGAGTTTTAATATGGAAATTGAAATAGGAAATAGAAAAATCGTTCTCTTCTCAGGTGGCTTTGATTCTACTCTTGTTCTTGCGAGGCTGGTGAAAGAAGCAGCGGACAACACTTCCGTTTGTGCTGTCACAATTGATCATAATCTTACAGGGACTCAGAAGTTGAGAAGAGAGTACGAAAGCCAATTGCTTATTTTGAGAGAGCTTCGTAAGCAGTATCCTAAAGTAAAGATTGACCATGAAGTAATTCATATTGAATCTAATTGGATTAGCGGAGAGTCCTATAACAGCAAGGGATTGGCTCAACCTATCCTGTGGCTTTGTAATATTATTCCTTTGTTGGAAGATAAAGATACTCTATACTTAGGTTATAACAAGGACGACCAAGCAATACTCCACGAGACAAATATAAAGAATTTAATCTCAGCGGCTTGTCAAATACAGGAAGGAAAAATAATTAATACTCATTGGCCTCTTAAGTATTTTTCTAAAACTGAAGTACTTAAAACACTTATCGAAGAGTTTCCTTACTTGGTAGACTTCTGTACTTCTTGCGAGGCTATCAGATATGAAGGTGAAAAGGTATGTGGAGAATGTCTTCCCTGTACTCATCTAAAAGAAGCTTTATTTAATCTTACTCTTAATAATAACGAAGTAGGAGAAAAAGCAAAAGAAATGTTAAAGTCTCGCTTCGGTATTAGAGTATCGGTCGCCTATGAAACAGAAGAAGAAAAAGCTGTTGAAGAATCTACAGAAGAAGAATATGTAAAAGCAGATAATTAAAATATATAAGAGCTTAGGTAGAAATACTTAAGTTCTTTTTTCTTTTTAATATATAGAATATAGCTCTCTCTTACTATTATTATATAAAACTCTCTTTCTTCTTTCTCCCTAAAGCCTATTAACTTATCAGATTATTAAAATAATAATTAATTAAAATAGTTATGCTAAATTAATTGAATGGGAAAAATAGAATGCGTGAAATAGACTCTAAAATAAAGGATACTTAAAAATGAGATTAAACGAATGGCTCGACGCTAACGGAAAGAAAGTAAATTCCGGAAGCACTGGTAATGCTTCTACAACTTCTTCCGGCAGCTTTAAGAATAGACTTGAAAAACTTTTTAATTATAATGCAGGGCACAAAAGTCCGGGAGTAGATAAGGTAGAACTTAAAAAACTTACGGATGATACTCTTGAGTTTGCTGAGCACTTTGGTGAGGACGAAGATGAAGATTGTTTGATAATAGATACTAAAATTTATATCGAACCGACTACTGAAGCTTGGCATTTCGAAAGCTTTACTACTATTAACGGAAAGAGCGAAAAGGCTGACGACATTTCAGGAGAGGGTTGGACAGAGCTTCTAAAAACTCTTAGAGCTTATATCACTGTTCCGGTAACTACTACTCCTGAGTATAAGAACTTACTTACTGAGTGGGTTGATGCTAACGGGAAGAAAGTAAGTCTTAGTTCTTCAGCTCCTGTTACTTCTGCTACTAAGACTAATAAAGAAAAGTTTACTGAGCTTCTTCAGTATATGGTTGATCACAAACTTGCTAGTGTTCTTACAGTAGATATAAGTAGAGTAGACGAAAACGGTTTTACTTATAGAGAGCTTCGCCAGCCGGTAGGACTTGAGCCGAAATATGAACTTGCTACAATAGTGAATTACGGCTATGGCCAGAATAATTCTTCTTGGCAGGTTTCAGTTTATAAAAGCGGCAAAAATATTGATGTGATCACAGGAGAAGGATGGGAAGATCTTTTAGGAGCTCTTGACATTCGTTATAACATTCCAGATCCGGGAACACCTGAGTATAAGAGTATCTGCGAATCAGCTACTTCTTCTATAGCAGAAGACTTCAAGCTCTACGAAAATCTTTGGGGCTAATACAGTTATGGCTGTCTTGGCGGGCAGTCGGCATATAAAATTAGAAAGGCAGAAAAAATATTTTATGAACTTACTTAATGCATTCGGACTTCTTAATATGATTAATGAAGGCCTCGACGGTTATCAGCAGGAGTACCTTGAGTATATTAATGCTCATAAGGAAAGAGTAAAGCAGTTCGCTGACTGGCTTAAGAAGAACTGCTCGGAAGTTTTTGAAGGCGTCGACCTTGATTCTTTTGATGAGCTGATAGAAGAACACGATGAATCTAAATTCTCAGAAGAAGAGTTCGAGCCTTATGCTCAAAGATGGCATGGCGACGGAAAGAAGACCTTTGAGTATGAGCAGGCTTGGGAACATCACTGGCAGAATAATGAGCATCACCCTGAGTACTGGCTGGGAGAGGATATGCCTTATATCTATATCTTAGAAATGATTTGTGACTGGGGAAGTTTTTCTATAGCAAGCGGCGACATGAAAGAGCTTAGTGATTTTTATTTTAATAAGGCTAAGGAAGATCCTGAGAAGAATCTTTCTGACGCGACTCAGGAGATTATAGAAGACCTCTTGATTAAAATAAATTCAGCAGCTGGAATTGAATAATTTTTATTGACCTCTTATTTTATTATAAGGGGTCTAATTATTTTTATGAGCTCATATTTTTATCCAGGTCGCGCGAAAGGCAGTTGGTCTATAAAACTTATAAGGCCGAGAGGGATAAAACGCGACAGGAAGAGAATTTGGGCTTCTGGTAAGTATTTTAATATCCTTCCGTTGCCCTGGAATTGCTCACGAAATACATACAATTTCGTACGGCTCAATTTAAGGTACCTATTTCGCAATTAAATAACCTGGGCATATAAATACTAGGGTGCTAGTATATAAACGTAATACAGAGAGAATTTGGTATGCTAGAATACGTTCTGGCGGTTCTCCCGCCACCTATAAAATTAAAAGTTTACGAAATATTCACAATTTCATTAATTTATTAATTTATTAAATTAATAGCCCGCCCATATAAATAATATAAAATTTTCTAAAAAATTTTTTAATAATTTATTAAATTACTAGTATATGTATTGTATAATATTATAGATAGATCTTTTAAATATTTTATTTTAACTGTAGTTATAGACTGAGGCCTTTAGGCCGAAGGCTATGCGGCTTGCCGCAATACTAAAAAATTCTTCTGGAGTTTAAAATAAAAATATAAAATATAAATATATCTATTATAGATCTATAATATAGCCCTGGAGTATTATATAGTATTATTATATATCAGGCAAAGAGGCGCGCGTACACATACGCGCGCAAGCAAATAATTTTTTAGAAATTTTCAAAAAATCAGAATTTTCAGTTAGGAGCATATATGAAGACCGTAATTAACCATAAAACAGCTATTATTAGATGTCCGCACTGTGGAGCAGAATATCTTCCTGGAGAGATTTATCTACCTGGATCTCTTATAGGCCAGCCAGATGATATAGTAAAAGATGGCTTAGGAAGAATACTTTATGAGGATTATTCTACAGAGACTAGAGAGCCGGACATGCTGGAGCACTTTATTTGTGACTATTGTGATAAGCCATTTATTATTGAGGCTACTGTTACATATAAAACTAGAGAAGAAACGCCGGAGAAGGACTTTTCTACCCAATACGTCTCACTTTTAGATTAATTGCACCAATTTCAGGCTAAATTTAGTGCTAATTTGCACCTTTTCGCGCTTTTTGGCATAAATTTAGCCTTTTCCTTACGCGTGCGTATATATACGTGTGTAACTTCCGAGATTACCGAAATCTCAGTAATCTCATTTCCGTAACTTCTGTAATTTCGGTAATCTCGATTATTTCAATATTGTAACTTAGGAGATTTCGTTTTTGATTAAAATATATGAGATATCTCCTCCACAGAAAATATCAGGTCTTAGTTCACTTATAGTACAATTTGACTATAATGAATATATAGTAGATTCTATTAAGACTATTCCTACTGCCCATTACCATAAGAAAGAAAAGGTTTGGGAATTGCCAATAGCTTATCTAGGAAGATTATTAGATAGCCTTACTTTCTTGGACGAGATACAACTTAGATTACTTGACACACCGGAATCTGGTGAATTTCATTTTAACAAACAATTTAATCTTGAGCCTCTTTCTGAAATTGAGAAAGTTTCGTTCAAGATGAAACCCTTCGAACATCAGCTCGAAGCAATCAACTTCGGTCTAGACAAAGAGAAGTGGCTACTCCTTGACTCTATGGGTCTAGGAAAGACTAACTCTATTATCTGGCTGGCTGAGACTCTCAAGAGGAGAGGGATAATTGATCACTGTTTCATTATCTGTGGGGTCAACTCCCTTAAGCAGAACTGGAAGAAGGAGATTCAGAAGTTCTCGACCGAGTCGGCTGTGGTACTAGGTGAGTACACTACTAGAACCGGAACTACTCGCTATCGGTCTATGGACAAGAGAGCTCAGCAACTCAAGGATCCAATAGAAGAGTTCTTCGTTATTACTAACTTAGAAAGTTTAAGAGACGACCGGATCATCGAAGCCTTTAAGAAGTCTAGTAACAAGTTCGGCATGATTGCATTTGATGAAGCTCATAAGGCAGCTACTAAAACTTCTCAGCAAGGAACTAATCTTCTAAAGCTAGAAGCACCGTTTAAGATCGCTGCTACCGGAACTCTGATTACTAATAATCCTCTCTCCGCATATGTCCCTCTCTCGTGGACTGGTAACGACAACTCTATTCTGACTAACTACAAATCTCAGTACTGTAACTTCGGAGGTTTCAAAAACAACCAAGTTATTGGCTTCAAGAATCTAGATGTTCTTCAGGAAGTTATTAAGTCATGTTCACTTAGAAGAACTCTGGATCAAGTAAGATCTGACATGCCGCCGAAGACAGTAACCCTGGAACTTTTAGAACCCGAGGATGACCAGCGTAAGTTCTATGAAGCAATCAAGGAAGGAGTCAAGGAAGAAGCGGATAAGATTGAACTTAAGACCTCAAGCTTACTTGCTCTCACTACCCGACTTAGACAAGCATCAGCATGTCCGAGTATCCTGACTACTCAACCAGTTAGTTCATGTAAGGTAGACCGTTGTCTAGAGCTGGTTCAGGAGCTTACTTCTCAAGGAGAGAAGGTTGTGGTACTCTCAGTGTTTAAAGAAACTCTAAACGAGCTTGCAGCGAAACTCAGGGAATTTCGATTTAGTGTAAATACTGGAGATGTCTCAGATTCGGTAGTTGCTAGTAATGTAGCCAGGTTCCAGGATGACCCTAATGAACAAGTATTCATTGGTACTTGGGGAAAGGTCGGAACCGGCTGGACTCTTAACTCTGCTTCCTATCTCATATGTCTGGATACACCTTACACTGCTGCGATGTTCGACCAGGGCACAGACAGAATCTGGAGAGTTAATAACACTAGACCTGCTTTCATAACTGTTCTCATGTGTAAGGATACGATAGACGAGAGGGTTCAACAGATCATAGAGACTAAGAAAGAACTAGGAGAGTACCTTGTAGATGGAAAAGAGCCAGATAACTTCTGTAACACTAAACTCGATGACGAGCTCAGAGCGATCTTACGAGATCTCTGATTCTTATCTCAAGCAACTCGGTTTAATAGTTCGCTACGATACTATAGAGTACAGAGGGGAAACCATCAACTTCCTCTCTTCTGTTGATGGCGTCGAGTGCTGGGCACAGTGGAGAGGGAAGCTAGTAGATCTCGGACTTAACAATATCTACTACAAAGAAGACATGTGTAAGTTTATGGATCGTGAGCTCGACCTAATTACCGACTTCCGAGATTCGCCGGATTTCGTTGGCGCGAAACTTGAGTATTTTCATAACGGCGACTTTAGAGATATTAGACTCTGCTACAAAGGTAGGATACTTAAAGTCTTCTTAGTTGCCGGACCAGTGAACGAAACTTGGATAATTTCGGAATCAGAAAGAATACTGAGATCTTCCAGCTTGCTTGAGGCAATTTGACCAATTTCGATTTGCTAAATTATTTGATTAATTTTTTAGGAGATTTAAAATGACTGAATACATTTATATAGTTAAGTGCCCTGGTTGCGAAGACGAAATGTTTAATTTCTTTACAGACGCTCGTATGCAGTGCGCCCTTATGATGAGTAAGAAGCCTATTATCACTCAGGTTGAGATTGAAAGAAATGATTTCGGCGAATGTACCGATTCTCATGACCTCGGTACTGTGTGGTCTTGGGAAGATGCTATGAAGGATACTGAAGGCGGATACACAGAAGCGGAGCCTACTAAGTCGATTTTCACTAAGGATGACCTTAAGCGTATAGCAGATGGTCAGGATCCTGAGTTTGACGATGATGATAGCGACTTCCGTTTCATTAATGAGGAGCTACTCGAAAGTCGTAGAATTTCATTTAATAATATAGAAGATCAAAAAGAGTTTTTTACGCTTTGTTCCGAAACTGGTATGTTCACTGCTGCTGATCTTGACCGATTCATGAAAGATAGAGATGCCAATGACGGCAATCTTTTAGATAAACTTAGAGACTATAAAGCAGAACTCGACTCGGTCGAGGAGTCTTGTGAAAGAAAGCCGATTCCCGAAGGAATGACTATCGAAGAACTCGTAGAAGAGATGGAAGAGAACGAGGATACAGTAGAGTGTACTTGGTGTGAAGAGCTCTTCGGTAAAGATCAGTGCCGTTATGAAGTTGACCTTGGTTGGCTCTGTGGTAGATGTGAAGCTGCTATAAAGTCTCGTGGTGAAACTCTGACATTTAGAGAGAACAATTACTGGGATTTCCTTGATGAAGATCTTCAGGAACTCTCTTTCTCAGATATGGTTGCTGATTCAATTAACCATTTGACTAATGACCTTGGTAAGGATCCAATGTCAGATGATTTCACAGATCTCGTTATTAAGGATATCGAGGATAACTACGACGTAGATTTCCCAAATAATCCCGAAGATTACCGAGCTTGGGCGTCAGAGATTGCTAGTGAAGTTTCTCGTCAGCTTAATAGTCAACTTGACGAAGACGTAAAAGAGATTCACGATCTCGGTAATGAATATGATGGCGGCTATCCTGCCGAAGCTTCGGAAGTTTTAGATTCTCACCTAAAGCTTTGTCCGGAGTGTGGAAAAGAAACTTTTGATACTGAAACCGGAATTTGTGTAGATTGTGGATTTAATTAAAAAAATTGTAAAGTTTACTGTATAATATAATGTACCCCTTGATGAGAGGACGTTAAGGGGTATAAAAATAAAATACTAAAAGGATGGTACATTAACATGAAGAAAAACGGAACTATTGAAAAGAACGCGCAGGAAACCCAGAGCTACTCTTATTACTCAAGAGTACTTGAGAAGCCCTTCGATTCTCTTACTGAGCTTTCTCAGGCAGAGGCAAAGCACTTCGAAGCTATTAGAGCTAAGGAAGACCAGGCGGCTCAGAAGAAGGCAGATGCTCAGAAGGTAGAGAACGCTTTCAAGGATCTCAATGCTGCTCGCAAGATCTACAAGGAACAGCTTACTCAGCTTACTAAGGAGTATGCAGAGTCACTTGAGAATCTTAAGCAGGCATTCGAGCTTGGTAAGAAAGACATTTCTAATAAGCTTGCGACCGCTGAGACCACTTTCGATGAAGCTCTCAAGGCTTTTCAGGCAAAGTACGAGAATTATCATATGACTCTTAAGGATGGCGACTTTGAGACTACTATCAGTAGCCAGGTAAACAATTCCACTAAGGCTCAGCCCGCAGCGGATGTTTCTAAGCTTGCTGACAGTATCTTTAACATGCTGTTTGGCTGGTAATTAATTTACATAAAAATTACTAAGACAATTTGAGAAATTTCAAATTTTTTATCGTATAATATAATATAAGATGAAAATCTTGTAAACAAGTTTCCTCCTTTGTTTGCTGCGCCTTGATGTTTCCTCCCGTCAAGGCGCTTTTATTTTATTTATTTAAGGACATAAGAAATGCAGGACACAGAAGCACAACAACTTTTATTAGACATATTAACTTATGCAGAAGAAGATAGGTCGATCGAATTTCGTTTAATTAAATCTTGGAACGAATTTAGATTCTGCCGCCAGAACGCCGGATCAACCAAGTTAGTTATTAGAGCATTGAGGTCTGCGGCAGCCGGTCTCTTTAAAACCTACTGTAAAGAAGTCTCGACCGGGTCAGCAGACTTTACTAAACTTCTTGCTTACTCTCAACTTCAAGATGTTATAGCTTTCTACGAGAGGGACTTGGATACTCTAAAGCGAATGCTTGATGAGTATGATGAATACTTAGGTCAAGGACACTTTTGGTATTCATTCCTTGGTGGAGAAAGAAATTAAACTTCTATGTAAAATATTTGACACAGAAGTTTTCGGGGAAGGTTTAATTATGGAACATTCATTAACTACTTTATTTCAGACATATGCGGAATTAGAGAAACCTCCGGTGGTTGAATTACTTAATATCAATCGACAACCTGTGGGAGCTATCTACTTCGACAAATTACGATATAAGAATTTCGTAATTACAGAAACAAACAATTCTGAAAAGTATTATTTATATGTTGACGGACTCGGAATTTATTTCTCATTTTATCAAAAAATGCTCGCATAATATCGTATAATATAATAGCGGGTTAATAGAGTAATTGCTTGTTCATTGGCATCGGACGGTGGGGTAAAACCTGCCGTCTTCTCTCTTTTTATAGCCCCGGAAAGCTATACTAATTGCTAAATTAATTACAGAGTTTCGGCTCTTAGACATATGAAATTAAAGAAAGGTATTGATTATGCAGAGAGTTATTAAACGTGATGGCAGAGAAGTAGAGTTTGATAAGATTAAGATTATCAAAGCAATCTCTCATGCCAACCAAGACATTGTTAAGTACAAGCAGATCAGCAGAAGAAAGATAGATCAGCTTGCAGCTATAGTAGAGGAGAAGTGTTCTGACTATAAGAGAGCTATTAAGGTCGAAGATATTAATGACCTTATAGAAGACGAACTTATCTCCCGAAATTACAATGATCTCGTTCGCGCGTTTATCAAGTACAGATATAACAAGGAGTTAGTCAGAAAGTCGAATACTACTGATGATTCGATCCTTAGTTTGATTAATCTGGCGAACGAAGAACTTAAGCAAGAGAATGCAAATAAGAACCCGGTGGTTAATTCTACTCAGAGAGATTACATGGCAGGAGAAACTAGTAAGGATATTACTAGAAGACTTCTTCTTCCTAAGGATGTAGTCAAGGCACATGACGAAGGAACTATTCATTTCCATGATACTGACTACTTCATTCAGAAGATGCATAACTGTGATCTAGTTAATCTCGAAGACATGCTCCAGAACGGAACTGTAATCTCTGGAACTCTAGTTGAGAAGCCACACAGTTTTGCTACTGCTTGTAACATCGCTACGCAGATCATCGCGCAGGTAAGTAGCAACCAGTATGGTGGTCAGAGTATCACTCTCTCGCACCTGGCACCCTTCGTAGACATTAGTAGAAAGAAGATAAGAGCTGAAGTAGAAGAAGAGCTTCGTCCTATTACTCAGAATGATGAGAGCGATTGCGCGGCGCTAATTGATCAAATTACAGAAAAGCGCGTAAGAGCGGAAGTTAAGCGTGGAGTTCAGACGATCCAGTATCAGGTTAACACTCTACTCACTACTAATGGTCAGGCACCTTTCATCACAGTGTTCATGTATCTTAATGAAGTAGAAGACCTTCAGACTAAGAAAGACCTGGCGATGGTAATCGAAGAAGTTCTTCTTCAGAGAACTGAGGGAATCAAGAATGAGAAAGGTGTCTGGGTTTCCCCGGCTTTCCCGAAGTTGGTCTACGTTCTAGAGGAAGATAATGTGTATCCAATCTCTAACTACTGGTATCTCACTAAGCTTGCGGCGAAGTGCACTGCGAAGCGCCTAGTCCCGGATTACATAAGTGAGAAGATCATGAAGGAACTCAAAGAAGGCGGTTGCTTCGCTCCTATGGGTTGTAGATCTTGCCTTAGTCCTTGGTATGATGAGAACGGTAAGCAGAAGTGGTATGGCCGCTTTAATAAGGGAGTAGTCACAGTCAACTTAGTCGACGTTGCTTGTGGATCTGATGGCGCGAACTACGCGAAGGATCTCAGTAGCTTCTGGAAGAACTTTGATGAGGTACTCGAATTGTGTCATAAAGCTTTGATCTGTCGCTATGAAAGACTTAAGGGTACAGTAAGTGACGTAGCTCCGATCCTGTGGCAGCATGGTGCTATTGCTCGACTAAAGAAAGGTGAGACCATTGATAAGCTTCTTACTGGAGGATACTCTACTATCTCACTCGGATACGCCGGGCTTTGGGAATGTGTAGTAGAACTTATCGGTAAGGACCTACTAACTGAAGAAGGCCAGGAACTCGGACTCGAGATCATGCGATACATGAACAAGAAGTGTGATGACTGGAACAAGGAACTTTATCTTGGGTTTGGAATCTACGGAACCCCTCTCGAGTCGACTACTTACAAGTTCGCTAAGTGTCTTCAGAAGCGCTGGGGCGAAATTCCTGGAGTTACAGATAAGAACTACATAACTAATAGTTACCATGTTCATGTTAAGAAATCTATAGATCCTTTCGAAAAGCTTGCAGTAGAATCTAAGTTCCAGAGACTATCTTCTGGTGGTGCAATCAGTTACATAGAAAGTGCTAATCTCGAAGATAACTTGGAAGCAGTACTTACTGTAATTAAATATATTTATGATAATATCATGTATGCGGAACTTAATATCAAGTCAGACTACTGCCAGGAATGTGGATGGGATCGTGAGATTCTGATAGTAGAAGATGAATCAGGTAAACTAGTCTGGGAGTGTCCTAACTGTGGAAACCGAGATCAGTCAAAGATGAATGTTGCGCGTAGAACCTGTGGATACATCGGAACTCAGTTCTTTAACCAAGGTAGAACCGAAGAAATCCGAGACCGCTTTGTTCATCTAGATTGTCATGAGTGTGGCTGCTGATGAGATATAGTCAAATTAGAAATCTTGATATTGTTAATGGGCCTGGTTGTAGGGTATCCCTGTTTGTTCAGGGATGCACCTTCAACTGCCCTGGCTGCTTTAACACAGTCGCTAGAGACTTCGAAGGTGGTAAGGAGTTTACGGATCAAACCATGAATCTTCTTCTAGAACTCGCTAAGCCGGATTACATTAGCGGACTGAGTATCCTTGGCGGAGAACCCCTTCACCCTAGAAATAGAGCAGACGTTCTGAATCTAGTAAAGAAGTTTAAAGAAGTGTATCCCAATAAAACTGTTTGGCTCTGGACCGGCTACCTTTGGGAAGAAGTCGTTTCCGACTTGGTCGACTCTGGGGTTGACGTAGTAGTAGATGGCAGATTCGTAGAAGAACTAAAGGACCTCAGACTAAAGCATCGCGGAAGTTCTAATCAGCGAATAATAGATGTTCAGGCTTCCCTTAAAAATAATAATATAACATTATATGAATAAAAATATATAACGTTTGTTATAATTAACGAAATTCGACATTTTGTTTAATTTAACAAACGTTATTTTTATTTGCACAGAACTGCACAGAAAAATTATTGAAACTTTGTTGGTTTTGTCAGTTTACAAATCGCGATAAATATGTTATAATATTAATGTAAGAAAACCACGGAGGAAAATAAAATGAGTAAGTTTAATGTTGGTGATATTATTAAAGCAAAGTCTGAGTGGCTCGGACCTCGTGAGACTGGTGAGGAGAGATACCTCGTTCTCGAAGACAGAGGCAATAAAACTTTAGTTGCCTATATCGATGTGAATCATGTCTTCTCTTTCGGCAGCACTCATGTCTATGCAGACGAGTGGATGGAACTTGATCCTTATCCGTCTAATGAAGTTCTCATGACAGTTCTCGATATGGCAAACGGAAAGATTTAAGGAGGATAGTAGATGAAACAAAGAACGCATGAAGTCAGAGTTAAGAAACCTGACAACATTATTCACTTTGCAATCGACACCTCAGCTATTCCCAACCCGGACAGAAAGTATTCGAGGCTTAGAAACAAAGCTCAGGTCTTTGATGACCGCCGTTTCCGCAAACCCAAATATAAAACTAATTACATGGAGGATTAAGTTATGACTACTGAACAGAAAGAAATCATCGAGTTGCTTGACAAAGAGAAACGTGGCGAGATCAGCTACAAAGATCTGTATTTCTCACTTCAGAAATATCCGTCTGAAGTGAGAGACCGAGTAATAGCACTTTATGTTATAGGAGAGGTAAGAGCATGAAACGTAATCCAGTAATTCCAGTAGAAGAGTTTAAGACTAAGGCAGAGAGATGTGCTTTCGAGATTATCAACTTCCTTATCCGGCATCAGATGTGGCAGGATACCTCTGTCTACGTTAACGGAAAGAGATATAGTTGCTACGACGGAGAACACTACAAGTACGACAACACCTGGGACTGTGTATTCAGAGAGGATAATATGAATCCTAAGGATTACGTGGAATACACCTCTGACTTCCTGACTATGACTTTCGAGGGACCTTTCTATGATGTCATCAATTACAACTTCTCTCCGAAGTATTGTAATTCCATTATGGAAGAATTTCACGACATCATTTCTAAGTATCACAAATACGAGGAGCTTGGCTACAACTGGTCCCTTTCATTGTATAATATATAATATGAAATAATTTAATTTGTTTACAATTTGTTAGCACATTTTGTAATATAACATGTTATAATAAATATAGTAAGTTCACTGAACAAACTAATTACTAAAGATAAATTTTTGGAGGAAACAAAAATGTATACTAAGAACCTTTCTAAAAAGATTGAAGACAAACTTCTCGCGACCCACGTTTCTAACAACCCTGACTTTGAGTCTGCTTGTACGTCTGGCGACGGACTTCAGATAATGTCTATCGTCGAAGCTGAGATGGAAAAGAATAACCTCTTTACCAAGGGCTCTAAGAAACTTCAGGCAGATATTGTTAGAATGCTTCAGGGTCGGTCGAGAGTATCGCCTTCTGTCGGTCAGCAGGTTCTGATGTTTGTTTGGAACTCGAGAACGTCTGGCATTGGGCTCGCTGCTATCTGAGTATATATAATTAAATAGAAGGAATTTGGAGGAAATAAAATGAACGTTAAAGATTTACTTGAGAACGAAGAGCTTATGAAGTCTATCGTAGAGGATATTGAGGATATTCCCGAAGATTCTGAGGTAAGCTACGAAGTCTGGGCGCTCGGTTGTGATGACTGCGGCGGAAGTACTGAGACTGATTTTCTTATCGGCGAGTACGATGATCCTGATAAGGCGATCGCCTGTGCAAAGAAGTTTAACCTCGAAACTCTCAAAACCGACTATGAGAAGCCTCACCCCGATACCTATTACTTCTCTATAGAAGTTGAGACTGTGGTAGAAGACCCTGAGGACGAAGATGGTAGCACTATGAATATCGGGACTATCTACTCGAGAGACCTCTGGATCGATGGTGAGTACGACTCGGTAGAAGACACTGAGCCTACCATATTTATTTATAATAAAGATTATGAGCTTCTCGAAGATGGCACCCTTAAAGTACGTCGCGAACTCTTGAAAGATTTTAATAAGAATGATCGCGTAAAGCTTTGCTTTATCGAAGAAGACTCTTGCTCGCTCACTTATAAGATAATATCTAAAGTTGAATATGCCGATGGTGATTATTACCATCTCGATTTCATCTGTTAAGCATTTACAAAACTCTTCATTTAATATATAATAAGAGAGTGTTCCAAACACGCCCAACAGTGCACGGGAGAAGACACTAGCAAATCCTTACGTAACTTGTCCCCTGAATACGCAGCTTTCTTCCGTGCACATTACATAAAAATAATTAAAATAATTTCGAAAACTTTGGTTGTTTTGTCAGTTTACAAATCGGCCTTTTTGTGATATAATAATATACGTAAGAAACACATAACATTTGGAGGAACATATAATGTTTTACAAAACCGGTATTGATATTACAAACGATAAGCAGATGTTCAATTTTCTTAAGGACCACTTCCGTTACGCAACTATGAACTCTTGGAACGGAGTTTATTCTATTGCAAACAACGTAAAGGTACATAGACTTAATCTTAGCGGTGACTGCTGGACTGCTCTTAACCTTCTTAACAACGGAGAATACGATACCCTTAACTGGATAATCAAAGATTGGGAAAGGGAGCATCCCGGCTACGTCGTCGGCTTCAACGGAAGAAGCGGTGGCTATCTCGTTCTTTATAATGCAGATAACCGAGGCGATGTTCTTCCTTGCTCTATAACTGATAATGATGATTATTCTCAATATAAGGAATGGTGCCGTTATTACGGATATACAGTAAAAGAAAATCGTTTTGAGCTTCAGATGTTCACTAAGCTTGTAAGAGACTTTGATAGACTCTGTGATGACCTTAGAACTTTTGTAGATGAGCTTTCTAATCTTAAGTTCGAAGTAGTTGAGATGGAAAAGTCAGTAGCGGAGTTCAATGATTTTTATGCTGAAGACCTTGAGTACCTCGGCTTTGAAGAGCTTTCCTGCGACGGCTTCGGTAAAGTAGATATATCTGAGATACGACAGCTCACGAGTCTCTATGAAGCTTTCATCAGAGTTGCCGACCGTTCTGACAGTGGCTATACTATCACCTGCGACGATGGAGATATGGCTTATTACGAAAATTATTGATTTGTGAATAAAGTGTAAACTTATGTCAAAATAGGTTTACTTTTGTCGGAATTTGTATTATAATATACATACTTAAACTACGACTTGATAAAATTACAGGAGACACGGACATATGCTACAAGAAACAAAAAAAGATCTACTCTACCACGCAAAAAAGCTTGTTAAGCCCTATGAGCAGTACACTATCGACGAACTCGCTGATGCTTACTGTGAGGCTGTTGATAATAATAATGCGGAGCTTAAAGATATTTACATCTCAGCTCTGATCCTTAGATTCTGGTATACTATTGATAAGATGTACAGATCGAATACTGTTGCACCCTGTCTTGAGTACGAAGATTTCTTCTGGTGGCTCTATGAAGCAATAGAGTATGCATGTAAGTACAGAGGTTGGAAGGACCCAGCTAAGAAACTCAATGCTCAGCAGTGTATCAATCAGTGCATAAATACAATAAAGCTTCAGAAGTACTATGACCTTCGTCTCGATAAAAATAAGGCAGTTAACTACTGCACTAGTATGGATGCTCCTGTCTGCGGTGGTGACGACGATGAAGCAAAAACTCTCGGCGATATGCTCGAAGATGAAAATAACTGCTATGATACCAGTGCAGATGATGCAATCCTGCTTGTACAGAATTACATAAATCGTAATAAGATTATTGAAGCTATACTGCTTGATAACATTGCTTTCAATGACGTTCAGAAGCATTCTAAGAAAGTTATCAAGACCACTAACGCAGAAGGCGAAACGGTAAGATACACTGAGCATAGCTCTGAATTCTGGCCCTATAGGCTTGTACAGATAGTAAGTAAGCTTCCTACTACATATAAAAAATCTTTTATGGAACGGTACAGTATTTCTGAAGAAAAACTTACGTCGGTCCTTAACATAATAGACAGAACTAACAATCAGAAACTTTATCGTTATCTGGAAAAAACTCTGGCTGAACTCAGAACTTCATACGCGTAAAAATTAAGAGGTCGGGCTCAAATCCGATCTCTTTCTACTGTATTATATAATAAGAAAAGAAACTTGGAGGATTTCAAATTGTACCTTGACCTATTCGACGAACTAAGACTAAATAAAAGACTTGTTAAGATTGCCGGCTTCGAGGTAGCTGCTTATTGGGCAGAACTTCAGAGTATTCTTAAGCAGGTCGTAAAGAAGCAGACCATGGACGAGAAAGGATTCTTCCCGCTCGATAGAGAGTACGTAGAGAGGGAGACTACTCTTTCAGTTGCTAAGCAGCTTAAGTGCGATGAAAAGCTTCTCAGTCTCGGAGTGCTTCTTAAGGATCCGGAAGACCCTAATAAGATTGCTATCGCAGTAAACGGAATGGTTGCGGTAATCACGGACGAGGATACTACGAAGCTTAAGAAGTCTGGTAGAAAGACAGCAGATGATAGAGCTGCAAAGATTGCCGGGATCAAAGCTACTATGAAGAGAGCTATAGTAGAAGATGACCTCGAACTTCGCGCAGCTTACGAACGCTGGATCGATGGAATGATCGACGCGCAGAATTGCAAGTTCACTAAAGCAGTAGTTCAGGTGTTTGAGAAGACAGTTTCCGGATATACTACGGATAAAGCCCTGCGACTTAAGATCATTGAGATTGCTACTACTAATAGTTATAAGGATGCTACTTGGGCAATTAACAGAATCTACAACCCCGGAAAGTTTACACAGACTGCAACTAAACTTCCTGAACAGAAGATTTGCACCGGTGTTTCTAACGATGTATTTTAAGGAGGACTTATGAACGATTTTATTTCTGTAAAGCCTTGTCCTATCTGCGGAGAGGCACCTGAAAGAATTACCACAGACCTTAGACGACCTAATGGAGGTGGTTACCCCGGACACTATCTTTATCGCTACGAGTGTCAGTGCTGTAAGCTACTTAAAGCAGAGGATACTGATGACATCTATCGCTCTAAAGAAGAAGCAATCAATAGCGCGAAGACCGACTGGAATACTAAGGTAGCTGAGGTTCAGGAGTATCTTGACCGTATCTACGTAAAGCGCAAAGATATTATTTAAGAAAGGATGCTGCCAATGGAAGATAATGTAACTCTTTACCCAAACTGTTATACTTACTATCTTACACCTTTGATCCGTAAGTTTCGGGCACTGCGTGATGATGAGAATACTTCTTATGTAAAACTTCTTGAGGAAATACTCAGTGCTATTGCCCCTGCAGATCGAACGCCGGCAAAACTGAGATTTATTAAGAGATTACACGAAGATTGTTTTTCTAAACTGGACCTTTGCCAGATGGTTGAGAACTCTTGCAATGCCGGTAAGAAAACACCGATGAGACATTTTGCATAAAACTGCATAAGAAAATTTCCGAAATTTCGTCTATTTCGTCAGTTTACAAATCCAACAAAATGTGTTATAATATAAATGTAAGAAAACATTGGAGGATTTGAAAATGGATAACGAACTTACTATTATTCAGATTACGCAGGATATGGAAGAGCTTGCAGAGCAGTATGATGGTGCAGCAAGTAACGAAAGACTTTGGGCGAAGGGTTCGCCTGATGCCGAGACTGCTCAGATGCATGAAGAAAATGCTGAGCATGCGGCTAAGATGGCAGAGATGTATCGCAGGATGGCAAAGTATCCTGAAGCTATTCTTAAGCTGTTTGAGGAGGACTGATTATGCCGACTATTACCGGAATTACTTCTCGTGATTTGAGCCGCGAGCTTCTCTACGAAGGTTATACTTCGAAGGTAGAGTGCACGAACTTCTGGGACTCTCACGGTAAGAGAATAGAGTATGAACCTACTCAGCATAAGTTCGACTCTCTGAAGAAGTTCGAAATTTGGAAAGTTGTCGGCGAGACTCATTATTCCACTCTTGACTACGTACATCAGTGGGAATACTGGAAACTCTGCATCGACGGCGAGCAACTTGACGTTGGTGAGATTATGAGCTACAGGGTGCTCAAAACAAAAATTAAACTTGATGTCTGTGTTGGTGCAGGCTAATTAACAATTAACAAATAGTACGGAGGACACATTTACAAATGATAAGATCAGAATTTTATGGACTTACTTCTGGAGACTGGAAGTGCACACACGTTGGCGTAGCGTCTATTACCGGCGCTTATAAGAAAAAGAAAGTAAACGGAAGAAGAGTAAGAAACCTTACCCCCGGCCACCGAAACTATTACTACATATTTGAGAGACTTACTTCTGACTCAAAGGCAATGAAGATGATCCGTCTCAATGCGGCGCAGGTCAGAAAGGTCAGAGACGGTTGGTTTACCGTAGAAGAACTCGCTGATAAGAAGGCAGCGAAGCGTTCTCAGATCTTTAAGGAGAAGGTAAGCTACTGCTTCTGCGACTGATATGGAAAAACTTGAATTTCAGAAAATCATGGATGCACTCGGAGATCGTCTACTGGTATGTGAGCAGCAACTCGGCGACATACATACTACAGACGATCTCAGTCGACTTTCTTTGGCGAGAGCTGCTGACCTTAAAAGCTTTTGTGCAGCAGAAGAAGAGCTGATGACTAAGATAGTTATGGTAGACCTTTATCATATCATTGGTATGGGACATCTTCTTCCCCCGCAGATGATGAAGTTTATTTACGCTATTCAGGAATACTTGCAGTATCGCCCGACCGTCAAAGCGATCAATAGAGGACTCGATAGTATCTTCAACCTTCCTAAGATTCCTGTAGAAACTCAGTTTAAGCTTCTCGGTCTTGGAGATATTACTCTAACTTCTGGAATTGGCGACCTCGTAGTAGACGACGCTTCGGTTGCGGATTACGATCAGACGAAGCGAAACACTCTACTTCCTTTTAAGGTGGAAGGAAGACAAATTCGGGTTGATCTCACACAGCTTGATTTTTTCGTGACTCTTATGACTAATCTCTTTAAGGCACCGCTTTCGGTAGAAAATCTTAGAAATAAGATGATGGCCAATAAAGAATATCTCGGCATTGAGTGGACTGACTATAACGGCTATGAAGCTGTTGGACATTTTAAGTCTTCCGATATCTTTGCAAAAGTTTCTTCCTATTATAATAAAAGAAGCTGATTGTACAAAACCGACAGAATTGCACAGAAAAAATTTTTAAACTTTGTGTATTTTGTCGGTTTACTTTTTGCTCAAAACATGTTATAATATTATTGTAAGAAACAATAAGACAATTTTGGAGGAAACACAAATGAAAAAGACAGTACATATCGTAGTTCAGGACGGTCTGGTTCAGGAAGTTTATGCAGAGGGTGTTGAGGTCGAGGTATTTATTCACGACCTTGATGAGACCGATTGCGATGTAAAAGATGATATCGAAAAGTTCGTAGCTCAGCTTCCCGATTTTGCTAAGAAGGTATATTAAGGAGGAACTTAAAATGACTAGAATTAATCTTGTAAAGTATGGTTTTACCAGATTCCCCGAGGAGGACTTCCACGACGACGGCAACAACTTTACTTGCTACCGTTTCTCTAACACTAATAATCACGTTTCTAAACTTGTAGCTGATGGTCAGGCTTATTTGTCTTGCCATGTTGAGGGCAACCTTCCTTATGATATTTATTCCAAACTTCCTCACTACAAGAGAGCGACGTGGGATTTCAACGGTGTTTCTGTTTCGTCTCTGACTGATGCACTTCTTCAGGACTTTTTCAATTCCTGTGTAGAGTACGAGAGGGAGTATCAGGCAGTGGAAGCTTCTATTGAGTATCCTTCTGAGTGTGAGCTTCTTGCTAAGTGTATCAGAATTCAGAATAAGCTTATTCTTGAGATGAATGAGCTTGAGACTCTGCTGGGCGAGCATGCAGTTGAAGCAGCTACTAAGTTCTCTAAGTGGGAGTGGCAGAAGCTTCAGGAGTATCTTACTTATATGCTTCAGGAGCTCAGTAAGTATAATCCTGAGAAGTTTATTCCGTCCGTGCTCGGAACTGCCAGAAGCTTTACATTTCTTCAGAACAAAGAGGACACCGAACCGAACTACTGGTATAAGTCTATTAAAGAAATGTTCCAGAAGTATTCGATTATTTAACGTTTACAGTCTGTTCGCAATTTAATAATATCTGGTTCATATTTATGTGTTATAATATATTCGTAAGTAAATGATACGGAGGACATAAGAATGTCAACTAATTCTGGAATTGCTTTAAGGTCTGGCGAAACTTTCCAGACTATCTACTGTCATTGGGACGGACACCCTAGAACAATGCTTCCTATACTCAGAGAGAATTATAACTCTCTTGAACTCGCTGCGAAGCTTATCAGCTACGGCGATGCTTCATCTATTGATAAGAAGCTTGACCCAACCCCCGGAGTTGCTCATACTTTTATGATGCCGGAAAAAGAGGTCTGTGTCTTCTACCATAGAGATAGAGGAGATTCTTGGCTTCGTTGCCAGCCTAGCTGCTATACTCAGAAAGAACTCTTTGGTCAGTCTGCTTTCGAATATGTCTATATCTTCGAAGACGGAGAGTGGAATGTCTACAAAAGAAACGGAGAAAGGATTTACATATGAAAACGCTTCAGCATTTTAATGAATTCGTAAAGGAGATAAGCTCTTCTAACTCGCGTAAGTTTAAGCAGGGAGTGCTTGAGAAGTATAAGGACGACCCCGTAATCCAGAGGTACCTTAAGATCGCTTTTGATCCTTATACAGTCTATGGCATTTCTACTAAGAAGCTTACAACCAAAGTTAGGTCAGCATCCAACTATATCCCTAATACCAAGTCAGTCTTCGAACTTTTCGATTACCTTGCGGTACATAATACTGGCACCTTTAATGAAATCTTAGAGTGTCAAAATGCCTTGGACGCAGTAGCGGCACATGATCAGGAAGCTGCGATCCTACTTTCTCTTCTTATCTGTAAAGATCTTAGTATCGGATGCGATGCGAAGACTATTAACTCTATAATTCCCGGTCTTATCCCCACTTTCGATGTCCAGCTTGCTCAGAAGTACTTTGAGAAGCCGGAAAGACTTGAGGGTAAGTACTTCGCTATCACTACCAAAATCGATGGTGGTAGAATTATCGCTATCAAGGAAAACGGTCAAGTTTCGTTCTACACTCGAGCAGGTCAGCTGTATGAGGGTCTTGTAGATCTCGAGAGGGAAATGCAGGAGAACATGCCGGACGGGACTGTCCTTGACGGAGAGATCACTATCTTCGAGGATCGTGGTATCCCTTCTAAAGAGGCATATAAAAGAGCGATGAAGATCACGCGTTCTGATGGAGAGAAGCATGGACTCAAGATGAAGTGCTTCGATGCGATGCATATCGATGAGTGGAAGGCTCAAAAGTCTACTCACGACTACCTCGAGAGAAGAGCTCTGCTTAATACGCTTGTTGCTCGAAAAGCTTTGATTTACTTCGAAGTTCTTCCGGAGCTTTACAGAGGAACGGATACTTCTAAGGTACTTGAATTCCTTGATGAAGCAATCGCTAATCAGGAAGAGGGAGTCATGATCAACATCTGCAATGCACCTTACGAGTTCGGCAGAACCTGGTCGCTTATGAAAGTAAAGAAGATGAATACTCTCGACCTCGAGATAGTCGGATACGAGGAAGGATCAGGAAGACTTGCCGGTACTCTCGGTGCTATTCACGTTCGCTATAAGGACGGCAACATCGTTAAAGTTGGTTCCGGATTCTCTGATGAGCTTAGAGCACTTATCTGGCTCGAACCCTCTGACTTCGTTGGTAAGATTTGTGAGATCCAGTACTTTGAGGAAACTACTAATGCAGATGGCGGCAAGAGTCTTCGCTTCCCGGTATTCAAGGACTTCAGACCTGATAAGCTGACACCTGATTTCTAGTAAATTATTAATTTAATAAATTATTAAAACCTGTGTATATTATAAAAGTGCACAGGTTTTTTCTTTAAACTTTGTTAGGTTTTGCCGGTTTACAAATCGATTAAGATGTGATATAATATAAATGTAAGTCGGAGGAAACAACTTACAATATTTTAATTTACAAAAGAGGAAACAAAAATGACTACTTACGAAAGACTTGAAGAAATCAAAAACAACCTTACACTTACTGCTGAGAACGCACGTGAGACGTATACTAAGGCAGAAGCTGAAATTGCTAATCTCATTGGCTCTTACGTTATCGGAGCTGAAGTATCCTGTCAGGCTTACGGTTACGGACACGTTATTGCGTATAAAGGTACGACACTTGATAATATTATAGTAGATATTGAGTTTGCTGATATTACTAAGAAATTCTCGCTTGCTTATATTATCACAGTCGCAAAGTTTATCAGATTTGAAGATATCTTCGAAATCGGCTCTATCTGGGATGAGGCTTATACTATACACAATGAGCTCACTGAACAGTATGCTACTTTTGAAAGACAAATTAAGCAGCTTGCCCTCGAAGCAAAAAAGAAGGCTGAAGAAGAAAAGAAGGCTGCCCAAAAATATGAAAAGGCAAAGACAAAAGCTATCGCTGATTTTGCCGAACTTGCTGAAGCTAATAGACCTATAAGTACAGCAGATGAATTCTATTATTCGCTTGGCTGGCTCACTAAAAATACTACGAGCTTTAGCGCAGCAATGCCGGACTATCTCCAGACTTCTTTTGAAGGTCATTTCGGAACCGACTATAAGCCTACAGTCGTAGACTCTAAGAAACGAACTGTTAACGGTTACGCAATGCAGTGGGCTCTGAGTATGAAGGCAGCAATTTCTAAGAAAGCTATTAACCTTGTTCCGAATTATCTTACTAAATATCTCAGCGCTTCAGGTAACGCTATCTCAGATACTTCGTTTATCTGGGACCTTGTAGATAACTACGGTTTCCAGTTCGGAAAGAAACAGGACGTTGAGAGGATTAGAAGCCATGTGCCTACTGCTTTTGTTACTTCTTTTGAAGCTGGCCTTGCATAATTAGAAGCTAATAAGGTAAATTTAATGCTAAATTATTGTGGTATTAAATTTACCTTATTTTAAATAATATAATTAAGGAGATTATTCTTATGTCAGTAATAGAAAATTTTGCAGCTTTATCTGTACAGGAACAGCGAACATTCGCAGAGTCACTTTTAAAAATGATTAACTCAGAAAATATCTTTTCTTCTGATACCTTATTTGAGATTATTGAGGTTGAAGCAGATGAACTTGATGGTAGTCTCAGAATCGATGTTTCTCACACTGATGATATTGAGATTGTACGTGAAGCTACTTGGCAAGCCGCAAGTGAAGAGGATGCTTCTGATGATCCGGGTTACGATGCTGATTACTCTGATAGTATTTTTAAGGATGCTGAAAGTGCCTTTAATACCTTAGAGACTATAATCGATGGTTATAAAGTTTCTCTTAGCATTGGGGATGTCGATGAGAATGAAACTGTCGATATAGACGTTAGCGACATTAGTGCTGAAGATGCCGGTATCGGACATTACGAGTATTGGGGAAGACACGAATATGACTCTCGCCCTTACGTAGAAGTAGAAGGTACTATTACTAAGGCGTGCACTTGTACGCTTGCTTTCTTTGTTGAGCCTGTGGATGAACCTGCTGTAGCAGAAGAGCCTGAAGAAAACTAAATAAAAATTATTAAGAGCTCTTGTTTTTTCAAAGGGCTCTTTTATTTTATACAAAATGTACAGAAAATTTCTAAAAGTCTATGCGCTTCGTCAGTTTACAAATGACACAAAATGTGATATAATATATATGTAAGATAAATTAACGGAGGAACTTAATTATGATGCCAACAATGAAAAGAGAACAGTTTGAAGCTATGACACTCGACGAGCTTCTTGAGTGGGCTTATGAGAATGTCGACGACGTTACTACCGAAGATACTCTCTGTGAGTTTGCAAAGAGAAAGATTGACGATGATGATTTCAACATTGCTATGCACATACTCGCAGCAATCTGGGAGAGCGAAGAAGCTTATCACGATTACTATCTCTATGACTATAATATGGGAACTTGCGAAACCCCGACACCCATAACCTGTAAAGAAGACCTTGAAGACTATATCGATTTTGATGAGGAGGAAGAAACTATGAGTGAAACCAGAAAGGCAACTAACAAAATTCTCGAGATGATCGACGAGTGCGTTCTCGATCCCAAAAACGTAGTGATGATGTGTCTTAAGTGGATGTCTGAAGATGATGTCGCTGAGATGGCAGAAGCTAACGAGCTCTTTGAGGAGGTTGAGGAAGATGAAGAAGACTGAGAAATTTGATTACTTGATGTTCGCCGGTCCTACTAAAGTTGAACTCTACCCTGTTTGCGCATATAAGTTTAAGGAAGATGCTATCGAAGCTGCGAAGAGACTTGAAGCAGAGAAGATTTCTAGTATGAAGTGCATTGAGATAACTTATATGCCTGAGGACGACGATGACACCAACGAAGTTGTGTGGTCTAATTGCGGACGAAAATAATTTTACATATTCACAATTCGTTTACATTTATGTAATACTTTCGTAATATTTATGTGGTATAATATAAATGTAAACGAAACTTGGAGGATTACGAAAGATGAAGTTATTCAAAGTTAAGTACACCTGCTACAATAAGAACTATACTCGTTTAAGAAACCTTGAGGTACTCTCTGTTGGCGAGACAGCAGAAGAAGCTATTAAGAGAGTTCAGGAAACTGCACCTGAATATGACGCTCGCAACTTTAAAGCAGAAGAAGTCAGCAACGTATTTGGCTTTGCTATAACTGTGGAGGCAGCAGAATGAGAAACATTACATATAAGTATAACGTAGGCGACGTAGTAAAGTTTAAGAATAAGTTCCATTCACCTACTTGCGGACTTAAAGGTCTTGAGGGTACTACAGGTGTAGTAGAAGAAAGACGTGATTACAACGGTCCTTGTTATAAGCTCGCAGGTATGGATAGCTTCTGTAAGGAAAGCTGCTTTGAAGGTCCTGCTCTATCCAAAAACTTCACGTGTCGCGATGAAGCAGATGGGGCTAATACTTTACAGGGCCCTGAGACAAAACTCAATACAGAAGATTCTGGCGAGTCTGACGACAGAGCGAAGTATCGAGAGCTGTATCTCAAAGCACTGAAGAAGACTTATGGTAAGGTGCCTTTCAAAACAGAAACTGTTGAGGTCGGAAGCCTCCATGAATTCACTGAAGCTGTTCTTAAAACAACTAAGGAGGTCTGAGATGGAATTTAAGTTTAAGAAGGGTACTCAAGTACAGATTAAATTTTCCGATAAGTTTTCTGCTTTCTTTGGAGCCGGAGGTTTTGGTCTAGCTTCTTCTGCTATTGGCGGAAAGATTACAGATCTAAGAGAGCACAAGGGAGTTGCTCAATACAAAGTTTCCGGTTTCACTGGCTGGTGGAACGAAGACTGTCTTCAGGAGGCAAAAGCATGAAACGTTATTTCTTAATAAATACAACTAATAACGAGAGGGATTCAAGCTATAAAAAGATTTGTGATACCCTCGATGAAGCAAAGAAAGAAGTTCCTAACTTTGCCGATTGGTATTGCTCAAAAGGTACTTGTGACATTCATGAGGTCGATGAAAACTTTAATACTTATAAAGTTTATCATTTTAGAAATGGTTTGCCTGCCGGAATAAGTTTTTGTAAGGAGAAGTACTGTGAAGACTAAGGGGAATTGGGTAATCAAAACTTCCACCGGACTTTACTGGTGCGGAGCTAACTTATTCGATGAGCAAATCAGAAAAGCTCAGATATATCACTGGAAAGAAAAGGCAGAAGAGCAGGCCGCTTGGATTTGGAAGAGAAATAAGATTTCAGAAGACGTAACTTGGGAAGTTATCACAGTAGTCCCGCCGCAAGAACAGAAGGCTATGGAAGCAGTATGGCAGGTGTCTGGCGCTTTTGATGACTTTCTTAAGTGTTCTAACTGCGGAGAGTCTTGGCCTTGGGCGACTGCTGCATACTTCTTGTTCTGCCCACACTGCGGAAAACATATGACTAATCATCAGCAGGAGGATGACGAGTAATGGAGTACACTCAGTACACTGTAGGATACCTCAGACACTCTAATAACACTGAGTATCGAATAAGAGTTTATGCCGACTCTGAAGAACAGGCAATAAAAATTGTTCGTACCAAATTTCAGAGATTTGGTAAAGGCGATTATTTTATAGTGGAGGATTAACTAAAGATGAAACATTATTACAGCATAGGAGACACTGTAGTTCTTACTCTCGGTGCTTCTTCAATTATCACCGAGGAGTTCGGAAACTCGGTAGTAAAAATATCCAGTCTCGAAGATGATAAACACTTCGGTCCTTGTTATGTCTTCGAAGGTATCTCTGGTTCGTGGCCGGAGAATTCTATCGCTTACTGTAAACAAGGAGCAAGAGTATGAAAAAGAAAGTTAAGATGACCTGTATCCTGAAGTCCGGCCAAAAGCTTACTGAGACTATTAAGTTCAGTAGAAAAGATACTCGGGTAATCAAAGCTATCGAGGCGATGAGAAAGGATGTAGAGAACTACATGTCCAGCTATACTGCAGACAAAGGCCAACTTACTTTTGGCAAGACTACTATAGCAGTATCTGAGATCGCGGCAATTTCGTTTAAGGATTAAAGGAGAACTAATATGGTAAGTTATATTAAAACACAATGGTGGAGACTGGTGATGGCACTCATGTGTCTTATTCCCTGTATCGTAATTGTCTGTACTTCTACAGCAACTTCTGACTCGGTCGAAGGACTTACTGAGCTGATGAGCGACTTGTTCAGTTTCTATAGCTGGTTCTTTGCGAGCTGCATCTGGTTGGTTATGTCTATGGTTGATCATAATTCGGACTGTATTAAGAAACTTAATCAGAGAATAGAAGAGCTTGAAGCTCGGGCAATTACGGATATTGACGACACGCCGGATCATTATATATGTAGAAGAAGACTCGGACCTGATAAAGATGTTCCGTATCCGGAGGAGGACTAACAAATGAATAGATACGTAGTTTTCGCAGGTGAAGTAAAGGGACAATTGAAACTTAAGATGCTTCTGCCGAAAGAGGAGGCTCTCGCTTATGCTAAGGAGCTTGAGTCAGTACATACCTACGTTGCTGTCTGCTATCTCGGCAGTAATCCCATGGCAGATACTATCTACACTAACTTCGAACTGGAGAGTTAAGATGGAGTATATTGGAACAGCAAGAAATGTAAGAGAACTACAGGAGCTTCTGAGTAAGACCGATCCTTCTGCTACTATCACTTTGAGTGCAGTGCCTGAGCCTTGGTGCTACATTGAGGTTTACTATGATCGAGAGATTAATGATGTAGAAATTAAGTAAAGTAAAAGCGTACAGAAAAAGAATTAAAGTCTGTGCGCTTTTCCTGTATCTTTCCGTGGTGAAATATGTTATAATATAGTTATAAAATAAACTTAAGGAGGATACAGAAAATGACATATGAAGAAAAAGTTGCTATGTGGTCTGAGAAGAAAAGATTTATCGAAGCTATAGATGGAGTATTCCAGATGAAGCCTGCCGGTTCTTTGATTGAGAAGATAGAGTATGAAGTGTATCAGAAAGAAATCGGCGATACCCTGAGATTCAAGGAGTGGTTAATCCTTCACTTCGAGGGTGGAGCGATGCTGGCTACTCAGTCAACAGGGTGCAGTAATATAGCTAATCTCAGAACTATCGCTTCTTATCTTGACGGCGGGTACTACGAGGAAGTACGAACTTACCGGTCGCTTTTAGAAACAGGCTGGGAGCCTGTTGAGTTAGAAAGCTAATGAACGGCGAAGTGAGATTTCATACTCTGCAGTGGATCCGGGTTAATTCCGGGTCTATCTCAGGGTGTGAAGTAGAAGAGTTTATTGATACTACCCGAAACTATTTCAAAGTCGTTTGGGCTGATGGTTATACCGAAATTACGAAGCTTCATACAATATGCACAGGACAATCAATAAAAGAACCAAAAACTTCGTCTAATTTGTCCGTTTACAAATCGCCAAAAATACGTTATAATATATATGTAAGAAACAAAAGCTAAGGAGTTTAATTATGGATATTGAAGAACTTAAAGGCACTATAACTCTTGAGGATTTCGTAGAAGGTATTGCACATAAGAAAACCCCGGGAGAAATTTGGGAAGACTTGGTAGACTGCAATCACTGTCCTTACAAAGAAAAGTGCGAGGCTATCTGTGCTCGGGTCGAGGCAGAGTTTGATGTCAGTGCTTACTGTAATCAGGTTATTGACTATCTTCTCGGCGAGATTACTTTCGAAGACTTTATAAAGGAGAGATAAAATGGAAAACGAAAAGTATCCTATTAAAGAAGAATGGGAAGAGTATTACAAAGTGCTTGAGGGCATTCGTAGAACCGGAGTCTGCAATATGTTCGGTGCTGCACCTTATCTAAAAGAGTTCTGTCCTGAGCTTTCTGAGAAAGAGTCACAGGAAATACTCTGCAACTGGATCCACAATTACTCTGCCTTGAACGAAAAGTACGGCTGGCAGTAAGGAGGAAGCTATGAAAGTTATTTCTACTACTGCACTCTCGAGACCTGGCAACGACGTTTATATCGATGAAGAAGTTTTGTTGGTCGAACAATTCGGACTTTATGCTGTCCTACGTTTCTATAAAGTAAGTGGCTGGTCCAGTCAAGAAGAAGTTTCAGTTCTTATTGCAACCAGTGATAAGACTGAGGCTGGAAAGAAGTATAAAGAATACTGTAAATTTTACAAAAGCTAAAAGGAGTTACATAAGAAAATGACTAATAACAATACTATCAAGAGTCTCGCTGAATGGATCGAGCAGCTTAAGGAACTTGCTAAAGGAGATAGCGACATTCTTATCTCTTGGTTCAAAGGAACAAAGGATTCACCTTTCTCAATTATCGGCGGCTGGATGGAAGGTTTCTCGGACAACTCTGGAGTAGATGATCTCTTCTGTGTCAGCAAGTCTAATCCTAAGTACGTAATGTGTGTTAAGATAGCGATCAATGAAGGTCCCTATGCTTACACTGACTATGAGATCATGAACATGCCCTATGATGAAGAGGGAAACGTTGATGACACTGAACAGATGCTTGAGTGGGAAGACGATGCAGAAGAGCTTGCTACTTGGCTTCTCGGCGAATGGGAAAGAATTACTAAAGAACATTCGGAGGATTAACATGAACTACTACGTACTTAAGAACCCGGATACAGGGCTCTACTTCAGAGGCAAAGGAGTTAATCGCTGGGGACCTTACTTTAATCAGGCTTCTATCTACAGAGTCAAAGGAACTGCAGAAAGTTCTTGTCGAGAGATTAATGAGCGTAAGAGACCTGGAGAAAGAGCAGTAGTTGTTCCGATTAAAATAATTGAACTTGACAGCGAAACCTGAATATCTAATATCGTATAATAAAATAGAAAATACAAAAGGAGAACTTTAATATGTGGGGAAAGACTAAAACTTTTAAGGTAGTTTACTATGACGACAGCGTAATGTCCGGTGATAAGCGTAGATCAACCTTTGTAGAAGCTTATGACAGGAATGAAGCTATCTATAAGTTTCAGCAGGATTACGGTAACAGTACTGTTGTAAGGGAGTGCACTGAGCTGCCGTTTTAAAAACTTAAGAGCCGGTTTCTTAGGCCGGCTCTTTTCTTTTACGAAAGGAGTACTTATGAAAGGATTAAATGAAAATGATCTAATTTCGTGTACTGGGAACTGTACTCTCTATCAGACACCCTATACGAGCATTAGCTCAGATAAGATGATACTTCAGTACATATATTCTGAGCGGCTTGGGAGACTAGTATTTCATCGAAAGCTAAGATTGTATCGTAATGAAAGTGGAGGCTTCTATGTCATCGCACGTAATAGCAGATGTTACGTGACTGACTTAGCAAATAAATGGTTTTACAAATAATATCCCAAGGAGGAAAGATTAAAATGAACCAGAAAGAAATTGCTATTCAATGCTTAAAGAAGCTCGACATCTATGGACCGTACATAAGAAAGTTTGAGAAAGAGGACATGCCCACGTTCTTCGAGAGACTTGCTGGATACTACTTGTTTAATGATCCAGTGTTGCAGGCTAAGGTAAAGAAAGTACAGGAAGCTAATGACATCTTAGTCTATGCGCTCACTCACGAGTGGTTAGAGTTTGGGGAGTGCTGGTCCCTGCTCTGTGTAACTAAGAATACACAGAGCGTTGATGAGTGTATCATGGATACTCTACACCCGGATACTTTCTATGTTAACTCTTACGTCTGGAACTTAGACAATGAACACTTCTCAGAATTCGGTGATGTAGTGATAAACACTTCCGGCGGACGTATCAGACGATTGGGTTAATATTTTTAAAGGCACCTGTGGTAAGTCTGCAGGTGCCTTTCTTTATTTATAAAAATATTTATTTAACCGGCTACATTTATTTGGTTAATACTGTATAATATAATGGTAGAAAAAGACATTCTCGAGAGGGAGCTATATAAAATATAAAAGGAAGGAAGAATGATTATGGAAAAAAAGATGTATACTTATAAGGTAAGAGTTAATAATAGTGAGCCCTTACACAAGACCGTAGTAGTACATGCAGATTCCGATAAGATAGCTGAGGGTCTAGCACTCGCTAAGATTACCAGAGAGTGGTCTTCTATGTATTCGCCTGGTAAGGATACCCTGCAGCTTGAGCTAGTTAGTACAATCTAAATATAGATATAAAAAATATAAGGAGAACGTATGTTTTATTACACAGTAGAATCCAGTCATTGGCCGATGAATCTTGAGTTCAAGTCTAAGATTGAAATGAAGGAAGGACAGTGCTTTAGAATTACTAAGCATACTGGATACAGAAATTATCCAACAAGATTTAAGGTGTTGAGTGTATCCGAGTTTCCTAAGTTCTCAGACGACGATGTAGAAATCCTTGCTGTCGATCTTAATGTAGAGCCCTTTTAATCGAGGGCTCTTTTTCTTTATAAAACTATACAGAAATATTTTTAAAGCTTGTCTACTTTGTCAGTATACAAGCTAACCCTTTTATGTTATAATATAAATATAAAATAAATACATAAAAGTGAGGTAAACAAATATGAAGAGAATTGGTAAGACTTATGTTATCATTACTAACGATGGACCTAATAATGAAAATGTATTTCTATCTTGGACTACAAAAGACGGCGGCTATTATACTACAGTAGATACTATCCGTGAAATCAAGAAGTGTGACTTCCATGATACTGTGGACTCAGCAATCGAAAGAGCTAATGATGCCAACTCCGGAACCCTGTTCGGTTGGGATGCTCCTATGAAAGTAGTAGAACTTCTTAACTTCGACGAAGCTTATAATGAAGGTGCTGACCCAGTATTTAAAGTAATTGTGACTATTACTTTTTAACCTTGTAACCCTGATTGAGATACTTTTCAATTAGGGTTATTTTTATTTGTAAACAGTTTGTAAACAAATCAGAAAAGGTACTTACAAAATATGGAATATATGGTATAATATAAATAGAATAAATCAGGGAGGAAACACAGAATGTTTAATATTGAATTCGAATATAGAGATCAATATAATTATCCAAACTGGAGCAGGCAATCTTGTCAAGTAAGTTCTGTAGAAGAGTGTAAGAGAATCTACGGTCTCGGAGTAGACTGTGAATACAGAATCATTTCTGTCGAGGAGGTACAAGAGAATGCTTAAGATTATAAAAGAAAGAACCCCTGAGGAGATTGTTGAAAGATATATCAACTTCTTCTATAAAGATGATCCTTGCTGCGGCTTCTGTTTTCCTGCTCTTCCTACTGGTGAGCCTGACTTCAAAGCTATGTGCCCTGAGATGAGAGCTAACTACGATCGTTGTCTTACCGATGATCGTCTCGAGGAGCCGGAGTTTACTGTAGAGAAACGTACTTATATGAATCCTGCTGTAGGAAAGTGTATCTGTGGTGCTGAGGTCGTTCTCGATGCAGACTACATGGGTGCTGTACAGTGTGAGTGTGGAAGATGGTACAACCTGTTCGGTCAGGAACTTAGAGACCCTAAATATTGGGAGGAAGATGATGAATATTAAGTTTAAGACTTTCGAGTCATTTAAAAATACAATTGAACGATCCAAGAGTTGTTCTGCCGCAGAGTATCTTAATGAGTGGCTAGAAGAAAACCCTAATGTAGAAATCATTAATTGGGATACCTGTGCTGTAGAACCCCATGGAGTTTGTATTACTATTCAGTACTATGAAAGATGAGGACTTGTTATGAATACTAAACAGATGTTAAAAGACGGCTTCGTAAAGAAGCAGGTAGTAATACTTATCGATAAGGATTCTTATTCTGGTAAGGAGCACCTTGTAGTAGTAGATACCCTGGAACATGCGAAAGAATACAAGACCTGTGAAACTATCCGTCTGGCAACGATGTATGTAAAGGAGAATTAATTATGGCTTTCACAGAAGTCCTCGAGGTTACTATGTCTTTCGACCTCGACAAAAGAACTCTGACTCATCTTACTGATAAGTCCTCATATAACCATAACTACTATCACATCGATGTCAATCGTCACGGAGATTATATTCTGTCGGAGAAGTGTGATATACTCTACGAGGAATGTACTGATGATGACTATGGTGCTTACTACTCTTTGGGCTGGTTCGAAGGTAATAAGTTCGTAGCAGCTTGGACCTGGTATGAGAATGAAATGAAACACTTTAAGCTGAAGGGAACTAATCAATATGACTAAGACATTTGAATTCATGTACAGAGACTCTTGGTATAAATACGAGGACGGACATATTAAGAAGAAGTATGGCTTCGACCTTTATGAGTTCTTCTGCCCAGTATACGTAGATCTATCCGACAAGATAGATAGTCTTGCTGATGACCAGCTTAGAACTATTATGGAAGCAATCCTCCATGGTTATTTCTACGGTGTCGGCGAAGGTAAGAAAGAAAAGATAAGAGAGTTTAAAAGAGTATTTGCTCTAGACTAAAGGAGAAAGACATATGATCTATAATGAGGAGTATATATCCAGAGCTTTTACAGTAGACCAGCTTATTTACATACTCAGTACTGAGGTACCGAAGGATGCAGATATAGAAACAACTGTGGGAGAACATTCCTTAAGTGTAGAAGTCTGGTATGATAAGGATACTAACACAGTTATACTTAAGTAAAGGAGCGACTATGAATCTATACTGTTGCATGATAGTAGAACAAGGCTGGGGTATCGAGTATTGCAACCAGAAGGATTACATCTGGGCTACTGATGAAGTAGATGCAAGAAAGACTATCTGCAGGCTTTGGGAAATTCGCAAGAATAAGAGAGGCTTAAGAATAGAGGAAGTTCCAGTAGTCCGAGCTAATGTAATAAAGAAGACTAGAGGAACTACAAAGACCAGTACTGTGTGGAACTCTTTCTTACAGCTGAAAGAAGAAGTATCTTATTACACAGATGAAACCTTTTATATCTGCAGTAAGTGTAGAGGCGAGGTTTCTTACGCTGCTTCTAACTGTCGTCATTGTGGTGCTTTGTTTAAATAAGAAGGAAAAACTTAATGAAGAATTGTATCATTATATATGTAATAGAAACTGACTTCCAAGGTCGCAGGATCCAGCTAGGAGCTTCGCTCAGTAAGGAAGCTTCAGAAAGAAAGTGTGAGGAGGTCAGGACTAATAATCCAGGTAAGTACTTTGAGGTTTGTGACTATGCTATCACCGAGGAGTACGAACACTTTGACTGGATTTAAGGAGACCTGCTATGAGTTATTGGACTAATAAACTTACCGAGGAAGATTCTCTGATCGGCCGACCCTGCTGGTATCAGAAGCCGTATAATACTGATATAACTTTTGGGGTTATTAAGGAAGTACAGATTAAACAGAATACGAAAGGTAAATCAGCTGTAGCTATTCTTGATAATGGTGTAGTTGCTGTACTCCATACCTATGGTTGCCCTGACTATATTGGTAGAGCAGTATGGGGTTTCCTTACCAGAGCGGAGTGCGAAGAATACTGGGACATGTAAAGGAGAAGATATATGATTACACCTACTACTGAACTTCTTAAGGAAGCTATCGAAGATACTGATGAACTTATAGAGTATGTTCTTTCTTCGTCCGGAGATCCTAATCTACCTGAGTGGTTGAAGGATCTAAAGCGAAAGATTCATACTGCTTACTGCAGACTTACCAGTCCTGTGGAACAGCAGACCAAGAAGCATATTCCTACGGATCCTTATAAGAAGAACTCGGACGTCGAACTACTAAAGTCTTATCTTGATGCGGGCGAGCTTCCTCCTATTGGTGCTTTTAAGAGCGGGCTGCAGTACCTCAATGATAAAGGAAACTAACTTATGACTTACTACCACGGAACATCTATAGCAGGACTTAAAGTAATCCTGCCACCCATTGAAACCAGAGTACTCAGAGAAGACTTTAGAAAGAAGTTCATGGACTGCGTATTCGTTACTCCCTCTCGACTGTCTGCTGCTACTTATGCCAAGAAGTGTGCTGCCAAGTTTGGTGGTCAACCTATAGTATATGAAGTCAGACCAGTCAATCCTACAGAAATAAATAGATCCCAGTATGTCTGTGACAGGGCCTTTGTACTAGACAGTCATGAATTAAAATAAAGTTTAAAGAGCTAACTCTTCTTTCCAGGGTTGGCTCTTTTTATTTTGCTAAATTATACAGATACTATTTATAAGGAGATTTATTATGAATACTATATTTGAACAGTGTACAGTAGACGGAGAGCTTACTCCAGAACTTATAAAGCGTAAACAAGAGATTGACCAATTAGTTGATTATGAAATATCTGAAGTAGAGGCAGGCAGAGGACAGCAGTGGCAGCCTAAGGAAAAGCAGTATGCAGAGATAAGACAGAAGTATGATGACATCTGGGAGCAGGAACTTGAAGATGCTGGTTATGTAGTAAGACCTGTCTTTGAGTCTGTAGAGAAGACTGCCTTCGAGGACTGGTATGAAGAACTTAATAAAATAAATAAATAAGAATATAAGATTCCTAGTTTACTTGCTGGGAATCTTTTTCTTTTTATATGAGTAAATTTTATCAGAAAAGATCGTATTATATAATATAGAAATTTATGGAGGACATGTTATGAAGTATACTTTTCTTGCTGTATATACTGAGTTGCCCAATAGTGATGATACTCTGAGACTTGCGCAGGACCTTGTACTCGAAGAGTGGAGAGCTCATCTTGAACATAAGAAAGTTCCCTTTATCCCGGACGCAAAGGTAAGCTTTAAGACTTATAAGTTTTCGAAGTATCCTTATCAGGAGCATTTGAAGAATTGGGTATGGAAGAAGTTCACTAATAGCTTCGGGGACCTTTGTTCTTTCGGCACAGTATATACTGATATAGACGAACTTATCGCAGACCTTGATGTAGAGAGAATGCTTATGGAACTTACTGTAGAGGTAGATGAATGACAAGAAAGAAAGCAGTAGAGATTTCTCTTCTATTAAATAGAATAGAATGTTATGAAGCTCTTATAGATGAACTTAAGAGTCTACGTACAACAGAAGAAATAGTACAGAATTCTGGAATTAATATAGAAGACGAATTGGTTGCTGTTGTGCAGCCTAAGATAGATACCTTACTTAAAGAACTGGAGGCGATGTAATATGACTAAACAAGAACAGTTTATAGAGCAAATTAAGAATATAAAGAACTATTGGCTTTCACTTCCTAATAAAACCACAGAAGAAGTTGTAGATGGTGTTTTGTTTTCTCTATTAGTAATGATTGATGGGGACAGTGGAATGAATGATTTCCATGCCTTGGAGATTATTGATACAGAAGACGACGAGTCTATTAGCTGTGGTTATCTACATGAGTATTATCATGATTAAACCGGAGGATATGTAATGAAGAAAGAAACCTTAGATAGAGCAAAAGAGCTTGAAGACCAGATAGGTGACTATGAATTAATTTCTTATATAATGTCTTATCCTTATCAGCGATATAAACTCTTCCGAAAGAAACCTTGTATTCAGCACGCAAACTATAATACTTCTACCGGTATTGTTATAACTGACCCAGACCTTGCAAAGCTTATCGAGGATTATTGCAAAGAAAAGGTTAAGAACCTAAAGCAGGAGTTAGAGGAGCTTTGATATGACATTAGAAGAAAAGATAGCCAGAGCAGAAAAGGTAAATGCTTATTATCCTGGTCCCTATGAAACTAAGTATGCTGTTATAGAATATTGGGCACGCAGTGGATGTCCTTTGAAGGTAGCTGCCTACTATATTTATGGAGAAGAGCTTAAGACGGGCGAACCTCTATATTGCTGGCACTATTTGCCTTCTACTAACTTTAATATAAAAGAAGATAACTTCAGTACACAAGAAGAAGCTACCTTGAGAATGAGAGAACTAAGGAGATTAAGAAATGGAAGATAAATTACCTACTGAAATAGTTTATGCAGCTAAGAATACTTATCTAACGAATATCCTTGATGACTGTAAAAAGTTTCTTGGGTATTTTCCTTACAATGAGAAGTCCAATACTTATTTTGATAATGGTACTTTTCTACTCGCTCTGTGTGATGAGTATGGTTATGATATGGTACTGACTTGGCTTACTTGGTGTTGGGAGAATATGCACTTAGATGGAAAGCCTCTTAGTTATATGTGGGAGTTTATGTTTAAGAATGGAGACAGAAGATGAAAGATAAATTTATGAGCATAAATGGAAAGCAGGTAGTTGTCCTCAGCTCAAATGATACCTTGGCAACGGTTATGAGCTTTCCTAAAAATAATAATATGATACAAGCTTTTATGGAAACTGTTCCAGTTGGGCAGCTCGAGCCTTATAAGTGTCCCTACGCTGAGGAGACAGACCCTATTAGAATTTATTGTAAGGCCGGAATTTGTGAGTATCCTGTAGATAGTGGTTCTGCCAGTCAGGCTATATTTGCGTGTGAGCAGTGTCTAATAAAGTCTTTGGAGGCAGAAGATGAAACTATACACAATTAAATTTGCTAATGGATTATACCTAAGTAGAGTAGACGATAGGCCTTGGAATGAAAGGTGCTGTAAGCCACTTACTGCTGATATTAATGAAGCTTACTTATATCATGATGCTGAATACATAACGCACCAAATTGAATTTTGGAATGACTCAGAGTTTTATCAGCGTACTCTGGAAAATGGTGGTGGAAGCTATAAGCTTATAGAAGTAAAGATTACAGAGGTAGAAGATGAAACCAATACTTAAATGGCCCGGAGGCAAAAGAGACCTGTGCCCTGAACTAAAGAAGTATATAACCCCAGAGCTCCTTGAGGGACATAGATATATAGAACCTTTTATAGGTGGGGGTGCTCTGGCTTTCGACCTTGGGTATAAGAATACTACTATAAGTGATCTTAATCCTGAGCTTATTAATCTTTATAATGTAGTTAAGAAGTATCCTGACCTTCTTATTAAGGAACTTAAGAAACACCAGGGAATGTGTTGTTGTGTTAATACTGCTGAGGACTGGTATTATGAAGTAAGAGCTTGGGACAGAGAGCCTGGCTTCTGGGATAGACCTGAGGAAGAGATTGCAGCAAGAACAGTCTATCTTAACAAGACCTGCTTTAACGGTCTTTATAGAGTTAATAGTAAGGGCTACTTTAATTCCCCTATCGGCCGAAGCAGCTCAGGCAAGGCACCTGATATTGTACAGGAACCCGCAATAAGAGAGCTACACGATTTCTTATGGAACGTAGATATTAAGACAGGAGACTATAGAACAGTCGTTAATGACTGGAAGCCTATGCCTGGTGATGTTATATACCTCGATCCTCCGTATGACCCAGGAGAAGAAATAAGCACCGCTGGATTCGTAGGATATCAGAAGGAAGGCTGGACCAGAAGAGACCTTGAAATCCTTAAATCTGAATGTGATTACTGGTCTAGACTTGGCGCCAAGATAGTAGTAAGCAATAATGATACCCAGTTCGTAAGGGAGCTCTTCTCTGACTGGGAGATTCATTCAGTAGACGTTCGCCGCAGTATTAATAGAAACGGTGATAACAGAAAAGGTAAAGAAGTTATTATAACAAATTTTTAATAGGAGATTTATTTATGGTATATAAACCTCATGAGCGCTGGAGGGATGAAGTTGGTCTTGATTCAGGCATATTTGATACTTATGAATTAAGTGATGACTTGCAAGAATTGATAGAGTCGATGCGAGATGATCAGCCTAAGATTCCTTATGCCTTAGAAGTAGAGTGTGATTCTTATTGGGGCAACTTTGAAAGAGAGTTTGTTGCTTATTCTATGGGAATTCTCGATGATGTCCAGATGGGTATTAGACACTCTGAAGAAGAGCTTGAGATGTTCTGGCAGGAAGTATTCGGACGTTCTCACTTAGACTTTGAATACGCCTTGGAGCATTATGTGCTTCTACAGGATTACTTGTTTGAGACTTTCCAGGAATGCGATGACTGGGAGCAGCTTACTTTCTATTCTATAGGCTGGGATACTATGCACAAAGAAAAAAGAAATGTGCTTAAGATTCAGCTCGCTAAGCCTCTTGATGAATATTGGGAAGGTATTATAATTCTTCGTATGAAGGAGTTCTTTGAGAAGCATATTTATGAATACATGAAAGATGATACTAAGCTTATTGGTATCAGGCTTCTTGATCAAGATGACAGGGTAGTAAAGGAATATTAATATATGAGAAAGAAAC
>JAEIGA010001333.1_pt1 | contig 38439 bp, 39 predicted proteins | sample 9270691 | NCBI WGS metagenome assembly JAEIGA01 (sample SAMN17057246, study PRJNA624740) | gut metagenome | biome: biome; isolation source: fecal sample | host: Bos grunniens | place: China: Xizang | collected 2019
ATGTACAGTACCCATGGAAGGTGTTTTTTTTAGAGCAACACCAGCATACGTTTTGCTGGTGAAAAAATCAACCTTCCATTTTCTTTGCCCTGATTTTTGCTATTTTGCTACCATTTGAAAAAATCTTTGGGACACATGTGGGGCGGAAAAGAACATCCGCGAATGGTTTTCCATTCGCGGATGAAAGGGCAAGGTAAGCAGGAGTAATGCTTACTTCAGATTCTCTGCAAGCTCCAGCTTCGGACGCTGGATGAGCTGCATCACATCCTCGCCGGGCAGCTGCACAGCAGGCTGCTGGGGCAGGGGCTTGGAGGTGAACACCGGGAAATCGGCTTCTTCCTTGATGTTGCCACCGGTAGCCAGGGAGAAGTAACCGCGCTTCGGGTCAAAGCGGCAGTTGATTTCCTTGAGCGGGTTGCCATCGCGGGTGAAGCGGAACTCCGTGGCGGCGTGCCACTGTGTGCCATCCCAGCGCAGGGCGGGACCGAATGTGGCGCGGCGCTCATACTGTTTGGAAACGATATCGCGCTTGAAGTCTTCTACAAAGCCGCAGCCGCCGCCAAGACCACGGCGCAGTGCCTGGATGCGCCAGCAGCTCATCAGCATCCATTTGTTTTCGTCCGGGTCAAAGATATAGCCGGCAATCTGGCGGAATTCAGGGCCATCCTCGTGTTCCACAACGAGGGTTCTGATGACATCTCCCTCCTTCCAGTCGAAGGGGCGCATGGAATTGCCACCGGTCCCTTCGCCACCAAATCGGCGGGTGGTCACTTTCTCTCCTTTCTGGATGAGTTTGGCGCGTTCTTCCTCAGGCGCGGCGTTGGGATTGTCGCCGGAGTCCTTGGCATCCCAGATGGAGAAGATTGCTACACGCACAGGATTGCCGTTTTCATCCTTATGACCAAGTTCCTGCACGCCGATATAGCCGCAACTGAAGTTGTTGCAGGCAAAATAGGTGCCGGGCGCACTTTTTTCAATGACCGCTTCCTGATAGGCTGCGGTGTGCGCCGGAATGGTGGGGCCATAGCTCAGGTGCACGGATGCACACTGGCGCTTGGCCATGTTTTCCGGCAGCCAGTAATCCGAATAGCGGTCGGCCTGAGCCTCCTGCGGGCAGAGTGTCGCCAGGGCGAAAATCCCCGACATGATGCTGAAAATGCGTTTCATCGGCGTAGAGTCTAGCACAATCCGCCGTTTTTTCAAGCCAAAAGAATCTTGCTTACGGCTTGACTATGCTGAAAAATCGCTGTAAACTCGCCGCTGTCATGACTTCTACAGCTGATTACAAGGTGGCCGATATCGCCCTGAAGGATTGGGGACGCAAGGAAATTGCCGTTTCGGAATACGAGATGCCGGGTCTGATGGCCTGCCGCGAGAAGTACGGCGAGGCTAAGCCTCTGGCCGGGGTGCGCATCACCGGATCGCTGCACATGACGATTCAGACGGCTGTGCTCATTGAGACGCTGGTGGCGCTGGGTGCTGAGGTGCGCTGGGCCAGCTGTAATATCTTTTCAACGCAGGACCACGCCGCTGCGGCAATCGCCGCTGCGGGGGTGCCGGTGTTTGCCTGGAAGGGCGAGACGCTCACGGAATACTGGGATTGCACCTGGGCAGCCCTGAGCCACCGCGATGGCCTGGGCCCGCAGCTGGTGGTGGATGACGGCGGCGATGTGACGCTGCTGCTGCACCGCGGCTATGAGATGGAAGAGGGCTCCGATTGGGTGAATACTCCCTCCGAAAGCGAGGAGGAGGGCGTTATCAAGGCGCTGCTCAAGCGCATTGCTGCCGAGCAGCCGGGCGTATTCCACCGCTGGCTGCCAGAGTGGAAGGGCGTTTCCGAGGAGACGACCACCGGTGTACACCGCCTCTACCAGATGGAGCGCGATGGCCGTCTGCTGGTACCCGCCATCAATGTGAACGATTCTGTGACCAAGAGCAAGTTTGATAACCTGTACGGCTGCCGCGAGAGCCTGACGGACGGTATCAAGCGCGCCACCGATGTGATGATTGCCGGCAAAGTGGCCGTCATCTGCGGTTATGGCGATGTGGGCAAGGGCTGCGCGCAGGCGCTTCGCGGGCTGGGTGCCCAGGTGATTGTGACCGAGGTGGACCCCATCTGCGCGCTTCAGGCTGCCATGGAGGGCTACCGCGTGCTCACAGTGGAAGATACCCTGGGCATGGCAGATATCTATGTGACCACCACGGGTAACTGCGATATCATCACCCTGGAGCACATGGAGAAAATCAAGGACCAGGCCATCGTCTGCAACATCGGCCACTTCGACAACGAGATTCAGGTGGCTCGTCTGCAGGCGTATCCCGGCATCGTCTGCACGAACATCAAGCCGCAGGTGGACAAGTACACCTTCCCGGATGGCCACAGCCTCTACCTGCTGGCCGAAGGTCGCCTGGTGAACCTGGGTTGCGCCACGGGGCATGCTTCCTTTGTGATGAGCAACAGCTTCACCAACCAGGTGCTGGCGCAGATTGCCCTGTGGCAGGAGCGCGAGACCGCAAAGCCCTCTGTAACCGTACTGCCCAAGAAGCTCGACGAAGAGGTGGCTCGTCTGCATCTGGCCAAGCTGGGTGTGCGCCTGACCACCCTCACCCAGAAGCAGGCAGACTACATCGGCGTGCCGGTAGAAGGCCCGTATAAGGCGGAAGCGTATAGATATTGACGATTGACAATTGACTATTGACGATTGATTATTGGTATGGATGCGCGTGATTTACGAGAGCGAACCCTTGACTTTGGGTTGAGGATTGTTCGTCTTTGTCAGTATTTGGGGCATCATAATGTAGCAGAGGTTTTAGGAAAGCAGTTGATGCGTTGCGGCACTTCAGTGGGCGCCAATTATCGAGCTGCGAGTCTCGCAAAGAGTCCGGCTGATTTTGTGTCGAAAATTAAAATATGCGAGGAGGAAGCAGACGAAGCAATCTATTGGCTGGAATTGTTGATTCGGGCTGGTGAAGTGGAAGCAGCGAGAGTCATCCCATTGCAGAATGAAGCTGCCGAGCTTCGCAATATCATGTCTGCCAGTGCCATCACTGCCCGCAAGAACGTAAAATAAGCTTTCGCATGACCCGGTCAATTGTCAATAGTCAATCGTCATTAGTCAATGCCCTTGATTGGTTGTATTCCACGCAGGCTTTCGGCATCAAGCTGGGGCTGGAGGGGGTGACGCGTCTGCTTTCTGCCTGTGGTGTGCTGCATCCGCGGGTGCAAGTGATTCATGTGGCCGGTACAAATGGTAAGGGGAGCACCTGCGCGTTCTGCGAGAGCGTGGCGCGAGCCGCCGGCTACAAGACCGGCTTGTTCACCTCGCCTCACCTGGTGGAATTCAGTGAGCGTATCCGTGTGAATGGAGTAAATATCCCGGATGCCGATGCGGCCCGCCTCATTGGCAAGGTGCGCGAGCTGGTGCAGGACTGGGACCCGTGCCCTACCTTTTTTGAATTGGTGCTGGCGGTGGCCATGCTCTGGTTTGCTGAGCAGGAGGTGGAACTCATTGTGCTGGAAACCGGCATGGGTGGCCGTCTGGATGCCACGAATGCCGTGCCCAAGGATGTGGCGGTGCTTACTCCGATAGGTCTCGACCACACCCAGTATCTGGGGGAAACGCTCTATGAGGTGGCGGGTGAAAAGGCTGCCATTCTTTCCTGGCATCGTCCGGCGGTTTCCGCTCCTCAGGAACCGGAGGCCATGCGGGCTATTCATGAAGCAGCGCAGCGCATGGATACCTATTGCCGTGTGGTGACGGGTGAATGCGACCAGCCGCTGGGTCTCAAAGGGGCGCACCAGCGGTGCAACGCTGCGCTGGCACTTGCCGCCCTGCGCGCGCTGCCGCATTTCCTCTGCAGTGCAGAGGAAGAAGCCCGGGGCCTGGCAGAAGTGCGCTGGCCGGGGCGCTTCGAAGAGGTGCAGCCCGGGGTGATTATGGATGGGGCGCATAATCCGCACGCCATGCAGGTTCTCACCCGCACCTGGCGCGAAACGTTTGGAGGGCAGAAAGCCCGCTGTATCTACGCAGGTTCGGCAGATAAAGCGCTGGATGAGGTGCTGGAGCTGCTCTCTCCCATTGTGGGTGAGTGGGTGCTGCCGCCTGTGCAGTCTCCGCGTATCCTTTCCCCGTCAGAAATGGCAGCCAAAGTGCAGGCGGCATCGGCAGCCCCTGTTTCCACGCCTGCTACGCTGTCCGAATGCCTGGCCGATATGCCTGCCGGAACCCTCATCTGCGGTTCTTTCTTCCTGCTGGGTGAGGCCAAGGCCATCCTTCGGAGTGCTGATTACCGCTCGACCGTGCAGTGATTTCACTTCTCACATGCGCGCAGCGCATGTTTTCATTTTTCATCTTTCATACGAACGCGCAGCGTGAGTTTTCATGAAAAAAAGCTGCGTGCATGAAATGAAAACGCCCGCTATCGCGGGCGAGTGAAAAATGAAGGATGAAAACGCGCCATTCGGCGCGTGAGGGTATTTGACGAGCATCTCACATGTGCACAGCACATGTTTTCATCTTTCACTTTTCATTTTTCATCTTTCATACGAACGCGCAGCGTGAGTAATCACGGGAAAAGCGAGCATGAAATGAAAACGCCCGCATTCGCAGGCGTGTGAAAAATGAAGGGTGAAAACGCGCTTTGCCGCGCGTGAGAAAACATCAAGCATTATCTTTAGATGTTTTGATGGAGCGAATCAACATGAATCTGATTCGTCGACACGTATTCAGCAGAGCTTCGGCTTTATCCGGCTCCAATGTCTGAGTATTTGCCATCAGTTCAAGCCAGTATTCGCTTTCATTGCTTTCCTTGAGCGCAATTTGCAATTTTGCGATGAAATCGGCTCGGCTGCTGGCGTATTGTGCTTCGCGGATGTTCGCCCCGATACTTGTAGATGAACGAAGTAACTGATTTTTGAGGACTCCTCGTTTTTCTACAGTATCAAGAGTAAGAACTGTCGCAATGGCGAAGTTCATGGATTCCGTCATTAATTGATTCTCTGGCACAAACTTGATTCTAATGGATTGAGATGATGATGTCGATGTAAAAATGAGGTGAAAAGAAAATGAAAACGCCCGCTATCGCGGGCGTGTGAAAGATGAAGGGTGAAAACGCGCCATTCGGCGCGTGAGGGTATTTGACGAGCATCTCACATGTGCGCAGCACATGTTTTCATCTTTCACTTTTCATTTTTCATCTTTCATACGAACGCGCAGCGTGAGTAATCACGGGAAAAGCGAAAATAAAATGAAAACGCCCGCATTAGCGGGCGTGTGAAAGATGAAGGGTGAAAACGCGCTTTACAGCGCGTGAGATGCTTAGATCTCGATGTACTTAGCCTTAGGGAAATTGCAGAGCGGGCAGCGCTCGGGCTCGGTGCCTTCGGCAAAGGTGTCGCCACAGAGCGGGCACACGTAGTACTTGGCAGGCAGGTCGAGCTTCTCACCGGCTTCGAGCTGGGCAAGTGCCTTGCTGTACAGGTCTGCGTGTTCTTTTTCTGCCTCGTTGGCCCAGGTGAAGCTGCGTACAGCATCGGAAATGCCTTCCTCCTGTGCCTGGGCAATCATGGGCGGATACATCTCAGTGAACTCGTAGGTCTCACCGGCGATGGCGGCCTTCAGGTTCTCGATGGTGTTGCCTACTTCGATGTGCATCTCGATATCGATGGGAGCTTCGCCCAGCTTTACCAGCACCTTGTTGTGATTGGTGGCATGAATGCGCTCGGCGCGGCTGGCAGCGGCGAAGAGCTTTTCGATGAGCGGATATCCCTCCTGGGCGGCGCGGGTTGCGTAAGCCGCGTACTTTGCGCTGGCGGTGCTTTCGCCGATAATGGCGGTCTTGAGGTTATCAATCGTTGTCATGGCTGTAGTATATCTTATTTTAGAATTATTACAAGAAAAATCTGCAAAATATTGAAAAAATCTTAATTTTACAATGCGGCAATGATAGCATCGCCCATTCCGCGGGTTCCGACGCGGATTTCGCCCTCGGCACCGGTGGCGAGGTCGCCCGTGCGGTACCCTGCGGCGATAACCTTGCGTACGGCAGTATCAACGGCATCGGCCGCGGCGGTTTCCTTGCAGGTGTAGCGCAGAAGCATGCCCATGGAAAGAATCTGAGCAATGGGGTTTGCAATACCCTTGCCGGCGATATCGGGGGCGGAGCCGCCAGAGGGTTCGTAAAGACCGAAGAACGTGCCGGATCCGTGGCTGAGGGAAGCGCTGGGCAGCATACCGAGGGAGCCGCAGACAATGGCCATTTCATCGGTCAGGATATCGCCGAAGGTGTTTTCGGTCACCATGACGTCGAACTGTTTCGGGTTGCGGACAAGCTGCATGGCGGCGTTGTCCACATACATGTGGGTGAGCTCCACATCCGGGTATTCGGCGGCGATGGCGTTCATCACGTCGCGCCACATGACCGAGGAAGCCAGCACATTGGCCTTGTCAACGCTGCAAAGGCGCTTATTACGGCCACGGGCTGCCTCGAATGCCACACGGGCAATGCGTTCCACCTCGCTCTTCTTGTAGATAAGGGTATCCAGACCAATGACCTCGCCGTCGCGCTCGCCGTAGAACTTGGGCTCACCGAAGTACATGCCGCCGGTGAGTTCGCGCACGCAAAGGATATCGAACCCGCCTGGGATGAGTGCGTTTTTTACCGGAGAAGCATCCACCAGCTCGGGCAGGCAGATGCCGGGGCGCAGGTTGGCAAAGAGGGAGAAATGTTTTCTGAGCGGGAGCAGGGCACCGCGTTCCGGGCGTTCATCGGGGGGCAGGGAATCCCACTTGGGACCACCTACAGAGCCGAACAGGATGGCATCTGCGGCTTCACATGCAGCCAGGGTTTCAGCGGGCAGAGCCTTGCCGCAGTTGTCGATACCGGCGCCGCCAACAAAGCATTCGGTGCGTTCGGTCTTGAAGCCGAATTTGGACTCCACGGCATCGAGGACACGGAGTGCCTCTTCCATAACCTCCGGACCGATACCATCGCCCGCCAGGACTGCAATCTTATAGGTGTTCATGTCTGTGGGCATGATACACCCCAGCCCGGGGCGTGTCAATTGAGAATACAGGCAGTATTAATGCTGGAAACAGCTTTTAGGGAAGTTCAGGGGAGGGGAGATAAAGGGAGTGCCGAACTCGTCTGTACCGAAGATACGCAGCTCCATGGCTACGGGTGGGGTGTCAAACTCCTGCGTGCCGCTGCAGGCAAAGACAGCGCCTGGTTCCAGCACCGGGCTTTCGTTGAAAATCCGGGCGGCTTCCACAATACGGGTATTACCATTGCGCTCGCGGAGGGTCCATTTGCGCCCTAGAAGCCGCACCGGGTGGGAGCCGGTGTTGCATATACTGACCCGGAAGATGGAACGGTACACCGGCCGGGGGCGGCGCTGCGCCTGAACCCCGGACATGACGAGCCGCAGCTCCAGCGGAGCATAGACTGGCAGACTGCGAGTATCAGTGTTCATAGCCTTCGCCTACGGCGATGGTGGAAATGCCGGCTGCTGTTTCGCGGATGATGCGAACCTTTTCAAGGGAGGGAGTTTCCCCTTCGTCAAGGCTCATGGTGCTGACAAGTTTTTCGAGCAGCTGCCCTAGCTGGTCGACCTTGAGCCGCTGGGCTGTGCGTGGATGAAGCCCCTGCAGAATTTCATTGAAGTAGGCGGGGGCATCCGGGTAGAAAATGGCAAGAGCCTGCTCTGCCTCAAAACGCTGCTCGATGGCGGCGGCAGAGGCATCGAGCGCCCGAACCCAGCCGCCCAGGGCCAGCAGGTGGGCCAGATCCGGGTCGCGCAGAGCGGTGAGTTCCTCATTTACTGCGCTTTGGGTGGAGGAGAGGATGCGCTTGAAATCATTCAACTGCCCTTTTTCTGCATGTTCCAGCAGGCTGGCGGAATAGGAGTTCATCTTTTCACCAACCCCCATGGCCTTGCCGTATCGCGATAAATCCAGCGCAATGGGTTTTATATCGTTCATGTGCCCGCTGCGGACGGCAATGAAGCCGTCGGCCATGAGGTAGCCCATTTCCAGAGCCAGTTTGCCGGCATTCAGTGGCAGGTTTTCAGGGCGCTTTCTGAGTACGTAATCCTCGGGAATGGCGGGCAGGTTGTCCAGCTGGGCAAATATCTTGCTGATGGAGGGGGCTGTATACACATTGATGCCGAGCTCCTGGTTGGAATGGGAGTCATCCAGCAGGGAGTCATCGCGGAACATGGCCGGAACTTCGCCGTGACGGCGGGGGGATTCCTCCTGCATCATTCCTTCGGGTATGCCATCGATGCAGGCATCGGCAACTTCCTCGTAGGTATCTGGTGCATCCTGGGCCACCACCGGGAGTATGCAGGTGGTGGAGGCAAGAATCAGAACACAGCTGAACATCATTTTTATCATGCGTGGGGAGTGGTTAATTTAGACTTGACTCCATATCCAGTTTACATTACTATCTGCCCGCGTCAAGCACCTGCTGGCATGCTGACGCAAAAATGCCCAGCGGGCTCCGAGAAGCCCGGCCTTTCTGTATCTCCCCGGAAGAATCAGCTTATGGAATCGTCTCAATATTGGTTCAATTTTTTCTGGCTTGTAGCCTATTTCCTTGTACTTGTAGGTATGTCGGGCTACGGATGCCATCGTCTGCTCATGGTGCTCCTCTATATCCGGCATCGTAAGCATGTACCGCAGCCTGCGGCTCAATGGGATGAATGGCCCATGGTGACGATTCAGCTGCCCATGTTCAACGAGAAGTTCGTGGTGGAGGGGCTTCTGAAGAAGGTGACCGCCATTGACTACCCGAAGGATAAGCTTGAAATCCAGATACTGGATGACTCGACGGACGATACCTATGACCTCTGCCTGCAGCAGGTGGAATACTACCGCGCTCAGGGTTTTGATATTGTGTGTCTGCACCGTACGGACCGCACCGGTTTCAAGGCTGGTGCTCTGGAGGCGGCCGATGCTGTGGCCAAGGGTGAGTTTCTGCTGATTCTGGATGCCGACTTCCGCCCTGAGCCCGATATTCTGAAAGTATGTGTGCCGTACTTCACAGATCCGCAGATTGGTGTGGTGCAGACCCGCTGGGCTCACATTAACCGCAATTACAACCTGCTGACGCGTCTGCAGAGTATTTTCCTGGATGGGCACTTTGCACTGGAGCAGACCTGCCGCAACCGCTCCGGCCGTTTCTTTACCTTCAATGGTACAGCCGGTATGTGGCGCAAGAGTACCATCGTTGATGCCGGAGGCTGGGAACATGATACTATCACCGAAGATATGGACCTTTCCTACCGCGCTCAGATGAAAGGGTGGAAATTTGTGTATCTGAATGATTACGAGACTCCGGCCGAGCTTCCTGTGGATATGGATGGCTTCAAGGCCCAGCAGCACCGCTGGACCAAGGGTTGCATTCAGGTTTGCCGCAAGATGCTCTTTGATATCTGGCGTTCCAAGGCCCCGTTCAAGGCAAAGATGGAGGCAACGACTCACCTTACCTGCAATTATTCCTACCTGGCACTGATTCTGCTCTGCTTCCTGGTAATGCCTGTTTGTACCGGGTTGGTGGCTCCTACGGGTGCCTGGGCCTGGGATCAGTGGCAGATGATGCTGCTTACTTTCACACTGTTCTTCTTTGCCACGGTATCGGTCTGCCTGTTTTACGTGGTGGCAGAGATGATTGTGAAGCCTCGCCGCTGGTACATGGTGTTTCCGCTCATAATTCCGCTGCTGGCGCTGGGCGTTGGTATGGCAGTGAACAATGCCAAGGCTGTACTGGAAGCCATGTGCGGCCAGCAGAGCGAGTTTGTGCGTACGCCCAAGTTCGGTGAGTCTCAGCAGGGGGCTCTCTCTATTGAGAAGCGCGCCAAGGGATACAAGGCAATCAAGTCGTTCCTGGTCCCGATGCTGGAGTTGTGCTTTGCTCTCTTCTTCGGGGCGGTTGAGTACATCAACTTCTCACATGGGGACTATCTCACTTTTGTGCTCATGACTCCGTTCCTGGGCTTCTTCTATACGAGTTTCTCCTCTATTGCCCGTCTGATTGATGGCGTGGTGCAGAAGCGCCGTGCAGCTGCTGCTAACGCCTGATAAGGAATTATCTATATGGCACGCTTGGGGTACAGGTTCGTCTTTTTGTTTGTGCAGGTGGCCGCACTGTGTATGCTGCTGGCTTCCTGCGCCCGCCTGAACCAGAAAGCGAAGCCGAAGCTGTATGCCGAGGATATTCCTCCGCAGGCCGTGGTGCGTGACGGCCTGGCTGTGACACTCAGCGACCAGAAGATTACCCTTTTCAAGGAGGGGAAGAAGGTCAAGGATTACAGCATCAGTTCTTCCAAGTATGGTATCGGCAACGTGAACGGCAGCTGCCGTACCCCGCTGGGGATACATGCTGTTTCTCAGAAAAATGGTGCCGGGCAGCCCATGGGTATGGTATTCAAAGGCTGCAAGCCCACGGGTGAGGTGGTTGATGTGGATGCCGCAGGCCGCGACCCGGTGGTGACCCGCGTAATCCAGCTGGCCGGAATGGAGCGTGGCAATCATTCCACGCACACCCGCCGCATCTATATTCATGGAACCCCGGAGGAACGCTACATCGGGCAGCCGGCATCCTATGGCTGTATCCGCATGAGGAGCGATGATATTGTGGACCTTTTCGGGTATGTTCACCGGGGTATGCCGGTGGCTATCGAAAGCTGCACCCAGGAGACCTACATGAAGGCAGAGCAGGATCACACCAAGGGTAGCATCCGCATTCCCAAGGAGGCAATTGCCCGGCTTCCTGTTGACGGCCTGCGCCCCACGCACCGCTATCGTGGCCGTAATTACCGTAACAGGTGGTCGTCTCGCCGCAGTGGGATGGCTAGTAGTAATACACGCTTCAAGAAGCGTACGGTGCGTAACAGGAAATCCCGCCTGACTCTGCGTAAACGTTCATCGTAAGCGCAGCTGCAGGGCCGCGAGGCCTGTGCTATTGCTGCGTTGGTGATATTCGCCCTTGCTCCAGAGCAATGAATATGGTAGAATGCCGCTGACATGAAAATTGCCGTCATTGGAAAAGGTGGGCGCGAGCAGGCTCTGGTAGAGACTCTGGCCGCCAGCCCGTGCAAACCCGAGCTTTTTACATTCCCCGGCAGCGATGCTATCTGCCGTACCGCCACCCGCATTGAAGCCGATGGTTTTGATGCCCTCATCCAGTGGATGGTGGACAATGGGATTGATCTTTGCGTAGCCGGCGAGGAAAGCTACCTCGTCAAGGAAGAAGGCCTGGCTAATCGCTGCGAGGCTGCGGGTATTCCTTGCTGGGGCCCTCACAAGGAAAGCGCTCAGCTGGAGGCATCTAAGGAATTTGCCAAGAATTTCCTGCTGCGCCATGGTATTCCCACCGGTGCGGCAACCGCTGTGGAAAGTTACGATGAGGCCATTGCGGCTATCAATGGGCAGTATCCCACGGTACTCAAGTTTGATGGCCTGGCCGCCGGTAAGGGTGTGGCGGTGTGCCCCGACGCTGCCAGCGCTGAGGAGTTCCTGGATGAGGTGTTCATCCAGAAGCGCTTTGGTGCCGGTCGCCTGCTGGTGGAAGAGTTCCTGACCGGCCCGGAGATTTCCATCTTTGGTGCCATTTGTGATGACCAGTACCTGATTCTCTGCCCTGCTCGTGATTACAAACGCCTGGAGGTGGGTGATGCCGGCCCCAATACCGGTGGCATGGGGGCTGTTGCTTCCCGCCAGCTGGCTTCTCCTGAACTGCTCAAGACGATTGAGGAAACGATTGTGGCCCCCACGGTGCGCGGCCTGCAGGCCGATGGGCTTCCCTATCGCGGTTTCCTGTATTTCGGGCTGATGCTTACTCCTCAGGGGCCCAAGGTGATTGAATACAACTGCCGTTTTGGTGACCCCGAATGCGAAGCGGTGATGCCCCTGTTGCAGGGGGACCTGGCCACCTTCTGCCTGAAGGGTGCCAGGGGCGAGTTTGCTCCGGAGCTGATTTCCTTCAACGAAGGGTGGAGTATCTGCTGCATTCTGGCCAGTGCCGGGTATCCGGCTTCGTCTCACAGCGGGGATATCATCTCAGGCCTGGATGACTGCCAGGCCCGCGTGTTCCACTGCGGCACGAAGCTGACCCCCGGGGGCTGGGTGACGGCCGGTGGCCGTGTGCTTGCCATCGTAGCCCAGGGCGATACGCTTGAAGCTGCCCGTACGCTGGCCCATGCCGAAGCCGCCAAGGTTGATTTCGATGGCTCGCAGCGCCGCAGCGATATCGGCTATGCGAACATGTAAGTAGAATAAACTTTCCCACCGGTGCTTAGCACCGGTGGTTTTTTATTGAATAACGACCATGAACGAACAATCTGCTGAATTCTTGAGTGAATACCTGGAAACCCCGGCTCCAACGGGGCTGGAAATGGATGCTCAGCGCCTTTGGGCTGAGTATATTAAGCCGTATACTGATGAGGTGCAGTGCGATGCCTACGGCTCTACCTGGGCTGTGCTGCGCGCCGCTGCCGAGGGGGCTCCCACCCTGATGCTTGATGCCCACGCCGATGAAATCGGATTCTCTATCCGCTACATCGATGAGAACGGATTTGCCCGGGTGGAACGGTTGGGCGGAAGCGATGTCGCCATTGCCCGCGGGCGGCGTCTGCGCTTCCTGGGAACAGATGGCGAGGTTATCGGCATTACCGGCAATACGGCCATTCATCTGCGCGGGGCTGCGGGTGATGAAAAAGCTCCCAAACTGCACGAAATATACGTGGATTTCGGCTGTGAGTCACGCGAGGAGGTGGAGGCTCTTGGCCTGCGCGTGGGTAGCGTGGGGGTGTATTGCGACGGCCCGCTGATGCTGAATGATGGCCGCCGCCTGGTGTGCCGCGCGCTGGATGATCGCCTCTGTGGCTTCATCCTGGCAGAGGTGGCCCGTACCATGGCAGAGCGTGGCATCAAGCCCGCCTGGAATGTTGTATTTGCTAATACGGTACAGGAGGAAATCGGGTGTGTGGGGGCTGGTATGCTGGCTTTCCATCTGCAGCCGGATGCAGCTATCTGCCTGGATGTGACTCATGCCACGGATTCCCCGGGGCTGGATAAGGGGCGCTATGGAGATGTGCGCCTGGGAGCAGGCGGTTGCCTGAGTTATGGCCCGGTGTGCCACCCCAACCTCAATGCCCGGCTGGAGCTTCTTTCCTTTGAGCAGGAGATCGCCATGCAGCGCGAGACGACGGGGCGTGGTACCGGAACGAACACTGACCAGGTGTACCGCAGCCGCAGCGGTGTGCCGGCAACTTGCTTCTCCCTGCCGCTGCGCTACATGCACAGCCCGGTAGAAACGGCAGATATGCGCGATGTGCAGAGCTGCATCGATCTGCTTGTGGCCTTTGTGGCCGCGTTGAAGCCGGAGGATGATTTCCGCCATCGTCTGTAAGAGGGGGGGATATATAGAGAAAAGACCGGAGCCCTTATTTGCGGACTCCGGTCTTTTTTTGTGCTTTGGGAATGGTTATTTGGATACGTTGAAGCGGAATTCAATCACATCGCCATCCTGCACCACGTATTCCTTGCCTTCAATGCGGAGCTTGGCCTGTTCCTTGGCCTTAGCCATGGAGCCACAGGCTACCAGGTCATCGTATGCAACCACCTGGGCGGCAATGAAGCCACGCTCAAAGTCGGTATGGATGACACCGGCGGCACGCGGGGCTTTATCGCCGGCGTGGATGGTCCAGGCACGGGTCTCCTTGACACCTGTGGTGATGTAGGTGCGGAGGCCCAGCAGGTGGTACACGGCACGGATGAGAGCGCTTACGCCGGAGTCCTCCACGCCGATGTCGTTGAGGTATTCACGGGCTTCAGCCGGGTCAAGTTCGGAGAGTTCCTCCTCAATGCGGGCAGAGATGACGATGGCTTCTGCATTGTGATGCTCTGCCACATACTTGCGGACAGCTGCCACATAGGGGTGGCCATCAGGGTTCTTAACGGCCTCTGCCAGCTCTTCTTCGCTTACATTGCAGGCGAAGATGCTCTTTTTGTCGGAAAGCAGGAAGAAGGTGCGGAGCAGTTTGCGTTCATCTTCGCTCAGTTCCAGCGTAATGGCGGGGTTACCTGCATCCAGATGGGGCAGGAGCTTCTCAATGAGAGCCACTTCTGCCTTGGCTTCCTTATCGCCGCCGCGGGCTTTCTTGATGCGGCTCTCCTTGCGCTTCTCCATGGCAGCCAGGTCTGCCAGAATCAGTTCGGCGTTGATGATTTCGATATCGCGCACCGGATCCACAGAACCCAGCTCGTGGATGATGTCATCGTTCTCGAAGCAACGCACTACCTGCACGATGGCATCAGTCTCGCGGATGTTGGAAAGGAACTTGTTGCCCAGACCTGCACCCTCGGCAGCGCCTTTCACCAGACCTGCAATGTCCACAAATTCGATGGCGGCGGGGATGATGCGCTCGGTCTTGCTCATTTCTGCCAGCACCGCCAGGCGGGCATCAGGCACTTCCACCATGCCCACGTTGGGGTCGATGGTGCAGAACGGATAGTTGGCCGCCTCTGCTTTGCGGGAGCGTGTGACGGCGTTGAACAGAGTGGATTTACCTACATTCGGGAGACCTACAATACCTGCCTGTAACATAACGCGCCCATTCTACACTAATAAGCCCGCGCGGAAAAGCCTAATCTTCGGCATGGGTGAGGATATGCTCCATTTCTGAGACGGAGGTGCAGCGGCGCAGTCTGTATTCCTGCTCCGGGGTGAAATCGGGGTAGCAGAAGGCCAGGTATTTCTTCATGCGGTTGCAATGCCCCTTTTCGGTGTGCTTGTGCAGGAGTACGCGCCCGGTTTCTTCGATGAGGATGGCGTAGTATTGCCGCATTTCATCCCGGGTGGGGGGGTGGCCTCCTTTCAACTGGCGGAAGAGGTAGGGATTGCGTACGGCACCGCGCCCCAGCATGAGCCCGGCAGCTCCGGTCTGGAGCAGGCATTCTGCTGCCTGTTGCATGGTGTTGATATCGCCGTTGGCCAGTACCGGGCAGGGGAGGTTTGCTACCGCCTGGGTAATGTAGGAAAATTCCGGCGAGCCGCCGTATAACTGCTTGCGAGTGCGGGCGTGGATGCCTGTTTCATCGGGGTATGCTGCGGCAATGCAATCCAGAATGCGCGGGAATTCTGCAGCGGCATCTTCCCAGCCCAGCCGGCATTTGACGCTGAATAAGCCAGCGGGAATCTGCTCCCGAAGCCGCAGCAGAATGTCTGCAAAGTGCGGAATGTTCCGCAACAGACCCGCTCCGGCACCATGGCGATTCACCAGCGGTGAGGGGCAGCCGGCATTCAGGTTGATGCCTGCTACACCGGGGCGCTGCAGAAGCATGGCGGTATCGCGCAGCAGTGCGGGGGCTTCGCTACCGGCCAGCTGGGCCAGTATGGGCACTCCGGTTTCATTTTCGTCGATGCAGCGCAGATTGTGTTCTGCCAGCGCGCATGTGGTGCTGGTGCTGCGGAAGTAGGCCGTAATGAACACATCCGGCAGGGAGCCGATGCGTTGCAGGGTTCGCATGAAAGCCAGGTCTGTGACATCCTGCATGGGGGCCAGGGCCAGTTTCATGTGCTCATGCTACCATGTTGGCTGCCGCTTGGCAAGCGGGATTGCAGAGCTGGCTCTATCTGCATCAAATTGCGGCAGGTTTATCGGAATGGGCTTGACAAATTCGTGAATAGCGTGCATAAATGCCAAGACATACTGGTACATATCGCGATATAGACCCTCATTTCAGATTATGAAACGAAAATTCATCTTGCCTGTGGTGGCTGCGCTGGCTGTTACATCGTGCATCAATTCGCCGGATGAACTGGCGCAGATGGCTACCGGCTATGCTTTTGCTCGCCCTAAGAACAAGATGAATGTGACAGAGACGGTAAGTGTGGGGCAGTGGGATGTTCCCTACGGCCTTGATGGTCCCCGCCGCATTGTGATTGATACGGAGCTTCAGCAGGCTCATTACTATATTGCCGGCCGCCGTGTTGGCTGGAGTACGATTTCTTCCGGTAAGGCCGGTACTGCGACCCCCAAGGGTGTGTTCCCGATTCTTTCCAAGGATGAGGACCATGTTTCTTCTACCTATGGCAGCATTGTAGATGCCGATGGCAATACGCTGGTGGCAGATTACACGAAGGGAGAGCCCATTCCGGCCGGTGGTATCTACAAGGGTGCCCCTATGACGCATGGCATGCAGCTGACCTGGAGTGGCATCTGGATGCACGAGGGTCTTGTTACCTCTGCGCCGGAAAGTCATGGTTGCATCCGGCTTCCCAAGCGCATGGCCAAGATTTTCTTTGATAACACGCCGGTAGGTACTCCGGTGGAGATTAAGTAATGATGAAGCAATTGGTGAATAGGTTGATGCTGCTTCTGGGCGGCGCTCTGGTGGCCGTGCTGGCATCGTGCCAGCAGCAGGTGGTACCGCCTGTCCGCGTGACTCCCATGCCGGAGGCTCAGACTCCGTATGAGCGTTTTGTGAGCAGTAGTAAGCTTTACCCCACGGTGATGGAGATTTATCTGGATGATGTGTTGCTGAAAGAGGCTGATTCCAGGAGTCGCATTGTCATTTGCTTGAGCCAGCAGCGTGGCCGATTGTATGTAAACGATAAGGTGGCGGCAGACTGGCCTGTTTCTTCGGGGGCGGATACGCACCCGACCCCCACCGGGCAATTTCGCGTCCGCTTCAAGGAAAAGGAACATTACTCCAACCGCTATGGCAAGATGTACGATGCCGAAGGGAAGTGCATTGATAATAACGCGGATGTGTTTACGCAGCCTGTTCCAGAAGGTGGCCGTTTCGATGGTTCTCCCATGCCGAACTGGATGCGCCTGACGTATGATGGTGTTGGTATGCACACGGGTAAGGTGAAGGCGGGGAGACGTCTTTCGCATGGTTGTATACGCCTGCCGCATGTGATATCGACGATGTTGTTTGATATTGTGAAAGTTGGTACACGAGTGGTGATTAACCAGGAGGTGGAGCCGGAGTACCCTGTAAATGCCATTCTGGCTCGCCGTGAGCTGGAGGAGGCTGATACTGCCCAGAAACCCGAGCCCGAAGAACTCTGGTATACCACGGAAGAAGGCTGAGGGCAGCATCTCTCCCCTGCTGATATGACAGTGGGGGATTTTTGTATCGGCTTGACCGCTGCCGGGCAAGGGTGTAAAGTAAGCCCATGCTGAATAGAGAGTTGCTTGAGCGTTGCAGTAATGCGGCAGGTGTTTCCGGATTTGAGGGGGATATCCGCACCTTGATTTCTGAGCAGTTGCAGGATTGCTGTGATATAACGGAAACGGTGGCCGGGAATCTGCTCTGCCAGTTGAAGGGAAACAGTGATGGCCCCGTGGTGGCGCTCCTGGCCCACATGGACGAGATTGGCTTCATGGTGCAGGGAGTGACCCCGGATGGATTCCTGCTGATAGTCCCGCTGGGGGGCTGGTGGAACCACACTCTGCCGAGCCAGCGTGTGCTGGTGCATACACGCGATGGTCGCCGGATTCCGGGGCAGATAGGGACACGCCCTCCGCACCTGCTGCCGGAGGGACAGCGCAAGCAGGTAATGGAGACGGAATCTTTGTTTATTGATATCGGTGCATCTGATGCGGTAGAAGTGGCAGCCTGCGGTATCCGCATCGGTTGTGCCGTGACTCCGGATGTGGAGCTTCAGCCGCTGGAGGTTCCGCACCGCTGGATGGGCAAGGCCTTTGATAACCGGGCAGGTGTATACTGCATGATTGAGGTGATGCGCCGGCTGGCTGGCGAGGAGCTTGAGTGTACGCTTCAGGCTATTGGCACGGTGCAGGAAGAGGTGGGAACCCGTGGTGCCCGTGCGCTGGAACAGACTCCGGATCTGGCTATTGTTCTGGAAGGCCCGCCTGCAGATGATACCTATGGCCAGAGCGGTGTATGCCGCCAGGGGGTTCTGGGTAAGGGGGTGCAGGTTCGTTTGTATGACCCCACCAACATTACCCCGCCTGCGCTGGCTGATATGGTATTGAACCTTGCAGAAACGGAGGGCATTGCATGCCAGCCGACGGTACGCCGCACCGGTGGTACAGATGCGGCAGCCAGTTATCCGCATTGGTTCGGCTGCCCTTCGGTGGTGCTGGGGGTTCCGGTGCGCTACATTCATTCACACAATGGAATACTGGATGACCGTGACCTGGAGGCCTGTATTGAATTGACCTGCGCGCTGGTACGTAATGTAAGCAAATGAGACCATCTGCAGACAGAGCGGAGTGGGTGGATTGCTCCCGTACGCTGGCCATGTTCTTCATTGTCTGGCTGCATGCTGCTGCCGCCCCGGGATGGGTAGGCAAAGTAGTGGGGGGTGCTATTGCACTTTTCTTCCTGCTGGCAGGCTATTTTCTGCCTGTTTCGGCAGCGCAGGTGATGCGGCGCACGGGACGTCTGGCTCTGGCCTGGGTGCTTTGGTCGCTGCTCAGTCTTCTGTTCCTGATGCTCTTCAAGCCCTGGGTTGATATCAGCTGGCAGCATGCGGTTGGCTGGGGAGTGGCTGCCTACAATACGCCGCTGTGGTTTCTGAAAACACTGGTGGCATACCAGTTGGTGGCCGCCGCTTTGCTGGTGCTGCGCCTGCTGCCCCGTTATTCATGGGTGCTGGTGGTGTTCCTGGCCTTGTGCAGTTATACAACTGCCCCATCTCAGCATTTGAGTGTGCGCTTTGATTATCTGTGGATTTTTCTGCTGGGATTCAGCGCACGCGTGGCTTCGCTGGAAATGGTGCGGGAGTATGTGTGGAAGCATGGGTGGATTCTGCTGCTGGGGGTTCTGGGCGTGTTCCTGCAGCCGGAATTTCTGGAGGAATATGCGGATCTGGCCGATGTTTCGTGGAGGCATTGCAACCTTCCTCTGTGGAATCTGGCATTTATGACTCTGTTCCTTCTGGCCGGGGTTGTGCTGCATGGTCTGCTGCCCCGGCTGGCCGGTGCGCTGGCTTGCTGTGGGCGATGGATGCTGTTCATCTATGCCGGTCATTCGTATTTACTTTCTCCTCTCTACCGGTGGGAGGAATTGCGCTGGGGCTGGAACTTGTGGGTTCCGTTCCTGGTGCTGCCGCTTCTTGCTGGGCTGGCCTGGGGTATTGCCCGGGTGTCACCATGCACGATGGCGTTGCTCCAGGCGCGCCGATGGAAGTGAATGCTGTTGACCTGTGTGGAAAAACAGAGTATGATAACCTGCGCATGTACGAACAGCTCTATTCCTGTATTCAGCAGTGTGACACCATAGGTGTGACTTCTCATTTCCGCCCGGATGGCGACGCCATAGGTTCTACTCTGGCGCTGGGGCTGGCTTTGCAGAGCCTGGGTAAGAAGGTGTATATGTGGAATGAGGATGGTGTGCCCGCCCGCTATGCCTTTCTGGAAGGTGCTGAATTGATTCAGCCGCTGCCGGACACGATTCCTGCGGATATGGATATGCTTGTCTGTGTGGATACAGGTGACTGGAAACGCCTGGGAGATGCCTCCCAGCGCCTGCTGGCCGATTTTCCGCTGATTGTCAATATTGACCACCATGGTACCAATACCCGCTACGGGCATCTGCATGTGATTGAGCCGGAAACGGCTGCCTGCGCCTTTGTGATTTTCAATATCCTGCGTGAATGGGGCGTGTTGCTCACTCCCCAGCTTGCTACTGCTCTGTATGTGGGTATTAGTACGGATACGGGTTCATTCCAGTACGGCAGTACAACCCCGGCGGTCATGCATGCGGCGGCTGAACTGCTGGCCGCTGGCGTGGATGTGGCAGATGTGAACCGGCGTGTGTATCAGGAAATTCCGTATTCCTCTTTGCTGATGCAGCGTGAGGTGCTGAACAACATGGTGGTCGAGGCGGATGGACAGCTGGCGCATTACTCGATGCCGGCGGGGCGTAAGGCGGAACTAGGTGTGACGTTGGAGGATACGAAGGATCTGGTGGATGTGGTGCGTGTGCTGCAAGGCGTGCGGGCTGCATTGATTTTTGAAGATCTGGAGGATGGCCGTATCAGGGTGTCGCTGCGCAGTAAGGACCCGGCAGTAAGTGTGGCAGCCGTTGCTTCCTTGTTCGGTGGGGGTGGGCATGCCATGGCTTCGGGCATCCGCATGCGAGGAACATTGGAAGAATGCCGCGCCCAGGTGCTGGCTGCAACCAGAAAGGAGCTGGGGTATGAGTGAGGATGCTCCCAGCGGGGTATTGCTGGTCGATAAGGACCCGGGTTTCACTTCGCACAATGCGGTGGCTCTCTGCCGCCGGATTCTGCAGACAAAGAAGGTCGGGCATTGCGGAACGCTGGACCCGATGGCTACCGGCATGCTGATTGTGGTGATTGGCAAGGCTACTAAGATGCAGGACCTGCTCATGTGTGAGGATAAGGTGTATACGGCGACCATGAAGCTTGGCGTGGAGACGAACAGCCAGGATGCTGATGGTGAAGTAGTGGCTGAAAAATCGACCGCAGGTCTTACAGAGGAGGCGGTGCGGGCTGCATTTGAGCGTTTCCGGGGTGAATTTGACCAGGTCCCTCCCATGTATTCGGCGGTGAAGATTAATGGTGTGCCTTGCTACAAGCTGGCGCGCAAGGGTAAGGAAGTGGAGCGCAAGGCGCGTCATGTGGCGGTGCTGGATTACGAAATTACCCGTATTGATATGGAGGCGGACGAGGTGGATTTTCGCGTGCATTGCACCAAGGGATTCTATGTGCGGACTTATGCTCACGATATCGGGCAGATTCTGGGCTGCGGCGCTCATCTGACTGCTTTGCGCCGCTTGAAAAGCGGGAAATTTGACATTGCCGATGCGGTGGATGTACCCACGCTCAAGGCCGCTGGCCGGGAAGAGCTGCTGGCGCGCCTGCTGCCTGTCGAAAAAGTACTTGCTGACCGCGCGTGATGAAAATCCTGCATTCCATTGAAGAACTTGACACCCTGAATCAGCCGGTTCACTGGGCTATGGGATTTTTTGATGGGGTGCATCGCGGGCATCGGCAGGTGATAGAATCTGCAGTTTTACCTGGAGCGCTGCGGGGTGTGCTGACTTTTGCGGAGCATCCGCTGGCTGTTCTTGCGCCGGAGCGGCAGCCGCGCCTTATTACGCCTGTATCGGAACAGAAACGGGCTCTTCTGGCTGCACTGGGGGTGGATGTTCTGCTGGAGCTGCCTTTTACTCTGCAGTTGGCTTCCATGGAGCCGCAGGCATTTCTGGATGCTTTGCGCCAGCTATGCCCCATGGCGGGTGTTTCCGTAGGAAGCAACTGGCATTTTGGCCGGGGAGGTTTGGGGAATGCTTCTTTTGTGCGTAGCTATGCTGAAGCTCATGGTTTGCAGGCCTGTGTGCAGAAGATGGCTGCTTACAATGGGGAGAATATCTGCTCCAGCCGTATCAGGTGTGTGCTGGAGGCCGGGGAGCTGGCGCAGGCAGAGGCGATGCTCGGGCATGCGTTCAGCGTGGCTGGCGTGGTGGAGCACGGGCAGCATCTTGCGAGGAAACTGGGGTTCCCGACGGCTAATATACAGGTGCATCCGCAAATGGTGAATCTTCCTGCCGGGGTGTATGAAGTGCAGGTGGAGGTTGATGGTGTGAGACACCAGGGGATTGCTAACCTGGGGGTGCGGCCCACGATTCAGGAAGAGTGTAAGGTGGTGCGGCTCGAAACGCACCTGCCCGGCTGGCAGGGTGATTTATATGGCCGTATGCTGCAGGTGGAAATGAAGCGCTTTCTGCGTCCGGAACGGCGCTTTGATTCGGTGGATTCGCTTAGAGCTCAGATTAAGTGCGACCTTCAGATGCTGTGATTGACGGCATGCTGCTGCCCCAGGGTATGTGAGGTGGCAATGGCTCGGGTAATGTAGCCCAGACCATTTTCTACAGCCTGCTCAAGCGGCTGGCCTTTGGCCAGGAATGCGGTGATAGCGCTGGAGAGTGTGCAGCCTGTGCCGTGGGTGGATATGCCTTCTGTGCGCGGATGACTCCAGCGCAGAGTGGGCTTGCCCGGCTGGACGAGAATGTCGGTGCAGGTGCTGCCGCCTACGTGCCCGCCCTTGGCCAGAATGGCGCATTGATAGCGGGCGCAGAGGGTGTGGGCTGCGCTTTCCAGCTCTTCTATGGTTGTGATGGGGGCGGTGCCGGCAAGTTTGGCCAGTTCATCTCCATTGGGGGTGAGCAGGGTGGTGCGCGGGATGAGTGCTTCCTCGTACACGGCAATGGCTTCTTGCAGAATGAGCGCTTCTCCTGCTGTGGCTATCATGACGGGGTCTACCACGATGGGTCCCTCAAAATCCTTTAGCGCTGCTACGGTGGCGCGCACAATTTCCGGGGAGTAGAGCATGCCGGTCTTGATGGCCCGCACCGGGAAGCTGCTTAGGCAGATGCCGATTTGTGAGGCTACAAAGCCTGGCTTCATGGCGACGATGTCCTCCACAATGCCGGGTACTTCGCTGACGACGCATGTAACGGCTGTGAGAGGGTAACAACCCAGGGCAAAGCCGGTTTTGAGGTCAGCTTGCAATCCTGCGCCGGCAGAGCAGTCGGAGCCGGCGATGCTGAGGTAGACAGGCGTTTCCATGGACTGTCGTATCAGGTAAAGGCTTTCTCAAGGGCAGAAGCGGCCTGAAGCAGGCGCGTTTCAGCAAAGTGGGGTGCGAGCAGTTGAATGCCAACGGGATGTTCACCTGCTGCAACCGGGCAGGGAATGGAGATGCCGGGCAGACCTGCCAGGTTGGCGGGGATGGTGTAGATGTCTGCCAGATAGGTTTGCAGCGGGGTCATGCTGTCGTCGTTCAGCTTCGGTGCACTGGTGGGTGCGACGGGGCCCAGAATGAGGTCAACCTGTCCGAAGGCGGCGGTGAAGTCACTGGCAACCAGAGAGCGTACTTTCTGTGCCTTGGCATAGTAGGCATCGTAGAAGCCGCTGGAGAGTACGTAGGTGCCCAGGATGATGCGGCGCTTGACTTCCGGCCCGAATCCGCTTTCGCGGGTTTTGCTGTAAAGATCGTCAAGGCCGTTGGTAGCGGAGGCGCGGAAGCCGTAGCGGATGCCGTCGAACCGGGAAAGGTTGGAGGATGCTTCTGCACAGGCGATGATGTAGTAGGCTGCTACTACAGCTTCGGCGTGGGGCAGGGAGATTTCTACAATCTCTGCACCGAGTTCGGTGAGCTTCTGCACGCTTTGCTGCAGGGCTGCGGCTACGGCCGGGCTGTTGCCGCTGGAGAGGTATTCCTTGGGCAGACCGATGCGGAGGCCTTTGATGTCCTTACCGAGTCCGGCGGTGAAATCCTCTGCCGGTTCTGTGGAGGAGGTGGAGTCCTTGGCATCGTGTCCGCAGATGGCATTCAGAATGGTGGCGGCATCTTCTACGTTCTGGGTGATGGGGCCTATCTGATCCAGCGAGGATGCAAAGGCTACCAGTCCATATCGGGAGACTCGCCCGTAGGTGGGCTTGATGCCGACTACGCCGCAATGGGATGCAGGCTGGCGGATGGAGCCGCCGGTGTCAGACCCGAGTGCTGCAATGGCCATGCCGCCGGCAACGGCGGCGGCTGAGCCGCTGGATGAACCACCGGGTACATGCCCGGGAGCAGCCGGGTTCTGGGTTTCGCCGAAAGCGGAGTTCTGACCATAGGAACCCATGGCGAATTCGTCCATGTTGGTACGCCCGAAGGGAATGGCACCGGCTGCGTTGAGCCGGGTGATGGCGGTGGCGTTGTACGGTGAGACGAAGCTTTCCAGCATGCGGGAAGCGCAGCGGGTGGGCTGGCCCTGCATGGCAATGTTGTCCTTCACGGCAATGGGGATGCCGCCAAGGGGTTTGCTGAGGTCGGCCTGTGCGGCGGCTGCTAGTGCGGCTTCTTTGTCCCAGGAGAGGTAAGCATTGATGGAGGGATTACGCTCCTCCATAGCCCGGGAGACTTCCTCGACGAGTTCGGTGGGGGAGATGGAGCCACCGGTAAGTTGCTTGCGCCAGTATGAAATGGTTCCGTTGAGCATGGCTGGTTCAGAAAAAAGTTGTTTTAGTGGGCGGATTCCACCACTTTGGGGACGCGGAACTGACCGTCTTCCTGTGCCGGTGCGTTGGAAAGTGCTTCTTCGTTGCTGAGGCTTGTGCCCGGCACATCGCTTCGCAGAGCATCAAAAACGGGCAGGGGATGGTACATGGGTTCTACTCCCTGGGTATCCCACTGGTCAAGCTGGGCGACATAGGCCAGCACCTGGTTGAGATCTGATGAGAAACGCTCGGTTTCTTCGGCGGTGAGTTCCAGCTTGGCAAGACGGGCGATATAGGCCACGTCGATGAGATTGCTCTGTTCCATAACGGATGAAAATCAGGACTGGGTGAGAATATAGATGGTCAGGGTGTACAAGCCCCAGATGGAGCCGACGAGTACGAGCAGGAGTAGCAGGTTTTCCAACAGCATGCTGCGGTTCTGAGGTGCAGCTCCGCTGATGGTCAGGTGTTTGCGGTGCATGCCCTTGCGGCGTTCAAGTACGTCCTCCGAGGGCCCCAGGGTGTTGGCCGGGTAGCGTCGCTGATAGGTGCGACTGGTGTCCTGGCCGGTAGTCTGGCGCATGTTGCGGCGCAGTTCCAGCTCGCGCAGTCGGTCGAATGAGGAGTTGTTGTACGGCATGGCGGGTGGGTTCAGCAGTAATGGAGAATGAGAAGATAGACACCCCAGCTGAGCAGCAGCAGTAGAAAGAGGGGCAGGTGGAAGAAGAAACCATGAACCAGTTGTGCCTTAATGCTGGCCCAGTCCGGCCCCCGCCGTTCAGCTGCGCCTGGTTTGTGGCGGAAGATGCTGGTGTGCCGGTAGTGGGAGGCCGCGGCATAGGCTTCTTCGAAATCATTGGCTGCGCGTTCCAGTTTTGGCATGGCTTCGCGCAGGCGCTCGCTGAATCCTTCGGTGCTCCAGGTCTGAGGCTGCATGGAAGAGAGAATCTTCAGGTGCTGGGTCAGGCATTCCTTGACCTGCTTGACTTCTCGCGTCTCCCGTTCCATGGATTCAAGCTCTTTTTCCAGCCGGCGTATGGCGTTGTGCAGCTGCATGCCGACTTCATTCAGACTTTCGTTGAAAAGGGCTTTCTTTTCGTTGCTCTCCTCTAATTCGCGCCGCTGGGTCTCCCACTGTACGCGCTGAGCTTCGTAGAATTCTGCCTGCTGGCGGGCCTGTTCCATTTGCTGCCTGACCTGCTCAGGGGAATGCATCTCCCCATCAGCAATGCGGGGATTCAGCTCCATCTGGCGGTACTGACCTGGCTGTTTAATCATGGAACAGGATAAAATGTTTCAGAAAAGTTAAACGTTTCGAGGGGAGTTGTCAAGCTTATAAGCTGTGTTGTCTAAACTATGAACGGCAGAGGCGACGGGCGTCTCTGCCGTTTTGGTTTATACGGGCGACGGGAATCGAACCCGTGTCTCATGCTTGGGAAGCACGCGTCCTACCATTGAACGACGCCCGCAGCTTGCAGCGGCGGGATTCTATCGTGCTGGGCGTGCTGTGTCAAGTAAAATTAGAAAAAATGCAAAAAAGAGTAATTTGGTCTTGTCATAAGGAGAGGAATGTGCTAGTTTAATCCCGATGCATGCGGGTATAGCTTAATGGTAAAGCTCCAGCCTTCCAAGCTGATCATGCGGGTTCGATTCCCGCTACCCGCTTAACCTCAAGTTGAAGAAAGGTATACTGCTATGAAGAAAGCGCTTTTCATTACTCTCCTGGCTGGCGTTTTTGCTAGCGCATCCGCTGTTGCTGCTCCTGAGCAGGTTCAGCAGGGTGATCTTGCCAAGATGGCAAAGAAAGAATCCAAGACATCAATTGATGCTCTTTGTATGGCTGTTTACGAAGCCGTGAAGGCTGAGCCCTCCAAGGCTGTTGAGGTGTTTAAGGATGTAATGATGCAGCGTGATAGCTGGTCTGCCACGGATACGTATGCTATTCTTCGTTCCGTGCTGCTGGCTGCCCCTACTCTGGAAGAGGGGTTTGTGCAGAATGCTGCTGAGTATCATAATAATCCCGGTAGTTATATTCCCGTAGCTGTTGATTCTGCGGGTTATCAGCTTCTTTCAACGCTCTATACGCTGCCGCAGACTCAGCCGGTTGCAGCGGCTGTAGCGCAGGGTGTGGCTGGTAGCACGATTACAGGGCAGTCTGCGGGTAATGGTGTTACTTCTGATTCGTTGGAAGCATACGTTCCTGTTGCTCCTACTACGCCGCCCGCAACATCTTATAATAACTAAGAATTCGAGAAACGAATATTGCAGGTATGAAGTCTCTTTTCTACAAGCAAATGATTCTGGCTGGTCTGTGTGCATGCAGTGCCAGCGCTATTTCTTTGTATGATACGGCTCCTATCGTGGGTTTGCCGGAATCTCATACGGCCAAGTACAGTGCCTATGCCCGTGTTGGTTATGACAGCAATGTGGATACCCGCCATTCTGATGAAACAGGTAGTGCTTTCGCTAAGGCTGGTATTAATGCTTCTTTTGCGGACTATGAATCTGTGGATAAGATTTCGTACCGCTTTAACCTGGGTATGACTCACTATTTCACGTCTGAAGATTTCACGAGTGCAAATAGTGGTAAAAAGGATTTTGCAGATATGGGATTGACAGGTACGATTGTACATTCTTTCAATTCCCGCTGCACATATTCGGCTGCGCTGAATCTTTCTTACAGCCCTGAGCCGGATTACTCTACCGGTATTTCTGCAGCTCGTCGCCAGGGCGAATGCTTTAACTGGGCTTTCAATAACAGTTACAGCCAGGCCATTGATGCACGCTGGAGCTGGGATATCAACGCTGGTTATAGCGGCGTTCTTTATAGCGAAACCGAGTATCAGTCCGACGACCGCCAGTACTGGACGGCCGGTGCAGGCCTGGTTTATCGTTCCTCGGAGTTGCTTAGCTACAATATCCGTTTCTCCTACAAGAATGACCAGCGCGATTATGGTTACAACTCGGATAACATGACGGTAATGGTCGGTTTCGACCGTGCACTTGATCCGGTTTCCAGCTGCAGTGCCAGTATCGGTGTGCAGCAGAAGTTTGTCCATAGTAAGCAGATTTTGAGCCCCAATATCCGCCTTGGATACAATCGTAAGGCTGCGGAAGGCTTCAGCGTGAATTCCTATGCGATGCTTTCCAATGAGAATGTAGATACATATCGTGGACCGAACGCTAACTATCTCTCTGACCTGACGCTCCGCGTGGGTGTGGATGGCATATACACGCTGTCGCCGGATGTTTCCTTTACGTTTGGTATCTCTGTGATGCGTTCCCAGTATTCGGAAGGTACCTATGGTATGGATGATGAAACAAATACCTCGTATCGTCCGCATGTCGGGATGAAGTATAAGTTCTCCCAGCAGTTGACCGGTGATATCAGATACGAGTACACATATTACCAGACTGATCGTAAGAAGGGTGATTACACCCGCCACGTTATCTCGACCGGTTTGTCATACACATTCTAAGAGACATGATGATTTTTCCGGAGGGGTCCTGTGGATGAGCCACGACCCCTCCGTTTTTGACACCAGATACAGACTATGGAAAAAAGCATAGGTGCACAGATGCAGTCGGAGGCGGTATTGCACGCGCAGGACTATATGCAGGTTCTGCGAAGCAGATGGAAGGTCGTGCTCCTTGTTTTTCTACTGGTATTTGTGAGTAGCGCCATCATCACCAAGATGATGACGCCGCAGTATACCAGTGGTATGACTTTTGAAATCAAACATCCGCGAGATCTCATCAACGTGGCAGTTGGTGGCGAGGGTAATCCCATCGCTGCTATGGCTGACAATAATGCGTACATGCAGACGCAGTTTGAAATTCTCGTCTCTCAGCAGAATCTGATAGCAGTTGCCAATAAGCTGGACCTGCCGAATGAGTGGGAAATGGATGAAGTGGGTGCCGCCACCAAGCTTACCCACATGATTGAGGTCATGCCGCGCCGCAATACCAATCTGGTTGATATCAAGGTGGAGATGGAAGACCCCCGCGTGTCCCAGCAGATTTGCCAGGCAGTGGTGGACTGTTATAAGGAAATCCGAGAGGAAAAAGAGAATGGCGTTATCAATGAGGCTATCAACAAGCGTTATGAGGTTCTGCGTTCTCGTCAGGATGAGCTTGAGCGTAAGGCTGACGTAGTGCGTCAGTACATTCGTTCCGGTAAGTATATCCAGGGCATGTGGAATGACTATGCCGGGCGTGCGGCTCCCATTTCTGCCGGAGCAGAGGAACAGACTCTTCAGCAGCTGAATAATAATCGCTTGCAGATGCAGGCTGAGATTTCTCAGATGACGGTGCATATCGGTAAGCTGCAGGGACTGAAGGATGCCGAATTGCTCAGCTATGTCACCCGTACCGGTTTGCTGACCGCTGAATCCTATTGCTCCGCCAAGGTGCGTGAACTGAACAACCGCTACACGGAGGAGGAGAATAACAGAACGCAGATGCTGCTGAGTGGCTACGGTGTGCGGCATCCGAATGTGGTTCGTCTGGATGAACAGCATAAGGCAACTCGTGAGCAGCTATATGAAGAGCTGGTTGGAATGCGTGACTCGATGGTGGATCAGCTCGATGTCAAGAAGTCTGAGCTGCAGGATGTGGAGCAGCGCTATAGCCAGGCGAGGGATCGTCTGCGTGACAAGACTCTTGAGGACCAGAAGGTCAAGAATGCTTTGGAGGAGTATGCTGCAGAAAAGGCTCGTTACGACAAGCTTGAAAACGATTACATTGCGGATAAGATGCGTCTGATGGCCCCGCGAACCAGCCTTGAGGTATACAGCATGCCGGGCCTGGCGACGGTACCGAGCAAGCCGAATTATCGTCTTAACCTCATTGTTGGCGCTGTGCTGGGTCTTATGGCTGGTGTAGTTGTAGCGTTCATGAGCAATTACTTTGACACCTCCATCAAGACTCTTGAGGATGCAGAGCGCACGCTGGGACTTCCGGTACTGGGTGTTATTCCGCAGGATGCGGGTCTGCTTATCCTGCAGGGTGGAGACAGCCCGGATGCCGAGGCATATCGTATTCTTCGTACGAACATCGAGCTGAAGCGCGAATTGTTCCGTACGACAACGATCGCGGTTGTGTCGGCTAATGCAGGTGAAGGTAAGACAACGACGCTGAGTAACCTTGCATTTGTGTTTGCTCAGGCTGGTTACAGTACGCTGATGATTGATGCCGACCTTCGTCGTCCGCGCCTGGCGCGCTATGCCGAACTCAAGAGCGATGTGGGGCTTTCAACCTACATAGCCAATGGTGCAGACTTGAAAGATGTGGTTTTCCGCACCGAGCATGATAATCTCTACATGCTGCCCAGCGGTCCTATACCTGTTGACCCGAGTGGCCTTATCGGTTCGCATCGCATGCAGTCTTTGCTGAGTGAGGTTTCCAAGCGTTTCGATATTGTGTTGATCGACTCGCCCCCTGTTCTGGGCGTAAGTGATGCTTCCCTTCTGGTGAGCCGTGCCGATGCCACCTTGCTGGTACTTCAGCCCCGCAAGATGCCCATTAAGGCATTGCTTCGTGCCAAGTCCCTTGTGCAGAATGCCGGAGGTAACATTATGGGGCTGGTGATGAATAATGTTGATATTACGGGTGATACGCAGTATCAGTATTATACGACATACTATTCGTACTACAGCAAGGGTGATAACAGGCCGGAGCCGAAGCCGCTGGCAGTTCAGCAGAAGGAACAGGCAGAGGAGCGTGTACTGGAGCCTGACGCTGGGGAGGACTTGTATTAAGAAAAGGAGATGAAAGAGAAGGTTATACAGATTCTGATGGTTCTTGTTATGGGGCTTCTGGCTATGCCGGCCCTTGCCCAGGATGCTGCAACAGAGCCCCGTGCTACGAAGGGGGGTACAGTTGTGCTTCAGTTCAAAAATATTCCGAGTGAGGATGTCGGCAATGTCAATGGTGAGTACCCGGTCAGCCGTGAAGACGGAACAATTTCTGTTCCCTATCTCTCGGGGCGTGTGAAAGTAGTAGGGCAGACTGCCCGTCAGGTGGAGAATGCGCTTCGTTCGCTGTATCTTTCCCAGCAGATTTATTCTGACCCCATCATTATGGCCAACGTCGGCCCGAAGGGGGAGGTTGCTGTGGATACGCGCTACATTCAGGTGGCTGGTTATGTGAGAGAGAAACGGAATCTTCCCTATCGCGAAGGCGTGACTCTGATTCAGGCGCTGATTGATTGCGGTGATATAACCGATTTCGGCTCACGCAAGATTCAGGTGACCCGCGGTAAGGTGACCCGCACGTATGACTATTTTAGTGCGAGGGATCGTGCTATCAAGCTTTTGCCGAACGATTCGGTCTATGTGCCGCGGCGTCCTGCATTTGAGGGTCGCCCGGACAAGATAGGGCCTTAATTGGAAGGTGATGAGTTTCCAGCTCCGGCAGAATATGCCGGAGCTCGTTTTTCTGTATCATCCTGCGTATGGAGCTGTTGCCTGAAAGAAAATTGCTTTTGCTGAGTGTCGGTTATGGAAAAGGACATCATTCGGCAGCTGCCGCTTTGGCTGAGCATTATGCAGAAGCAGGATGGAACACGCAGGTGGTGGATGTGTGCGAAATGGCCCAGCCCGGAGTATTCCGTCTTACGCAGATATTTTATGATTTCTGTGTCCGGCGTGCGCCCTGGCTCTGGGGTATTACGTATGCATTGACTGATAGTGCTGATTGGAGTCGCCTGATTCACAGCCCTTTGTTGCGGCCCGTGGTGCGGTGCCTGCACAAGGTGCTGGAAGAGGAAAAACCTGATTTGGTGATATGCACCTATCCCTTGTTTGCTTATATGCTGGATGAGTTGCATCTCAAGGGTAAATTCAGCCGGCCTTATGCCGTGGTGGTGACAGATGCGCGTGAAATCAGCCGCCCCTGGGTGCGCTCTCATGCCATGCTGGTGACTGTTCCGGATACCGGTTCCAGGAATATGGTTGTGGAGCGTTATGCTATGGAACCTTACCGGGTGGTGGATGCCGGATTTCCGGTAAAATCTGGTTTCAGACCGTCTGTGACGCGGAGTGTCCCGGGCAAGGATAGCTTGCGTGTTCTGTATGGGGCGTATCGACAGATAGGAGGTGTCATCAATGACATTGCCATACTGCTTGCCGAATTTCCCCGGATAGAGCTGGTGGTTCTTGCCGGCTCTTACTGCAGGAAATTACAGCGGGTGTTCAGAAGACAATGCGAGACCGGACGCCTGCAGGTGTTGAAGGAAACATCCGATATGCCGCACTTGCTTTCCGAATGTCATTTTTATATAGGTAAGGCGGGTGCAGCTACAATGTTTGAGTGCTATGCGTGCGAAGTACCGGTCCTGATTAATTTTACCTTGCCGGGACAGGAACAGGGTAACCTGGAATTGCTTCTGGAGGATGGGGCAGGGTGTCATGTGGAATCAACAGCTCACCTAGTGGATGTTATAACCCGGTTGCTCGAGAATAACGCCGCTGGCTGGCAGAGCATGCGGCAGCGAATGGTGGATGCTCGGCGGCAGAGCGGGGCGGCCTGCATCAAAAGAACTATTACTCAGGTGCTGAATATATGAGTTACTTGCTGATAGATAATTCTAATACCCGGACCAAATTTGTCTTACATGTGCCGGGGCGTGAAATAGAGCTGCGCGTGATGCCGACAGCGGATATCTCCGTGCCCTCTGTGCAAAAAGTGCTCGAAGGCTGGTCGTTTGAGTCGGTCTGCCTGTGTTCGGTTGTTCCCTGGGCGGTGACTCCTTTGCGTGAGGCCTGTGGTGGAGCAGAGGTGCAGATGCTGGATAGCAGCGTATCTGATGCGGTGGATTTTTCAGGCTACGCGGGCCTTGCAACCCTGGGCGCTGACCGGGTGGCTAATGTGCTTGCTGCTGTCAGACGGGCAGAGCTGCCACTGGTGGCGGTGGATGCAGGGACAGCTACGACATTTGATGTAGTTGTCTCGAAACAGGGTAAACCTCGTTTTGCCGGCGGGGTGATTGCACCGGGAATCAATGCTATGGCGGGTTGTCTGCATTACCATACAGCCCAGCTGCCCATTGTGAGAGACTGGCAGTCAGTTCCGGTTATCGGGGGAGATACGGCGGCGGCAATGGGAAGTGCTCTGCGAATCGGGTATCCAGCAATGGTGGACGCGATTCTGGATTCCATTGAGCTGGAGTTGGGGCAATCCATCCATGTTGTCATGACGGGAGGGGATGCTGCTGCGCTGCTCCCGCTTTTACGCAGACCCTGCCAGGAAGTCCCGCTTCTGACGCTTGAGGGGATAGCTTTAGCCGCAGGTATATGCCTGTGACATGATTTTTTTTTGCATATGGTGTTTTTTTGTTGCCAGAAGCTGGAGAACACGCTACAATAAATGCACTTAAAACCTGAACATCTTATGTCCGACAATATCGAATCCCAGGTAAAAGAAATCATCGCTGCTCAGCTCAGCGTTGACCCCGAAAAAGTGACCTCCGATGCTAAGTTCATCGAAGATCTTGGTGCCGACTCCCTTGACACCGTAGAGCTCGTGATGGCTTTCGAGGATAAGTTCTCCGTGGAAGTTCCCGATGAGGATGCCGAGAAGCTTAAGTCCGTGGCTGATGTGGTGGCTTACATCGAGTCCCACAAGGCCTGATAGGCTCACTTTTTAATAACGGGCGGTTCCTCCTCAACCGGTGGAGCCGCCCTTTGCCGTTTTTTCATGAATCGCAGCTCCATTGATTATGCTATGCAGCATACGAGGGTGCTTTATGTGCCCGACAGACGCATAGATTCCTTTGGTGATACGCGATTCAATTTCCGCCTTGTATCTGAGCCCATGGACGAGGTGGGAGTGTGCCGTATCCGGAGTGGGTGGGTGGAGGCTAACCGCCCCCGTATTCTGCGCCCTGCTGATTTGCGGGGGATTGAAACAGAAGGATTCAGTGCCGATGCCGCCCGTTTCTTTGAATGGATGGAGGCTCGTGGCGCGCGGCTCAAGGCCTTGTTTGAATACGGATTCCGCTTTGGCCGTTCTGATGTTTCGGAGGAATTGGTGCATGACGCGCCGGCAGAAGTTGCGGAACGTGTAGTAAAGGAATCCCTGAGTTCCGGAGATCCGTTCCGGGCGGTGATTGCCGGGGTGGACGACGCATGGGAGGTGTCGCTGCTCTACTTTATGATGGAAATGATTCAGAAATCTCATGAAATCAATATATTCGATTTTCGTCGCCGGGGCCTTCTATAGTCTGCTCAGCCCTGCATTTTCGGCAGAGAATTATTCCCTTTGGCCCCGCCGCCCGGATGAGCTGGAGCAGGCGCGCCGCCTGATGCAGGAGCAGAAGGGCGGAGAGGCTGTGCTGCTGCTGCAGCCCTTTGTGTCAGATGGTGGTATTGCAGGTCGCGAGGCACGGCAGATTTGCGGGCGTGTCAATGTGCCGCGTTATCTGTCCCGCATGCATCCTGGTGCCAGAGTTTATACGGTTCGTCGGGGGGATAATATGGCCCGGATTGCAGCAACGCAGAAATGCCCGCAGGACGTACTTATGATGCTCAATGGGATTGTGGAACCCTCTGCCCTGCGAATCGGGCAGAAACTGGTTGTGGTGCCAATGCGTTTGCGAATGGAAATAAATCCTCTGCAACGCGAGGTTTCTGTCTGGGATGGTCAGCAGCTTGTGGCGGATTATCCCATCATCAGCATGGATGATATTCCGCGCTCCCGGCAGCAGACCCAGAAGACCAGACTGGCTGCGCGGGAGGGGTATATAAACGGGCTTGCTGTTCCTCCAAGGGCGGCACAGTATGCGGCATCGGAACGGGTGCTTGTGCTGGAAAATGGAATGGCGCTTGTGGGCGGGCAGAATGGTCGGGGCAGTATCTGCCTGCGTATGGATCAGAAGGATTTGAATGAGCTTGCGTTGATGCTGGATTGCGGGAACGAAGTGCTGGTTTCCTACCCTGAGCGTTGAAATATGCTGTCATTGCGAGACAAACTGTCTTTCAGGACAAAAAATATGCTTTTCATGTGAGCCTCTCTTTGATATAATCGCGCCCGATTGCGGGTTGTAAATAAGTACCCGTTGAACCATATAAGCCATAATAAGCCATGAATAATACATCTGCATGCAAGTCCACGTCTGAAGGTAAAATGATGACCGGGGCAGAGGCCCTTGTACAGAGCCTAGTGCGTGAGGGTGTAGATGTAATCTTTGCATATCCCGGCGGTGCCAGTATGCCTATTCATCAGGCGCTGAGCCATGAGCCTTCCATTCGTACCATTCTGCCGCGTCACGAGCAGGGCGGTGCCTTTGCTGCAGAGGGTTATGGCCGTGTTACGGGTAAGGTAGGTGTTTGTATGTCTACCTCTGGGCCGGGAGCTACCAACCTTATAACGGGTATTGCTGATGCTATGCTGGACTCCATTCCCATGGTTGCCATCACAGCCCAGGTAGGTAGTGGCCTCATCGGTACATCTGCATTCCAGGAGACGGATGTTTTCGGCATGACGGCCCCCATTGTGAAACACAGCTATCTGGTGACGCAGCTGGAGGATATTCCCCGGATTGTGCGCGAGGCCTTCTATGTGGCCCGTACTGGCCGTCCCGGTCCTGTGGTGATTGATATTCCCAAGAACTTCCAGGAAGGGAAGTTTGTACCTGATTTTGATGCCCCGATGGATCTTCCAGGCTATGAGCCGAAGGTGGCTCTGAATACGGCCGCTCTGGATGAGGTCCTCCCCCTTCTGCTCAATGCAAAGCGTCCTGCTATTTATGCAGGTGGTGGTGTGGTGATTTCCAACGCGGCTGAGCAGCTGCGCGAGTTCGCTGAGCGTACTCAGATTCCCGTTGCCACCACACTTATGGGCGTGGGTGCCATGCCGGAGAATCATCCCCTCTCAGTGCGCTGGCTGGGTATGCATGGTGCAGTCTATGCCAATAACACCGTGAATGAGGCAGATGTTGTGCTGGCCATAGGTGCAAGATTCGATGACCGTGTGACCGGTGCTGTCCGTACTTTCTGTGAGCATGCCCGTATCATTCACGTTGATTACGATGCAGCCGAACTGAATAAGAACAAGAAAGTGGATTATGCCATCCGTTCTGATGCGGCAGAAGCTCTGGCCTACCTGAACAGCAAGCTTGAGGAAATGGGTATTGCTCCGCGCGAATACGCTGTTTCCAATCGTCCGGAATGGTTTGGCATTATTGAGGCCTGGAAGAAGCAGTATCCTCTGTGTTATGAGAAGAAGGAACGCGAAATCGCTCCTCAGCAGGTGATTGAAGAGCTCTACAACCAGCTGAAGGATGAGGATGCCATTATCTGCACCGGCGTGGGCCAGCACCAGATGTTTGCTGCCCAGTTCTACAAGTTTGACCAGCCGCGTCGTCTTTCGACTTCTGGCGGTCTTGGTTCCATGGGCTATGGCCTTCCTGCCGCTATGGGTGCACACATGGCATACCCTGACAAACCTGTGGTGAATATTGATGGCGACGGCTCCTTCCTCATGAACGTGCAGGAACTTGCGACCATTCACATTGAGAAAATGCCCATTAAGTGCATCATTCTCGACAACCAGCATCTGGGCATGGTGGTGCAGTGGGAAGACCTGAAGTACGATTCCAATCGCGCTCAGACCTTCCTGGCCGACCCTGCTGATGAATACGACCGCACACACCGCACCCCGGAAATCCTGTATCCCAACTTCCCGGTCCTCTGCGCTGGCTTTGGTATCAAGTGTGAACGCGTGGTGGACCCCGCCGAGCTTGCTCCGGCCATTCAGCGCATGCTGGAATCCAAAGAGGCCTATGTGCTTGACGTCATGGTTCCGTATGATGTACACGTACTGCCTATGATTCCCGGTGGCATGGGATACCGCGATGTGCTGCTTGAGCGCATTGCCGGTGATGGCAAGGGTCGCAAGGCTTCTGAACTAGGGAAGGAAATTCCCTCTGCGCTGTAAAAGGCGAATCAGGTAACTCACATATCACCGGGGTGGTATGTGAGTTGCAGTATATAATCATGAGCATCAAATAGAAGAAAGAATGGCTGGTTCAATTGTCGGTAAAGTCCTTGCTTGCATCGTACTAGTTGTTCTGTGTTTCATCATAGGTGCGCAGGCTGCAGAAAGTGCTGTATCCTCAATGGTGATTATTGCTGCTGTTGTGGGTGTGGTATTCATGCTGATTATGGGGCCGCGCAGCTGGATGCTGCTGTTTCTCTTGCCCCCAATCATTCAGGTGCTCCCTCTGCCGTATTCAGTGGCGAGATTTAACAACCATTATCTTGTTGCCATTGTTGTACTTGGCTACTGGATTGTCATGTGGGGAATGGGGTATGTGAAAATGCGTTGGCGTAGCATGTGGTTGTTGGATTTGCTGACCCTTGTGATTTTGGGCCTCATGGTAGCATCGTATGTCAGAAAACCTGTTTCAGTAGATGCATTGGGGCTAGATACTGACAATATTGGCGGTCGTCCCTATATTTTAGCAATAGGTGCATTTATTTATTACCTGACTATCAGTTGCATTCCGATAAAGAATGCCCAGCTGGGGAAAGTGTTGAACTTGAGTATCTGGGTGACGCTTATCTGCGTGATTCTCGTTACAATCAAGGGCCTCGCAGGATATGGTGCAGCGGGGTATGATGGTATGGTAGATAGTATGCAGGGGTCTCGCTTCGGGGCTTTCTTGACGCTTGGTGAATACGCAGTAGTTATGCTATATGCTTTGTTCCCCTTGGTCAGATTCATCACTAACCCGGCTTTGTTGTTGGGAATGGCTGCATCTTTCGGGATGATATTGCTTTCAGGATTCCGTTCATTTTTTGCTATCAAGGTGGTTGCGCTTGTATTTATGTCAATCGTGAAGAAGGAAGTCTGCCTGATGGTGGGTCTTGCAGGACTCTGTTATGCAGGTTTGATTTTGGTGAGTGCGGGCGGGGGATTGAGTGTATTACCCTATGGTGTCCAGCGTGTAGCCGGTGCAATACCAGGTGTGATTGTGGACTCTGAGGCGCAACGAGATGGTGATTCCTCATCTGATTGGCGATATGAGATGTGGGGCTGGGCATTGGATCCCAGAACGAGATTTATTAAGGATTACGTGTGGGGGGATGGAATAGGGTTGTCCAAAAAAGAGAATGATCGTGATGTGAGAGCAATCATGCGCGGGGAAATCTTGTATGGTGACCAGAATCAGTTTGCAAGCAGCAAGCAATGGCATAGTATGATTGTGACAACCATTCAGAGTTGGGGCTATGTCGGTCTTGTTGCTGTTTTCCTGATAGTGAATTGCACAGGCTTGCTCATTATCAGGATATGTATGTCGCTACGTGGAACAGCAATATATGTTCCGGCTCTCATCATGTTGATGCCGTTTACTTCTAATCTTGTGTTCTTTTATCTGGATGCTGGCACCCTCGAGAAGTTCTTCAATTTCTTTGCCTCAATAGCCCAGGCAAAATTCTTCTATTGCGTAGCCCGGGAGGAAGGGTTACTCATTCCCTGGGGGCAGCGTAAACGCTATATCCCCAAGATGATTCAGGATTATGAGGATAAGCTGCGCCCGGCACAGCAGCAATGATGTTCCAATAAAAACCGCCGCTGAGATCGACCTCTCAGCGGCGGTTTTGTAATTAGCGGTAGACTTCTCTGAAGCCCTCGTGCACAGATTAGTGGCGGAGGGAGAGACGCACGAGCAGATCCTTGTACAGATCCGGGTTAGTGCGCTTGGCATAGTCCAGAAGCTTACGGCGGCGAGCCACCATCATGAGCAGACCGCGGCGGGAAGCGTGGTCGTGCTTGTTAGCGATGAGGTGCTGCGTAAGGTGGGCAATGCGCTTGGTAAGCACTGCAACCTGGAAACCGGTGGAACCGGTATCGTTCTCGTTCGTCTTGAAGTCGTTGACGTTGATATCGCTCATTTTGTTTGTATCTTGTGTTAGTGGTTGATTTTTCGTGGCTGCGGCAAATCGACCTACAAGGTGAGTGGATAATAGCACTAATCCCTGCATTTGCAAGCCTAAAAGCAAAAAAATTACCCTCTATTGCGTGATAGCGCATTTTCTGCTTGCTGACAGGGGTGGCTGTGATAAACTGGTCGAGTGATGGAACTAATGCCAGGATTCGATTCTCCGCGTGCTATATTCTGCACCATAGCATGGGTTGCTACCCTGCTGGCTGCATTCACGTTCATTCTCTCCTTCTTTACCGATTTTGACGGAGCCGGGGATGCCGCCACAACCGGGGCTGATACCGGTGTATTTTCATTCCGCTCCATTCTGGGCTTTTTCCTGGGGTTGGGCTGGGGCGGCTACCTTTGCCTGCAGGCTGGTTGCAGTGTGGCACTTGCCGGTTGCATCGGGCTTGTTGCCGGTGTTGTCATGTTCCTGATCATAGCAGCTGTTATCCGGCTGATATACGGGCTTCGCTCGGATGGTAACATTACGCCCGACAGCCTGGTAGGCTTGC
>JAEIGA010001334.1_pt1 | contig 38437 bp, 37 predicted proteins | sample 9270691 | NCBI WGS metagenome assembly JAEIGA01 (sample SAMN17057246, study PRJNA624740) | gut metagenome | biome: biome; isolation source: fecal sample | host: Bos grunniens | place: China: Xizang | collected 2019
ACTTATTCCTTCGGGAGTATCAGGATATTCACCACGATAATACATTTCCACACATTTTCTTTTGAATTCATAACTGTAGCGCATAAAAATAACCCTCCTTACTGAACTTTACATTGTCCAGTAAAGAGGGTACATATCATTGAGACAACCTCTTCTCTTTATACCAGGATTATGATCGGATATCCTCTATAGGATAAGATTCCTTCGTAGACATCTACATCTTCATAATTTATGGCATTTTTGTATGTTCCATCTTCTAATGGAACAGATACAGCCTTAGAAACGGATGTGGTTGAGAAAATACCTATGGCCTTCTTATGATTGCAGGCTGAATCTTTATATGCTTCATAGGTAGCTAAAATAATATCATTTCCTACTACCTTTGAAGTAAAGAAACTATTAGTAAATATAGAATCCCTTTTAATATCACTTAAAGATTTTACAAAAGATGAGATATCTTTACCGGTATTAAAATCTACAGTATCCAAATCAAATAGTGTTGGGTGATGGGTTACACAGAATTCCTCACCTGCATATAACATTACGATTCCCTTTTGGAAATAATTCCATGCCATCCAGTTTAGCAAAACGTTGTCATTGGGAATCATTGCAGCAGCTCTAGGTCTGTCGTGATTTTCCAAACATCTGAGTTTGCAATAGTTAGCAGGATAAATAACCTCCTGAGTATTTACTTTACTTAAGTATTGATTCAAGCAACCATCGCCTGTAATAGCATTTTTCATATACGGATAGACATCATAATCGTAGCAAATATCAAAGGCTTGATATATTTCGCTGTCTGACAATGCTGTTATATTGTTTTTTCTGAGATACTCAATAAATGAATATTCAATGGATTCAGATAACCACACACATTCCGGATTCACCTTAGATACTTCAGATCTGGCCAATAACCAAAAATCAAGTGGAATCATAGGTGCTACATCGCATCTAAAACCGTCAACATATTTTGCCCACATTTTTAAAGTGCCTATTTGGTAATCCCATAAGTCCTTATTGTTGTAGTCCAAATCAATTACATCCCACCAGTCGCCTACACGATTGCCAAAATTACCATCGTCTTTTTTATAGAACCATTCAGGATGTTCTTTGGCCAATACAGAGTCCGGTGAAGTATGATTATATACAACATCAATCATTAGCTTCATACCAGCTTCGTGAATTGCATTTGATAAACTTATGAAATCTTCCATAGTTCCTTGTACCGGGTCAATACCACGGTAATCCTTAATAGCATAAGGTGACCCCATAGAACCTTTCCTGTTGACCTTTCCACTAGGCTGTACAGGTAAAAGGTAAATATAATCAACTCCCAGAGATTTAATTCTATCCAGGTCATTTTCAACAGATTTAAATGTTCCATCTTTATAATTTCGGGTAAAAATCTGATAAATAACCTGATTTCGTAGTTTTGTGCTTGTGTCTTTTGCCATTAAATACCTCCAAATTCCTCTAAAATCATCTCAAAAACGTCATTGTTAGTATAATTATAGCAAGGTAAAAAAATAATGTAAATTAGATTATATATAGGATATCTGTATTGGCAGTTTTTGGAAAATGTATTATAATTACTGTTGATTGGAATGCAATTAATTTGCGTCCATAGAGGATGAAGCATAAGACGTTAATAAGCTTTGTGGACAGTGGTTTTATGTATAGTCTGGTAACCATACTAAAGTATGGTTAAATACTTTCCAATCAACAAAGGTAAGGCAGGGGTACTGCCTTATTTTTGGTTAAGGGAGCGAGTGGAGGAAGACAGATGGAAATTATAGATGAACTCAGGGAAAAGTCAGTATGGCAAGAGTTTCTTGAATATAAGAAAGAAAAAAGCATTTTATCTAAAAAAGAACTTGAGGAGTTAGAATGTTTTATAAGTAATGAAAAATATTTACCGGTGGTTGATAATATAATCAGAACTAAAGACATTGCAATTCCTTATGTTTTGGAAATCAATAAAAATGGTACTGATAAGAAAAGGACGGTATTTACCTTTGATTACGAAGAAAATTATGTGCTGAAAGTTATTACTTATAGATTAAAAAAGTATGATGGGTTATTTTCGGATAATTTATTTTCATTTAGAAGTGATACAGGAGTAAGAAATGCAGTAAATAAAGTTATAAAAAGAAATGATTTCAAAAGGCTATATACATACAAGGTTGATATACATGATTATTTTAATTCGGTAGATATAAATGGAATTTTAAAACAATTACAAGAAGCACTACCTCAGGAGACTAAATTGATAACTTTATTTAATAATATGCTTCGCAATCCATATGCAATAAATGCACTTGGAGAAAAGGTAATGGTTAAAAAAGGGATTATGGCCGGAGTTCCTACTGCCGGATTCATGGCGAATCTTTATCTAAGGGATATGGATAAATGGTTCTGGGATAATAAGGTGGCTTATGCCAGGTATTCTGATGACATTATTGTATTATCTTATGAACCTAAGGATATTGAAAGATACGAATTTAGAATTAAAAAAATTCTAAAAGAAAAGGGACTTACTGTAAACGAAAAAAAAGAGAAAAGGACATTTCCTGGTGATAGGGTTGAATTTTTAGGATTTAGTTTTTCTAGTGATGGGATAGACACAGCAGATATTACAATTCAAAAATTAAAGGGAAAGCTTAAGAGAAAAGCCAGAGCCTTATACAGATGGAAATTAAAAAAGAATGCAACCGGGAAAATGGCCGTTAGAGCATATATAAAATTTTTGAATAAAAAATTTTACCATAACAGTATTAGAGGAGAAATAACCTGGTGTCGTTGGTATTTTCCAATAATAACTACGGATGAAAGTCTAAAGATTATTGATGATTACGCCATAAGCTGTATGAGATATATTGTAACGGGTAATTATGGAAAAAAGAATTATAACTTAAGATATGAGGAGATTCAACAATTGGGATTTAATAGTCTGGTTAATAATTTTTGGAAATTTAAACATGGAAAATACGAAATTAACAATGAATAATTTATTATACGTGCCGATTTATACGTAACGTGTTATAATATCACTTAGGGTAAAATTTAGAGAAGGAGACAGGGTATGAAGAAGGTAGCTATTGTGACAGGGGCTTCATCTGGTATGGGGCAGGAATTGGTCAAAATGATAGACCAATTATTTAATAATATTGATGAGATATGGATAATTGCAAGAAGAAGGGATTACTTAGAAAATCTCAGGAGAGAGATTAATAAGAATACGGTAATTATCTGTGAGGATATAACAGATCATGGATTTGCAGATAGATTTGCAAAAATGCTGAGACAGGAAAAACCTAATGTAAAATTTCTTGTAAATGCGGCCGGTTATGGAATATATGGAGAATTTGCTGATAACGCCACAGAGGTAGAGTCAGGAATGATAGATACTAATTGTACAGCACTTACAACTATCACAAGTATTGTACTTCCTTATATGCAGGCAAGAAGCAGAATAATAAATTTTGCCAGCTCTGCAGCCTTTATGCCACAACCACAGTTTGCAGTATATGCGGCAACCAAGGCTTATGTTTTAAGCTTTTCAAGAGGTCTCAATGCAGAGTTGAATCCTAAGGGGATATATGTAACTGCTGTTTGTCCAGGGCCTGTAGCCACAGAGTTTTTTACTATTGCAGAATCAGGTCAAAGTAAGAAAGCATGGTTTAAAGATATGTTAATGGCAGATGCCGGTGAAGTTGCCAAGCAGGCATTAGAAGATTCCATTAATAGAAAAGAAGTATCAGTATATGGTAAATCCATGAAGGCATTCAGGGTAATGACAAAGCTTTTACCGCATAGCATGCTTATTAAAATTTATGCAAAAATATCATCAAAAAATAATTAAAAAGAGAGATTGAAGATTTGAATAAGGTTAAAAAAGGTGAGTATGGGTATATCGAATTTAAAAGAAAAAGTCAGCTTGTAATCACAATGATATTTTTCATTTTAATTGCAGTTATACTATACACAGGTTATGGAATATTTAATAATAATAAAAATATTTTAACCGTATTTGCCGCAGTATTAGCTATTCCTACTGCTAAATTTGCAGTAACTTATATTATTTTAATACCGAGAAAGAGCATTACCAGGGACGAATACGATAAGTTAGAAACTATTTATGGTATTAATAAATCCTTTGATTATGTTGTGACATCTCAGGATAAAATATTTTGTGTGCCATGTTTGGCAGTTAAAGATAATTCTATGTATCTTTATATGAATACTGAAAAAATAAAGGAAAAATATGTAGTGGATTACCTTAATACCATGGTGGGTAAAGAATTTAAGATAAACACGATTAAGGTTTTTAAAGATTATTCAGTGTTTTTCAATGAAGTAAGAAAATTATCAGGAAATATGCCTGGTAAAAATGATGAGAAGATTATAGAGGAACTAAAGAATATTTCCGTATGAAAGAATTAACAATTGGTAATAATGAAAAAAATCAAAGAGTAGATAAATTTTTAGCAAAGTATCTTGATAAAGCACCTAAGAGTTTCATTTATAAAATGATTAGAAAGAAGAATATTACCTTGAATGGCAAGAAGTTTCAAGGTAATGAAATTCTTAATCAGGGTGATGTTATCAAGATATTTTTTTCAGATGAGACTTTAGAGAAATTTACTAAAGGTAAAGTAATAGACACATCTAAAAAAACAAACAATTTAAAATTGAATATAAATGATATTGTTTATGAAGATAAAAATATAATCCTGTATAACAAGCCGGTAGGGGTGTTATCTCAACAGGATAATAATAATCAGATTAGTGCCAATGAGATGCTTATTGAATATATGCTAGAGTCAGGAGAAATAACAAGAGAATCCCTAGAGACATTTAAACCGGCGATGTGTAACAGGTTAGATAGAAATACTTCAGGAATACTAATATTTGGTAAAACCTTAGATGCTCTTCAACAAATGGCAAAGGCTCTTAAAATGAGAACAATTGATAAATATTATATTTGCCTGGTTAAGGGAGTTATTACGGATTATGATAAGGTGGATAATTATCTTATAAAGGACAAGGCTTCTAATAAGGTTAGAATTATTAAAGATATAAAAAATAAGGATTTAACCCAGGCTGAACATATAGTAACAGCTTATAAACCCCTGGGAAATAATGGAAAAGTAACTCTGTTAAAGGTGGAACTATTTACAGGAAAGACACATCAGATAAGAAGTCATCTTGCCTTTAAGGGACATCCGGTAGTAGGCGATTATAAATATGGAGATAGTGAGTTTAATAAGTATTTTAAGGATAAATATAAAATAAACAGTCAACTACTGCATTCATATCAGCTGAATTTTAGAGATTTTACTAAAGATATGGAATACCTGAATGGACAGATATTCAAAGCCATGCCTGATAATAAATTTTTAGGGGCTTTAAAAGGAGAAAACTTAAATGAGTACTTGGAACAGTAGAGGTCTTAGAGGTTCAGTCCTTGAGGAACTTATAAATGTTACAAATGAAAGATACAGAGAAAAGAGTATGGCACTGGTTCAAAAGGTTCCAACGCCTATTACACCTATAAATATTGATAGGCAGTCGAGACATATTACCCTTGCGTATTTTGAAAAGAAAAGTACCGTGGATTACATTGGTGTAGTTCAGGGAGTGCCTGTTTGCTTTGATGCTAAGGAATGTAAGGAAGATACATTTCCCATGCAAAACGTTCATGAACATCAAATCGAGTTTATGAGGGATTTTGAAAAACAAAATGGAATTGCTTTCTTGATTATATATTACACAAGTAGGGAAGAAATGTATTATATTCCTTTTAAAGAGATAGAAAGGTTTTATGAAAGAAGTATAAATGGAGGAAGAAAAAGCTTTAGGTTTGAGGAGTTAGAGAATTATATAAAGATAGAGACCAATGTTGGCGTACCTATCCATTATATTGAGGCACTCTCTAAAGACTTGAAAAATAGGGGCTAGCATGATAAACTTTACTATTAGCATGGCAGGTTATGTTTTGAAATAATACTGCCTATAATGTGAAAAGTGAAAGGAACATACTATGAATAGCAAACTTTTGCATACACCAGTAGGTGTAAGGGATATATATGGAACAGAATATGAACAGAAGCTTTTGGTAATGGACCGTATTCATGACATTTTTAAATCATATGGATATAGTGATATTCAGACACCTACTTTTGAATTCTTTGATATTTTCAATAAGGAACGTGGAAGTGTAGCTTCTAAGAATATGTATAAATTCTTCGATAGGGAAGGTAATACATTAGTATTAAGACCGGATATGACACCTTCCATTGCAAGAGCTGCAGCAAAATATTATATGGATGAGCAGTTCCCTATGAGATTTTGTTATTCAGGTAATGCGTTTATAAATGACTCTGAGTATCAGGGTAAATTAAAGGAATTCACACAGGTTGGAGCCGAACTTCTAGGTGATACCACATCGGATGCAGATGCAGAGGTTATTGTAATGGTTATAGAATCTCTTATTGCAGCTGGTCTTACAGAATTCCAAATAGAAGTTGGGCATCCGGAGTATTTTAAGGGAATTGTTGAAGAGCTTAACCTGGAAGAGGAAATAGTTGAAAACTTAACAGATATTTTGGAAAATAAAAAATATTTTGGAATAGATACTCTTGTGGAAGAGGCAAATATACCGGAAAATTATAAAGAAATCTTTCTTAAGTTCCAGGAATTTGACGGAAATGTAGAGATATTAGACAAAGCCCTTGAATTAGCAAATAATGAGAAATCAAGAGAAGCTATTCAGAGACTTAAAAAGCTAGATCAGATTTTACAGATTTATGGTATGGAAAAATATGTATCCTACGATCTTTCAATGTTGAATATGTATAAATACTATACAGGTGTTGTGTTTAGAGGTTATACATATGGAACCGGAGATGCAATAGCAACTGGAGGAAGATATGATAATCTTCTTAAACAGTTTGGCAAGGATTTTCCAGCTATTGGTTTTGCTGTAAATGTTGACAGGCTTATGGTAGCTATGTCTAGACAGCATTTAAATGAGAAGACTAAAGAAGAACGTATTATGATTCTCTATAAAGAAGAAAATAGAGAAAAGGCTATTAATTATTCTAACGAACTTAGAGCAGTTGGAGTAAAGGTAATGCTGGTTAGAAAGCGTTCTGTTTATGATATAGAAGAATATTATGATTTTGCCAGACGTTCAAATATACATACAGTTGTAGAAGTTACTGATGAAATCACTAAAAAGAGATTAGACTAATAACTAAGATAATATACTGAAAAGAGGAATAATATGAGATACCTGACATTTGCATTGGCAAAAGGAAGACTTGCAAAAAAAGCTCTGGCAATGCTAGAACAAATTGGCATTACCTGCGAAGAGATGAAAGATGAAAAGACAAGAAAACTTATTTTTGTAAATGAGGAACTCAAGCTTAAGTTTTTCCTTGCAAAGGCAGGGGATGTACCAACTTACGTCGAATACGGCGCTGCTGATATAGGTGTAGTTGGAAGAGATACTATCCTTGAGGAAAATAGAAAACTATATGAAGTGTTAGATTTGGGCTTTGGAAAATGTAGAATGTGTGTATGCGGTCCGGAAAGTGCGAAGGAGTTGTTACAGCATCATGATATGATTAGGGTTGCCAGCAAATACCCTAATATTGCCAAAGACTATTTCTACAACAAGAAGCATCAGACCGTTGAGATTATTAAACTTAATGGCTCTGTTGAGTTAGCACCTATAGTTAATTTGTCAGAGGTTATAGTCGATATTGTTGAAACGGGTTCTACTTTAAGAGAAAATGGATTACAGGTTCTTGAAGAGGTATGTCCTCTTTCTGCAAGAATGGTTGTTAATCAGGTTTCAATGAAAATGGAAAACGAAAGAATCATGAAAATCATAAATGACCTTAAGCAAGTGATTTAAACGGAGTGAAGAATATGAGAATTGTTAAATTAGATGAGAATTCAAAAAAGAATGTATTAGAAAATATGTTAAAAAGAAGTCCTAATAATTATGGGGATTTCCAGGATAAAGTAGATGCCATTCTCAAAGATGTAAAGGAAAAAGGCGACGAGGCTTTATTTGAATATACTAAAAAATTCGATGGCTTTGATCTTAATGCAGACAACATCGTTGTAACAGATGAAGAGATTGAAGAGGCATATAAAGAAGTTGAGAAAACAGGACTTGTTGAAATAATTAGGAAAGCTCTTGTTAATATCAGAGAATATCACCAGAAACAAAAACAGTATAGCTGGTTTGATTCTAAAACTGATGGAAGTCTTTTAGGACAAAAAATAACTCCAATCGAGAAAGTGGGTGTATATGTACCAGGTGGAAAGGCAGCTTATCCATCATCAGTACTTATGAATATTGCACCAGCTAAGGTTGCAGGTGTTGATAAAATTATTATGTGTACACCTCCTAATAAAGAGGGAAAAGTTAACCCTAACACATTAGTTGCTGCTAAAGAGGCAGGTGCTGATGTGGTATATAAGGTTGGGGGAGCTCAGGCAATTGCAGCTATGGCTTTCGGAACAGAAAGTGTTCCAAAGGTAGACAAGATTGTGGGACCTGGTAATATATTCGTGGCTTTAGCTAAAAAGGCTGTATTTGGTTATGTAAGCATAGATTCCATAGCAGGACCAAGTGAGGTTACAGCCCTTGCGGATGAAACAGCTAATCCTAAATATGTAGCAGCAGATCTTTTATCTCAGGCAGAGCATGATGAAATGGCCAGTGCAATTCTTGTGACAACATCTGAGAAACTTGCAGGTGAAGTATCTCAGTGGATTGACCAATTTGTTGAAAAACTTTCAAGAAAAGAAATTATCCAGAAATCATTGGATAATTATGGATATATACTAGTGGCTGAAAATATGGAGGATGCTATTAGCGTAGTAAATGATATTGCACCAGAACATCTTGAAATTGTTACAAAGAATCCATTTGACACAATGATGAGAGTTAGAAATGCAGGAGCAATGTTCTTAGGAGAATATAGTTCAGAACCATTGGGAGATTATTTTGCAGGACCAAATCACGTTCTTCCTACTAATGGAACAGCGAAATTCTTTTCTCCGTTATCTGTAGATGATTTTGTAAAGAAATCAAGCATTATCGCATATTCAGAAGAAGCTTTGAGAAAAGTACATAATGATGTGGAATCATTTGCAACAGCAGAGCAGTTAACAGCACATGCAAATTCTATACACGTTAGATTCGAAAACGATAATTAATATTAATTAAAACTTGAATAGAACGGAGGGTTCTTATGGATTCAACTTATGGAAGTTTATTTGCATCTGACACAGAGTCAGGTAATAAGCAAAGAAAAGCAGTTATTAATCGTAAAACTAATGAAACTGACATTAGTATGACTTTGAATCTTGATGGTTCAGGTAAAGCTAACATTACAACAGGTATTGGTTTCTTTGATCACATGCTTAACAGCTTTACCAGACATGGACTATTTGATATGGATTGTAACGTTAAAGGGGACCTTTATGTTGATACACATCATTCTATTGAGGATACAGGTATTGTCTTAGGAAAGGCTATTAAAGAGGCTGTAGGCGATAAAAAATCCATAAAGAGATATGGAAGTATGATGCTTCCAATGGATGAAACCCTTGTGCTTTGTGCATTAGACCTTTCAGGAAGACCATATCTTGTATTTGATGGTGATTTTTCAACAGACAGAGTTGGATATTTTGACACGGAAATGGTTAAGGAATTTTTCTATGCAGTTTCATATTCAGCAGAGATGAATCTACATCTTAAGGTAATATCAGGAAGTAATAATCATCACATAATAGAAGCTATGTTTAAGGCATTTGCCAAGGCCCTTGATGAGGCGACAATTATAGATCCTAGAATCACAGATCTTATGTCAACAAAGGGAAGTTTATAGAATTGGACTATATGAAAGGTGACAATATGGAGTACTGTAATCTTGTTTTTAAGCTTTATTTAAAAAATGGAAAAGCATATATAGATAGTGAGGATTTATCAACAGAGTGCGAAGCTGTTGATATTTGTGAAAAGTTAGAAGATGAGGGATTCGACGAGGTTATGATTTTTAACCTTGCAAACAGTAGGGAAGAACATGAATTAAATATTCATATAGTTAAGGAGGTTATTGAAGGTACAGACATCAGAGTTCTTCTAGGGGGAGATATTCATGATATAGATGATGTCAAGAGATATCTATATTCAGGGGCAAAGATTGTTATTCTCGATGCTGATGTTCAGAATAATAGAGAACTGATAAGTGAATCCTGCGTTAAATTTGGGGCTGATAAGGTTGCAGTTATGTACAATGAAGATGCCAAGGGTGACACGATGGCAGATGTTGCTAGAGATGTATTTGAACTTGGAGCAGGTCTTCTTATTACCAATAATAAAATTTCTAAGGAACTAGCTAAGAGTTTTGGTGAAATAAATACGGATGTTTTATTAACAAATGATGAGATAGAATTTGATGATGTTGTGGAATACAGCAAATACACCGATTTATATGGTATCAGTTCTAAGGCGTTAATTAAAAACATAGAAGATGTAATGTATGTTAAGAATCAATTAAAGAAAGCTGGTGTCAGAGTAAATTCTTTTGAAAGTAAAATAAATTTTTCTGATTTTAAGCTTAATGAACAAGGATTAATTCCGGTTGTTGTTCAGGAATATAAGACAGGTCAGGTACTTATGGTTGCATATATGAATGAGGAATCGTTTAACGAGACCATAAGAACCGGGAAAATGACGTATTACAGTAGATCAAGACAAAGCTTGTGGCTTAAAGGAGAGACTTCAGGACATTTTCAGTTTGTAAAATCTCTAAAAGTTGATTGTGATAAGGACACTATTCTTGCAAAAGTAAAACAGATAGGTGTAGCTTGCCACACAGGAAGCTATTCTTGTTTCTTTAATGAATTAGTACAAAAAGAATATGATGACAAGAATCCTTTAAATACATTTAAAGATGTATATGATGTTATTCTTGATAGAAAGAATAATCCTAAGGAAACCTCATATACCAATGAACTTTTAAATAAAGGTACAGATAATATTCTTAAAAAACTTGGTGAAGAATCAGCAGATATAGTTATAGCAACTAAGAATGGCAATAAAGATGAAACGGTATATCAGATTGCTGATTATATGTATCATCTTATGGTGTTAATGGCAGATAGGGATATTAGCTGGGAAGATGTTACCAGAGAATTAATAAGAAGAAGATAGTAAAGATAGCAAGAAGATACCGGGAGGTATAATGTGGGCAAGTTAGCTCTTGATGATGAGATATTATTAAGTATAGAAAAACCAGAGAGATATATAGGTGGCGAGGTCAATATGGTAAAAAAAGACCCCGCTACTATTGATATTAGAGTAGCAATGTGTTTCCCGGATGTGTACGAAATTGGTATGTCGCATCTGGGAATTCAGATACTCTATGATATGTTTAATAAACGAAGTGACACATATTGCGAAAGAGTATATTCACCATGGTTGGATTTGGATAAGGTTATGAGAGAAAAGAACATAAGCTTATTCACTTTGGAAACACAAAGTCCTGTTAAATCCATGGATTTCTTAGGGATAACTTTGCAGTATGAAATGTGTTATACAAATATTCTACAAGTTCTTGAATTATCCCAAATTCCAATTTATGCAAAAGACAGAACTGAAGAGGATCCAATTGTTATGGGTGGAGGTCCATGTTCTTATAATCCGGAACCTATAGCGGATTTCTTTGATTTCTTTTATATGGGAGAGGGAGAGGTCAGATATAATGAGATATTTGACTTGTATAAAAAAGTTCGTGCTGAAGGTGGCACAAGAGAGGATTATCTAGAGAGAATCGCAGAGATAGAAGGTGTTTATGTTCCAAAGTTCTATGATGTAGAATACAATGAAGATGGAACGATTAAAAGTTTTACACCTAATAATCCCCATGCCAAAGAAAAGATTACCAAACAGCTTTGCATAGATATGGATACTGATTATTATCCGGAGAAACCTTTGGTTCCATTTTGTAAGGCAACCCAAGATAGAGTGGTATTGGAAATTCAAAGAGGCTGTATAAGACAGTGTAGATTCTGTCAGGCCGGTTCAGTTTATAAGCCGGTAAGAGAAAGAAGTCTTGAATATCTTAAAGATAAGGCGTATAAAATGCTTAAAAGTACCGGACACGAAGAGATTTCTTTAAGTTCTCTTAGCTCTAGCGATTATAGTGAGTTGGCTGGAATAGTTAATTTTCTAATAGATGAATTTAAAGGAAAGGGTGTAAATATATCCCTTCCAAGTCTTCGTATTGATTCCTTTGCTTTAGATGTTATGAGTAAAGTTCAGGATGTTAGAAAAAGTTCGCTTACATTTGCTCCTGAAGCAGGCTCCCAGCGTATGAGAAATGTTATAAACAAAGGATTAACAGAAGATGTGATTTTGCATGGGGCTTCTTTAGCCTTCCATGGAGGATGGAACAGAGTCAAGTTATATTTTATGTTGGGACTTCCAGGAGAAGAAGTGGAAGATATGGAAGGTATAGCAGACCTTTCCGAAAAAATTGCTGAGTTGTACTATGAAGAGATACCAAAAGAAGAGAGACATGGAAAAGTTAGTATCGTAGCATCTACATCCTTCTTTGTGCCTAAGCCATTTACTCCATTTCAGTGGGCTCCTATGAATAATAAAGAGCAGTTCTTATCAAAGGCAAGAATAGTAAATACAAAAATGAAGTCTTTACAGAATCATAAGAGTATTAGGTACAATTGGCACGAAGCAGATGTATCGGTTCTTGAAGGACTTCTTGCCAGAGGTGACAGAAAAATTTCTAAGGTTATATATGATGCATATAAAGGAGGAGCTTTATATGATTCGTGGTCAGATTCTTTCGACAATAATATATGGGAAAAAGCCATAGCTGACAATAACGTGGATATGGATTTCTATATAAGCAGGGAAAGAGATTTGGATGAAATATTGCCATGGGATTTTATAGATATTGGAGTAACCAAGCAATTTCTTAAAAAAGAATGGGAAAGGGCTAAACAGGAACTAGTTACTCCTAATTGCAGAACCAAGTGTGCAGGATGTGGAGCAGCCAGATTCGGAGGAGGTGTATGTTTTGAAGATAAGAATTAAATTTGCCAAAACCGGATCTATGAAGTTCATAGGACACCTTGATGTTATGAGATATTTTCAAAAAGCCATGCGAAGAGCAGAGGTAGATATAGCATATAGTGAGGGATTTAGCCCTCATCAGAAAATGTCTTTTGCCCAGCCCTTAGGAGTTGGATTAACAAGTTCTGGAGAATACTTTGATATAGAAGCCAACTCTACACAATCATCACAGGAGATGATTAAAAGGTTAAATGCTGTTATGGTTGAGGGAATGGAAGTGTTGGATTATAAAAGACTTCCAGATGATTCAAAAAATGCTATGGCCTCTATATACGCTGCCGATTATAAAGTGGTCTTTAGAGAAAAATATAAACCGGATATTGATATAAAGACAGAGTTTGAAAAATTTATGAGCCAGGACACTATAACCATTGTAAAGAAAACAAAGAAAAGTGAACGAGAGATAGACATCAAAGAATTTATATTAGACTACAAAGTGGACCAGGAAGTAATATTTCTAAAGACCAATGCCAGCTCAGGTAATAATCTTAAACCAGACCTTGTGATGAAAGCTTTTGTGGAATACGAAGGTATAGAATATAATAAATTCATGATAATGTTGGAAAGATTGGATTTGTATGGATATGAAAATGAAAAGTTCATATCCTTAAATGATTACGGAGAAACAATATATTGAATAAGCTAATAATAACCAAATTGCAGGTTAATGATAAAGAGAAAATATTTTCAGGCTTACATGATGGTAAAAGATTTTTCAAAGTAAATTTTGATGACGTAGATGATAACCAGATTAATATTGGAGACATTTATGTTTGCAAAGTAAAAGATGTGGTCAAAAATATATCGGCTGCATTTGTAGAATTTATACCAGGGGAAAAAGGGTATCTTTCGCTGGATTCCAATAATGAATTCATTTTTATGAATAATAAAAATGGAGGAGGATTGGTGCCTGGTGATGAATTGCTGGTACAACTTGTGAAATTAAATACTGGTTCAAAATATCACGTAGTATCTTCTGGAATATCTTTATCTGGAGAATATATAGCATTGAATCTGTTTAAAACCGGTGTAGGGTGTTCTAATAAGATTAAAGATTCGGAATATAAAAAGCAGTCCCAGCAGGTTATTCTTAAAGAATTAGATGAATTTAAGGTTAGAACAGGTATTCAATGTGGAGCTGTAATCAGAACCAATGCCTATGAGACACAGATAGAAAATGTTATTGAAGAATTACATGTGTTAGAAGAAAAAATTCTTACATACATAGAGAATTCTAAGTATTTAAAAGCTCCAGTTAGGATAACAAGAGGAGAAAAAGAATATAATAGTATAATAAAAGGGGCTTACACCAATGAAATACAATGCATCGTTACTGATCAGGAAAGCATATACAATGAATTGTTGCAGGATGATTATATAGTTCAAAAGGAAATGGAATTAAAACTATATGAGGATAATCTGCAACCGCTTTACAAACTGTACGATGTAGAGGGATTGATAAAAGATATTACAAAGAGAAATGTCTGGTTAAAATCAGGAGGCAATTTAGTAATTGATACAACTGAAGCCATGACAGTAATTGATGTTAATTCAGCCAAATTCAACAATGGAAAAAGCCACGAGAAAACCAGTTATAAAATAAATCTTGAAGCTGCAAAAGAAATCATATATCAATTAACCCTTCGTAACATTTCAGGAATAATCATAGTTGACTTTATAAATATGACAAGTGATGAGTGTAAAGAAAATGTATTAGAAGTTCTTAGAAAAGAAGCAAAAAAAGACAGGATAAAAACAGTTGTAGTTGATATGACAAAATTAAACCTTGTGGAAATAACCAGGAAAAGAATATCAACTCCAGTAAATGAACAGATAAAATAAAGCAGTGGACATATCAATCAGTGTCCACTGCTTTTTATTTTAATATTAATGAAAATCTAATTGTTCCAAATGGATACTGAAACGGAAGTATTATTCTATCCATTAAATCTATTGGAGTTAAGGTTTCAAATAATCCAGGTGGTTCAAGAGAAAGTTCCACTTGTTGATTGTTTGATTCGTTTACAGTGAATAACCCATTAACAAGATTTAAAAAATCCTGGGTGGCTGATTCTGCATATTCGTTAAGGTCATAAAGTTCTTCACCGGAATATCTTTCTGCAAAATGAATTAAAGTGGTTTCATCTGCAAATAGTAAAATGGTGTTTTCTAAGTCCCCATGTATATGCTGAGACATAACCTTATATGATGTTGAACGAATATCATATTCAGGGTTAAGAGGTGTAAAATCATCGCCGATAAATCTTACCAAATCGTTTATAAGTAGAGATACATATTTTTTGTATTGATTGGGATAAGAAGTGGAAGAAAAATCATAAACTTTGTTAAGTATATAATCAGAATCTTCTTGTCCGTTTACCAGGATTTTGTTATCATATTTGTAATATTTTTTGTATGAATTAAGAATAGATTCAAAATCTTTTTCTGTTATAAAACCTTTTTCTATAATCGCCTGACCTAATAATAAGTACCCCATTGGCTGATCATTTAATAGTTCCTGAACCTGTTCTTTTGTTAGATAACCTAATTCAATAGCTATATCCCCGAATTTTTTGTCTTTTAAAACTTGTGTGTCATGAACTCTGGCAACCTGACTAGAAGTCATGTATCCTGAGTTAATGGCTAAAACCCCTAATTTCAATCTTGTATTTTGGGTATCCTCTAATGCACTAATAATTTGTTCTTTAGTTAAAATGTTTTGATTTAGAAGATAATTTCCAAAAAATTGTGAGAATAACAATCAAATACCCCCTTCGTCATCGTCCTCCAAGAAAGTATCTATCAGTTTTTTAACCTGCGCTGAATCCAAAGGTTTTTGAAGGAAATCCTTTGCGCCTGCTTTAATAGCATCCTTTAAATATGACTGTGTTCCGACAGATGAAGCCATAACTACGGTTGCTTCGTCGTCAATTTCTAGAATTCCTTTTAGGGCTTCAATTCCATCCATCTTAGGCATTACTATGTCCATGAAGACGATATCTGGATTGTTAGCTGTATATTGAGTAATAGCAACTTCTCCATCTTCAGCTTCGTATATATCTTTACAACCTAAAGAATTTAGGTAATCTCTTAGTTTTTTACGAGATAAAATAGAGTCGTCGCAAATAAGAACCTTTAACTCTTGAATGTCCATTGATTAATACTCCTTTCTGCATACATATTAATCCTCGAATGTACCTTAATTTTATAATAAAAAGGTATAAAAATCAACTAAAGTATAAAGGTATAAATCCGCGAAAGCTTCTTGTTGAAAACATATATGAAAGGTAGTAAAATCTTGTATTAGTGAAAAAATGGGATAATTCAGACGATTGTGATTTTATAATCACTTAAGCGTCACAAATATAATGTATTTTTATTATGTAATATACATTCGGATTTTACATAAGGAGGGTGATTTTTATGAGCAGATTATTAGTAGTTGACGATGAGGAAAAGATAAGGGTAGTAATAAGAAAATATGCAGAATTCGAAGGATATGAAATTGAAGAAGCATCCAATGGAATTGATGCAGTTGAAAAGAGTAAAAAGAAAGATTACGACCTTATAATATTAGATATTATGATGCCGGAATTGGATGGCTTTTCTACTTGTAGAAAAATAAGAGAGAATAAAGATACTCCAATAATAATGCTTTCTGCAAGAGGTGAGGAATATGATAAGATACATGGATTCGAGCTTGGTATCGATGATTATGTGGTTAAACCTTTTTCACCAAGGGAACTTATGATGAGAGTTAAAGCGGTTCTTGCCAGAGGAAAGGTAACAAAAAGAGAATCTGAACATGAAGTTTATGATATAGAAGGACTTCATATAGATTTTACAGGAAGAATAGTTACTGTAGATGGGGAGAACGTAAGCATGACTCCAAAAGAGTATGATTTATTATTCTATTTGGTATCTAATAGAGGTATTGCACTTACAAGAGAAAAAATAATTAGTGATGTGTGGGGATATGATTACTACGGCGATGATAGAACTCTTGACACACATATCAAATTACTTAGAAGCAGCATTGGAAAATATAGAAAATATTTGGTTACGTTAAGAGGAGTTGGATATAGATTTGAAGGCTAAAACAATTAGTATCAAATGGAAAATATTTGTTTATTTAATTGGTTTTTGTGCCATATTACTGACATTCCTATGGATATTTCAAACTGTATATCTTAGTAAATTCTATAAACTGATAAAAAAGAATGAGATATCCTCAGTTATAGACAAGGTAGAAGGGATGATTGGTGATGAAGACATTGAGGACCAGTTATCAGACATGGCAAGAGATAGTGAGAGCTGTATTATTGTTACTAATTCAGAAGGTGATAGTTTATATTCTGCAGAGTTTCATTTTAATTGTGTTCTCCATAATTTATCTTCAAATGAATTAAAAAAGTTGTATAGTAAAGTCGAAAATAACGGTTATGTATATGAAATTGAAACATCTGAAAATAAATTTACAGATAAAACTGAAAGAAAAAAGAGAGGTATGGGTGGAAAAGCAGGAGAAGAAGATTTTAATCCACCAGCTAAACCGGCTAGCGAACTTAAGGCAGAGGATAGTTTAATTCTTGCAAAAATTGTCACTGTAGATGGTGTTAATTATGGAATATTTGTTTGTTCTAATATTACTCCGGTTGACGCAGTTACACATACTATAAGAGTTCAGTTAATATTTGTAAGTATACTGATGATAATATTAGCATTAATATTATCCCTGGTAATATCTAAAAGAGTTTCAAAATCAATAATTAATTTAAATGATTCAGCAAAGGAAATGGCTAAAGGTAATTTTGATGTAAAGTTTGAGGGTAATGATTACAGAGAAATCTATGAATTATCAGAAACCTTAAATAATACGGCGAAAGAACTGGGAAGAGCGGATGAAATGAAACATGATTTGATAGCCAATGTTTCCCATGATTTAAGAACGCCGCTTACAATGATTACAGCTTATTCAGAAATTATGAGAGATATTCCGGGAGAGAATACTCCAGAGAATGTTCAAGTAGTTATAGATGAAGCTAATAGACTCACCACATTAGTAAATGATCTTTTAAATTTATCAAAAATTCAGGCAGGTGTTGCCAGTCTTGAAACTAAAGATTATGATTTAACAGAGAGCATAAATGGTGTGGTGGAAAGAAATGCTAAATTACTAGAACCATATGGTTATAAAGTTGCTTTTGAATATGATAGACATGTATATGTAAATGCTGATGAATTCAAGATTTATCAGGTAATATATAATCTTTTGGGAAATGCAGTTAATTATACCGGAGAAGATAAAAGGGTAACTATTTCTCAAAAGGTAATAGATGACAAAGTTAGAATAGAGGTTATAGATACAGGAGAAGGGATAGAACCAGATAAACTCTCATATGTATGGGATAGATACTATAAAGTTGATAAAACCCACAAGAGAGCAGTAATTGGAACCGGCTTAGGTTTATCTATTGTAAAAAATATACTTGAACTACACAACGCAAAATACGGCGTGAACAGTCAGGTAGGTAAAGGAAGTACGTTCTGGTTTGAAATAAAAATGGTAAATGAAAATCTATCAGGAAAGGAGTGATCTTTATGGCAATCGAGGTATTTAACAGATATGAAAAAAAGTACAAAGTACCGGCGGATATTTATCCAAAGTTAATGGAAGAGTTAACTAAGAAAATGGACGTTGACAAGTATTGTATCGGAGGAAATTTTTACACTATTTGTAATATTTATTTTGATACAGATACAGATGCACTTATTAGACGTTCAATTGAGGGGCCAGTATATAAAGAAAAGCTTCGCATGAGAAGTTATGGCGTTCCTGCTAGAAAAGATTTTGTATTTCTAGAAATTAAAAAGAAATATAACAAAATTGTAAACAAGAGACGTACGCTTTTAACATTAGATGAGGCAGACAAGTTCATGGAAAAAGGTGAGTTACCAACCAGTGGAAAACATATTAACAAACAGGTTATTAAAGAACTCAACTACTTTGTGGACTACTACAAACCAGTTCCTAAATTATTTTTGGCATATGATAGAATGGCATTATTTGAAAAGGGAAATGGCGATGTAAGAATTACATTTGATAAAAATATAAGATGTAGAAGAGATAGATTGAACCTGAAACTTGGAGATGATGGGCATCCTATTCTTGAAGAAGATTGTTATCTTATGGAAATTAAAGTTCCAGCTGCGTTTCCGCTATGGATAACGGAGTTAATTTCCAAATACAATATTAGAAATATTTCGTTTTCTAAATATGGAACAGAATACAAACAATATATATCTAAGGAGGCATGATTATGCTAGATACAGTATTAAAATTAACGAATGAGGCGTCAGAAATTGATATTAAAAATGCAATTATATGTACAGCTATTGCAATTATTTTAGGTTTTGTAATAAGTATTATTTATCTTATAAGTGATAAAACTCATAGAACTTCACCACATATGGCTATTTCTTTAGTATTATTACCTGGTATTGTAGCGATTGTAATTATGCTTGTTGGCAGTAATATCGCTAGAGCATTCTCTATGGCAGGAGCATTTGCTTTGGTTAGATTCCGTAGTATTCCTGGAGATTCTAAAGATATAGCAACAGTATTCTATGCAATGGGTATTGGATTAGCTTGTGGTCTTGGATATATAAGTTTTGCTGTTATATTTACCTTTATTATTGGTATTGTTTATCTGGCAATTACATATTTTGAATATGGAAAACGTAGAGATGAGTATGAGACTCTTAGAATTACAATTCCAGAAGACCTTGATTACACAGGTGCTTTCGATGATATATTCGATAAATATTCCACATCAGTAAGATTGGAAAGAGTAAAGACAACAAACCTTGGATCAATGTTTGAACTTACATATACAATTAGATTTAAAGAAGATATTAATGAAAAAGAATTCATTGATGATATTAGAACTAGAAATGGTAATTTAAATATAATGTTAAACAAGGTTCAGACACCAAATGAAATGCTTTAAAAATATGTATTGATTCTTTGACACTGATAGTATAATAAAGTATAATTAGATGGTATGTTAGGCATAGTCTAGCATACCATTTTTCGTTGTAACTAATTAATAGATTGGTGGGTTAGTAGGAGGAATTATGCACAATTCTTCGTATATACAAAATTTAATTACAAATTTTCTGACAAGTGATATATCTGCGGAACAACAGATAATGTTTGTAAATCACTTTAATTCGTTAGATTTGAGACTTGAAGATATTGAAAAAGGTATTAATCCGGAATTTAAGAAGGGTCTTTTATATCATCGTTATTCCAGAAATGATATTAAAGAGCCTTATGAGCCGTTGCTTAGCAGTGTAAGGTATTATTATCAAAAATTATTTTCTAAGAAAATGACTCCAGAGGAATTCGTTGATGAATGTAATGTATATTCATTACATAAACCTATATTTACTTCGTATATCAGAAATGGGGAAGCAAAAAGAAGTGAGCCGATTATTAATCCGGAAGCAAGTTATGAACATAACAGATTTACAATTTCTTTGGCTAATTGTCTTAAGTATATTGCAAATGATACTAACCTCTTTATCGTATTAGATCAGTTTCAATTTGCTGCATATTCAACTATAAAATTATTGAATAAGTTCATGGAACAGATAACCATGGATCATATAAGACTTTTGGTAATATATGATGAGTCTGTTAATCCATCATCTTATATTGAGGAAGAATATAAAAAGATAATAGAATATGCTGAAAAGAACAATATGCTATTTGAATGGGAAAGTGATAATAAAGTAAAAAGTACCATTTTTCATAGTGTTTTTATGCCTGCAAAGAGGTATTTTAAAATATATTTAAAAGCCCTGGAGAATTTAAATGTTACTCTTTGTCTTGAAGATGCAGAGTATTTCTTGGAAATTATCTATAATAGAATTCTTGAAGAAAAAATGAATCTTGAAGATTCAGATAAATTTAAGCTGTTCAGTCTTAGAGCCAGGAATGCTATTCTCAGAGGCGATGTTAAAACTGCGATGATTATGAGTGAGAAAATGTTTCCACTTATAAAGGACGATGATTATCGTAGTAGATTTGAGTATTATAATGTATGCTGCAAATCACAGATGATGCTTGTTCAATCAGACTTATCCATAAAGTATGCTCAGGATTGTTTGAATATAGCAAAAAAAATCGGTGACGAAGAATTAATATTTAAAGCAGAGGTTTTAATTATTCTCAGTCAGTATGGTGGCTGGCGGGACATTTTCTCTGTGGATTTTGATAAGGCTGTAATAGATGATAATATGATTGATAAGTTAAGAGAACACAATTATCTTAACACTCTTGCATATTATATTATTTTTGGTTTTGATAATGATGCAAATTCCATTGATAAAATAGCAAATGGATATGAATCGGAGTATTTTAATCAAGGAATTAAGATAGGAATGGATTTGGATAATACAAACTTCCTGCTATCTGCCTATACAAAATATATTGTTTTGTCCTCAGAGCGAGGATATAACAGAATTTGTGAGAGATTCTACAAAGAAAAATTAAAAATACTGGAAAAAGAGAACAACAAAGTCAGAAAGACACATTTATATTTAGGAATGGGTTATAATAGTATAGTTGCCGAGCAGTATTTGAAGGCAAATGAGTATATTATAACAGGCATAAAACTTATGTATGAGCTCAAAGATGCAGAAGGCATTTGCGAAGCTTTGTACAATATTTCCGTAAATAGTATGTGCGCTCAGGATTTCAAGTCTGCAGAGATATATTTAGATACTATGTTTAAGATGTTAGATAATCTTAATCTGGAAACAATACAGATATGTAATTCATCTAAATTGTATGGAATGTTATCGTTTTGCAGCTATATGAATGGCAATGAATACAAGTGTTTTAAAACTTTAAGTAAAGTAGAACTTCTTGTAAGACATTTGATTGACCCTGATGAAGATAGAGAACAGGATTTCTATAAATGGCATGAAGATTTATTTTTGTATTATTTCATAAACGGAATTATTCAAAAGAACAATAATGATTTAGAAATGGCAAAAGAGAATTTTGATCAGGCCTGTTTGCATTATTATAATAACAGAAATGCTTTGTTTTACATGGCAGTTAATTTCACGTATGAAATGTATGATTATTATATGAGGATTAACGAAAAAGAAGAAGCAAGAAATGTAGTTGTTAAATGCATAGATTATTGCAAGAGTAATGGTTACTTAAATCAGATTAATAACATTAATCAGATTATTAATGGGAAACCAATAAATGTTAAGCAGATGATGCTTAATTCAGATGCCATTTCATTAGAGAACTTAATAGAATTATCATACAATGTTGGTAAAGAAAAGCAGTTAGAAGAGAGAAAGCGAGATATTAATTTCCTTTCTTCTTTGCAAGAGATGACCAATAGAGACAACATGAAAGAAAAAGAAATGGTTGATAATGTAATGACAGCGGTTCAAAACAATTTTAATTTGGACGGTATGATACTTCTAAGAATTAAAAAGGGAAAAATAACCGAATTATATAGAGATGGCGTAGAAGATATCAGTCAGTCATACACTGAATTAATATCCTTCTTTAATTTAATCAAGAGAGAGTTCATGATTAGTAGAACTGACAAGAGCTTTTTCGATTTTGATAAAGTTGTTTCGCTATTTGGTAGAAATAAGGTTGTTACTTTAATTGGAATACCTGTTATGAATTATAAGGGATTACAGATGATATTTATAGGAAATGTATATATGCATCGTAACTTTAGACGTAACAGAATTCTATTAAATGAAGATGATCTGGCTATTATAAAGACAGCTATTAATCAGTTATCAAATGGTCTTGAAAGAATTAGAAACAAACAAAACATTATAGAGATTAATGAAAAACTTAATGTTATTGCTATTACAGATTCTCTTACAGGTTTGTATAATAGACAGGGCCTTAAAAAGATGATTGATGAACATACAGAAGAATCAGATAGTATAACAATAATATATGCTGATTTGGATAATTTTAAATATTACAACGACACATTTGGTCATGATTTAGGAGATAGAGTTTTGGTGGAATTTGCCCAACTGTTTGAAAAAATGGTGGGAGATAAGGGATTTACTGTTAGATATGGCGGAGATGAATTCCTTATGGTATTCTTTAATACGGACTATGAAACAATTAAATCAGTGGTGGAGGAAATTTACGAAGCCATTAAAGATGGTCTTAAGGAAGTTGTTTATAATTATGTTAAGAAAAAAGTTGATATTCCATTAGATAAAAGAGTATCTTGTTCTATGGGTATTGCAACATCAGAAAATATGGATTTTCAAGATACTTTGAAAAAAGCCGATATTGCCTTGTATAAAATGAAAAAAGGTTCCAAGGGTAATTACATATTGTACGATGACATTGAGTGGTCGTAAAATATGAATTATATAATTTTAAAGTTTTAAGGAGAGAAAGATGATTAAATCAATTAAAAAAGTAGTTGTAGTTGGATTAACAGCTGCAATGACAATGAGTTTATTAACTTCATGCGGAACAAAGAAAAGTGGTAGTGGTGAAAAGTATAAGATAGGAGTAATTCAGTTAACTGAACACGTTGCTCTTGATCAGGCTAACAAAGGATTCTGCGACAGATTAGAAGAGTTGGGAATTGAAGCTGAAATTGATCAGAAGAATGCTCAGGGTGAGCAGTCAACTTGTGCTACTATTGCTTCAAAGTTTGTAAATGATAATAAAGATATGGTTCTTGCTATTGCTACACCAGCAGCTCAGGCTATAGCAGGTGCTACAACAGATATACCTATCGTTGTAACTGCTGTTACAGACCCAGCTGATTCAGGTCTTGTTGATTCAAATGAAAAACCAGGAACAAATGTAACCGGAACATCAGATCTTACACCTGTAAAACAGCAGATGGAACTTTTAGTAAAACTTTTACCAGAAGCAAAGACAGTAGGAATCTTATATTGTTCAGCTGAAGATAATTCTAAATTCCAGGCTGATATTGCAAAAAAAGAGATTGCTAATTTAGGATTAAATAGCAAGGAATATACTGTATCTAACTCAAATGAAATACAGACAGTTGTTCAGTCAATGGTTGGTGAGGTTGATGTTATTTACGCTCCAACAGATAATATGATAGCAGCTGGTATGGCTACGGTTAGCATGGTAGCAACAGAGAACAAGATTCCAATTATTGTTGGTGAAGAAGGAATGTGCAATAACGGTGGTCTTGCAACATATGGTATCGACTATTATAAATTAGGACAGAAGACAGCAGATATGGCAAAAGAGATTCTTGAAGATGGAAAAGATCCTGCAGAAATGCCAATTCAGTATTTATCAGTTGATGAATGTGCACTTACAGTAAATCAGGAAATCGCTGATGAATTAGGAATTGATACTTCAGTTTTAGATGAAGATTTAGCTACTGAAGAATAATAACTCAAATATAGTTTGGAGATACGTAACAATGATGAATTTTTTTAGTGGTGCATTACCGGACGCCATAGGTCAAGGTGTGCTTTGGTCAATGATGGTACTAGGTGTATATATTACATTTAGAATTCTTGACGTGGCAGACCTTACCGTAGATGGAAGCTTTTCATTTGGTGGATGTACATGTGCTGCATTTCTTTACAATGGATATAATCCCTGGTTTGCATTGCTTATGGGATTTGTAGCAGGATTTTCTGCTGGAGTTGTCACAGGTATTTTACATACAGCTTTTGACATTCCGGCAATTCTTGCTGGTATTCTTACCCAAATTAGTTTGTGGCCTATCAATTTACAGGTTATGGGAAGTGCTAATACTTCCTTGATTAGAGCTAAAGAAGGGGGAAGAATAGAGACGCTTTTTATAAAGGTTTCAGAGTTTTCAGGAAAGATATCACCTGATTTGAAACTTGATTCCAAAGAAGCGCCAATATTAGTGGGAATAATAGTGGCAATAGTTGTTATATTCTTTATGTATTGGTTTTTTGGAACAGAATTTGGAAGTGCAATAAGAGCAACAGGTGATAATGAAAATATGATTAAGGCTTTAGGTGTAAATACTAAAGTTACAAAGCTTATTGCCTTGGCATTTTCTAACGGACTCGTTGGTTTATCCGGAGCATTGGTTGCTCAAAGTCAGAAATATGGCGATATAAATATGGGTACAGGTGCAATCGTTATTGGACTTGCAGCTATAGTAATTGGTGAAGTTTTATTGGGATGGCTTAAGTCCTTTAAGGGTAAGTTATTTGCAGTAATAGTTGGTTCAATAGTTTACTTCGTAATCAGAGCTGTAGCTCTTGAATTCGATATTGATCCTAGTTATATGAAACTCATATCAGCTGTAATAGTAGCATTGGCTCTTGCAGTACCTAAATTTATAGAAGATTTCAGAAATAAGAGATTATATACTCCTGATGATGTGGAAGATACAGATTCTACAGGAAAGGAGGAAGCCTAATGGAAACAATGCTTGAGTTAAAAAATGTCAGAAAGACATTTAACAGAGGAACCATCAATGAAAAGAAGGCTTTAAATGGAGTTAATCTAAAACTAAACGATGGTGATTTTGTAACAATAATAGGTGGAAACGGAGCTGGCAAATCAACAACCCTTAACATGATTGCCGGCGTTTATCCAATAGATTCAGGTACAATAGTTTTAAATGGAGATAATATTTCTACTAAACCTGAATATGCCAGAGCTAAATATCTTGGAAGAGTATTCCAGGATCCTATGATGGGAACTGCTGCTGGAATGGAGATAGCTGAAAATCTTGCCCTTGCTTATAGAAGGGGTAAGAGTAGAGGTTTAAAATGGGGTATCTCAAAGAAAGAAAAAGAGATTTTTCATGAGAATTTAAAAATGTTGGGACTTGGTCTGGAAGAAAGAATGACTATGAAAGTGGGATTGCTTTCCGGTGGACAGAGACAAGCGCTAACACTTCTTATGGCGACTCTTAATCAGCCTAAAGTGTTATTACTTGATGAGCATACAGCAGCTCTTGATCCAAAGACGGCTAAGAATGTACTAGATCTTACAGAAAAAATTGTAGATGAGAAAAAACTTACAGCCCTTATGGTAACTCATAATATGAAGGATGCAATAAAAATGGGTAACCGACTTATTATGATGAATGACGGTAAGGTTATTTATGACGTTGCCGGGGAAGAGAAGAAGAATCTGAAAGTATCAGATCTTCTTGCAAAATTTGAAGAGGTAAGTGGTGGAGAATTTGCAAACGATAGAATGCTTTTAGCTGATTAATATAGGTTGCAAATCGAAATAAGAAACATTATAATTGTCTGTAGTTACAAAGACATAATTTTTAGACCGAATGGGAGGTAATCATGGAAGAAAATTTAGTACACACAATTGAGAATAATAACGAGATTGGTGAAGTAAAGATTGCAGATAGAGTGGTTTCGGTAATTGCTGGACTGGCAGCTATGGAAGTTGAGGAAGTGGCTTCCTTAAACGGAAATATCACAAAGGATTTAGTTGCAAAGCTTACAAATAATAGTCTTTCAAGAGGAGTTAAGTCTAACATAGTTGATGATAATGTTAATGTTGATGTAACATTAAATGTTAGATATGGTTGTAATATGAAAGATACAACTGCTAAAGTACAAGAAAAAATAAAAACTTCTATTGAAAACATGACAGGCCTTAATGTTAATACAGTTAATATTAGGATTGCTAATATAGTAGCAGAATAGATTTTATCTATAATTATATAAAAGGGTGTCTAATGACACCCTTTTTTAAAAGATTTTGGAGAATTTTTAATGACACGTAGAGAATTAAGAACTAAATCATTTTTATTGTTGTATAGAACATTTTTCTATACACCAGAAGAAATGGAAGAACAAAAAGAATTATTTGTAGAAGAAATACAGGAAAAGGCATCAAAAGAAGATATTGATTTTATCCTTAACAGAGTAGATAGTGTTATGGGAAAATTAGAAGAGATTGATGCTGTTATTGAAGAAAAAGCTGTTAATTGGAATATCAATAGAATTGATTATATTGACCTTACAATTATCAGACAGGCATACTATGAGATAAAGTATGTTGAGGACGTTCCAACAGCAGTAGCTATTAATGAAGCTGTTGATATTGCTAAGATATATGGAAGTCAGGATTCATATTCGTTTGTTAATGGTATTCTGGCAAAAATGATCTAGGATAATGGAGTAAGTAATGGAAAATTCTGTTTATAGTGTAACAGAAATCAATAGATATATATCAAATATGTTCGATAATGATTTTTTGATGCAACAGGTTTCTGTAAAAGGAGAGGTATCTAATTGCAAATATCATTCATCTGGACATATTTATTTTTCTATAAAAGACAACAATAGCCTTTTAAATTGCATTATGTTTGCTGGAAAAAGAACCACAGGTTTAAAGTTTAGAATGCAGGAAGGTGATAAGGTTGTTATAAAAGGTAATATTGGAGTATATGAGAATCAAGGTAAGTATCAGCTTTATGCCTCATCAATTGAAAAACAGGGCAAAGGTGAGTTGTATCAAAAATTCTTACAGCTCAAAGAAGAATTATCTGATATGGGAATGTTTGCTGATATTTATAAGAAACCTATTCCTAAATATGCAATGAATATAGGAGTGGTTACGGCTAATACCGGCGCAGCAATTCAGGATATAATCAATATTACTAAAAGAAGAAATCCTTATGTTCAGTTGATTTTGTATCCGGCACAGGTACAGGGAATTGGAGCGGCAGAGACAATTGTTAAAGGTATAAATGTTTTAGATGCTTTGCCTGAAGTGGATATAATAATAGTTGGAAGAGGTGGCGGCTCTTTAGAGGATTTGTGGGCTTTTAACGAAAGAATTGTGGCAGAGGCAATTTTTAATTGCGAAACTCCGGTTATATCTGCGGTTGGACATGAAGTAGATTATACTATTGCTGATTTTGTATCAGACCTTAGGGCACCAACCCCTTCGGCTGCAGCGGAATTAGCAGTTTTCGAATATAAAAAATACGAAGAAGATGTATTGAAATTACAAAGAGATTTAAAAGATTCAATACAAAGAAAGATAAGATTGGATAGAGAATATTTATATAGTTATAAGCGTCAGTTAGATAGCTTATCTCCTATTAGAATAATCCAATCTAAAAGACAAAGATTAAGTGATATGCAGATAAATCTTGATAGCATAATGAAGGCTAAATTAACAGACAGAAAGAAAGATTTGGATAGCCTTGAAAATATGCTGTCAAAGTCTATGCAGGATAATGCAGTTAAAACCAGACAGGAGCTTGGGATTCTAGCTGAGAAACTTAATGGTTTATCTCCTCTTACAAAGCTAAAAGGCGGATATGTATACGCCAGCAAAGAAGATAAGGCTATTAAAAGTGTTAATAATATTTCTAAGGGAGATAATATTGAACTTTACCTTATTGACGGAAAAGCTATGGCAAACGTAAGTGAAGTTATTAAGGAGGATAAGTATGAGCACTGAAGAAAACACAGTAACTATTGAAGATTCGTTTGAAGAATTAAAAAGCATTATAGAGAAAATGAATAGCGATGATTGTAAACTTGAAGAGTCTTTTAAGCTTTACCAAAGAGGTGTTGCTATTTGTAAGGATTGTAACGAAAGAATTGACAAAGTGGAAAAGGAAATAGAAATTCTAGGGGGTAGTCTTAATGCATGATTTTAATGAAGAATTTTATAATAAAGTTGCATTAGTTGATGATATTTTAGAAGAGTGTTTGTCTGATAAGGATAATAGTCAACTTCAAAAGGAAATATATGAATCAATGTCTTATAGCGTAATGGCAGGCGGAAAAAGATTAAGACCTATATTGGTTTTAGAGGCCTATAATTTATTTGAAGGTAAGGATGAGAAAGAGGTATATCCTTACATGGCTGCCATTGAGATGATTCACACATATTCATTGATTCACGATGATCTTCCGGCAATGGATAATGATGATTATAGAAGAGGCCGTTTAACCAATCATAAAGTATATGGGGAAGATATGGCGATTTTGACCGGGGATGGTCTGCTTAATCTTGCTTATGAAACAATGATAAAGAGTGTAGATGAAAAAAATGTATCCAAAAGCATAAAGGCTATGAATATCATTTCTAATAAAGCCGGTGTCAGCGGAATGATAGGTGGACAGGTAGGGGATATTAAAAATGTAAATAAGGATATGGATATTGAAACACTAGATAAGATAAATGAGTTAAAGACAAGTTGTCTTATAGAAGGCTCTTTAATGATGGGAGCTACTATGGCAGGTGCTTCTGATAAAGAGTTAGAATCAATATGCATGGCAGGAAGTCTTATAGGAAGAGCTTTTCAGATTCAGGATGATGTGCTGGATGTAATAAGTGATTCAAAAACTCTAGGAAAACCGGTACTTAGCGATGAGAAGAATCAAAAGAAAACATATGTAGATCTTCTTGGCATTGATGGTGCAAAAGAGCAGGTAAGAAACTTATCTGATAAAGCCTTAAAAATAATTAAGGAATTAGGAAATAATGAATTTCTGGTAACACTTATAGAGAGGCTTGTTAACAGAGATCACTAATATGGTGGTGATACAATGATTCTTGACAAAATAAATGATATTAATGATATAAAGAAAATATCTCCAGATGAATATGATGAATTAGCCAGTGAGATAAGAGAATTTTTAGTTAATTCAATAAGTAAAACAGGTGGACACCTGGCTTCGAATTTGGGAGTTGTGGAATTAACTATGGCACTTCATTTGGCTCTTAATTTACCTGAAGATAAGATAATATTTGATGTTGGGCATCAATCTTATACCCACAAAATTCTTACAGGTAGAAAAGAGGATTTTAATGACCTTAGAACCTATGGAGGAATGAGTGGATTCCCAAAGAAAAGGGAAAGTGAATGCGATTCCTTTGAGACAGGTCACAGCTCAACATCTATATCCGCCGGATTAGGTATAGTTACAGCTAATGCCATTGAAGGTAAAAAGGGAACAGTGGTTTCCATTATTGGAGATGGTGCATTAACAGGTGGAATGGCTTTTGAAGCTTTGAATAATGCTGCGGAGTTAGATAGAAATTTTCTAATAATTTTAAATGATAATGATATGTCCATCTCAGATAATGTTGGTGGACTTTCAGCCTATCTTACCAATGTAAGAGCAGGTTCTAAATATAATGATTTAAAAAATGGGGTTATTAATACTCTTAACAGAGTTCCGGTTGTGGGCAAACCTTTAATTCAAAAAATCAAAACTACTAAAAATAGTATTAAGCAGTTAATGATTCCAGGAATGTTTTTTGAAAATCTTGGGATTAATTATCTTGGTCCTGTGGATGGACACAATACCATGCAAATGGTAAAAATTATTAAAGAAGCAAAAAAGCTCAATCATGCAGTGTTAATCCATGTTATTACAAAAAAAGGAAAGGGATACTTACCTGCAGAGTTGTATCCATCCAGATTCCATGGAGTTGAACCTTTTGATGTTAAAACGGGAAAGAAACTTGTAAAAAAAGACCGTGATACATATACAGATGTTTTTTCTAAAAAGATTGTTTCCATGGCAAAGGATAATAAATCCATAGCAGCCATAACTGCAGCTATGCCAGATGGTACAGGTCTTAATAGATTTAAAAAAGAATATCCAGATAGATTTTTTGATGTGGGAATAGCCGAAGAACATGCAGTAACATTTGCTGCAGGACTGGCATCAAATGGGATTAAACCTTATGTAGTTATATACTCTTCATTTTTGCAAAGAGCATATGATCAGATTCTTCATGATGTATGTATTCAGGATTTGGATGTTGTTTTTTGTATAGACAGAGCAGGAATTGTCGGTGCTGATGGTGAGACACATCAGGGGATATTCGACATTTCGTTTTTATCAAATATTCCCAATTTGAATATTTTTGCTCCTAAGAATAAATATGAATTGGAACAGGTTTTGGATTTCTCTGAGGGATTTAGTCATCCATTGGCTATAAGATATCCAAGAGGAGTGGCATATGATGGACTGGAAAAATATAAAGAACCTATTAGATACGGAAAGAGTGAGGTTATTTATAAAGAAAAGGACATAGTATTATTAGCTGCAGGAACCATGGTGGAAACTGCATATTATGTCAGAGAAAAGCTTAAAGAAGCAGGATATTGCTGCAGTCTTGTTAATGCAAGATTTTTAAAACCTTTAGATGAGGAATTGCTTACTAATATCCAGGACGATCATTGCCTGGTAGTTACCATGGAAGAAAATGTTCTTAATGGAGGGTTTGGAGAAAAGGTTAATGCCTTTGCTTCATCTATAAACGCAGATTACAGAGTATTAAATATTGCAATCCCTAACTTATATGTAGAGCATGGTGATGTTAGCTATTTAAAGAAACTTTTAGGTTTGGATACGGATACCATAGTAGATAGAATTCTTAAGGAAGTACAGGAAATATAATGAAAGAAAGACTAGACGTTTTATTGGTGCAAAAGGGACTAGCTAAGTCCAGAGAAAATGCAAAAGCTGTCATTATGTGTGGCGATGTGTTTGTGAATAATGAAAGAGAAGATAAACCAGGTACTAAGATAGACATTGATGCAGATATTATTGTTAAAGGTAATAAACTAAAATATGTTAGCAGAGGTGGCTTAAAACTTGAAAAAGCCATGGATAATTTTGATGTTACAATTGATGGTAAAATCTGTATGGATGTTGGTTCGTCAACTGGAGGATTTACAGATTGTATGTTGCAGAATGGAGCAGTTAAAGTCTATGCTGTTGACGTTGGACATGGTCAGTTGGATTGGAAACTTAGAAATGACGAGAGAGTCATTTGCATGGAAAGAACCAATATTAGATATGTGACTAATGAAGATGTTAATGATCTTATAGATTTTTCATCAATAGACGTTTCTTTTATTTCATTAACAAAGGTATTAATACCTGTAAGGAATCTCCTTACAAATGATGGAGAAATAGTTTGTCTTATAAAGCCACAGTTTGAAGCTGGAAGAGAAAAAGTAGGAAAAAAAGGCGTGGTTAAGGACAAGGCTGTTCATAGGGAAGTAATCGAGAAGGTAATCGACTTTGCCATAAACAATGGATTCGACGTATTGAATCTGGAATTTTCTCCGGTAAAAGGTCCGGAGGGTAATATAGAGTATCTTCTTCATTTAAAAAAGATAGATGCAGATACAGGTAGTGTTGTTGATACTGTAAGTTCTGATGATGTAGTAGATCTTGCACATGAAACCCTTGATAAATAGAGGATTTGGAGTGGCGAAATTATGAAGAATATGAAAAAGTTTTATATAATAGCTAATTCTGATAAAGACAAGGATTTGGTAGTTACACATGAATTGGAAGAATATCTTAAAAGTAAAGAGGTAGCTTACCATATTCACGTTATTACTCCTAAAGAAGATGCTGGAAATGCAAGATTTACCAATGAGGATGAGATAGATGATGATACAGATTGTATCATTGTTACAGGAGGAGATGGCACACTAATACAGGCATCTAGAGATATAAGAGATAAAAATATCCCTTTGATTGGTATTAATCTTGGATATCTTGGATATCTTACGGAGATTGAAAAGGAAGATATTCAAAAAGATATCGATATGTTATTGGATGGAAATTACACATTAGAATCCAGAATTATGTTGAATGGTTCAGTGTATAGAGATGGTAAGCTGGTATTCGAAGACATTTCATTAAATGATATAGTAGTTGGTAGAGCAGAAAGTCTAAGAATTGTAGATTTTAAAATGTATGTTGATGGAGAATTTCTCAATCTATATAGTGCAGATGGAGTTATAGTATCTACACCAACAGGTTCAACGGCGTATAATTTATCAGCGGGTGGCCCTATTTTGGAACCTAAAACCAATATTGTAGCCATTACTCCTATTTGCTCCCATACCTTGAATAATCGAAGTGTTGTAATATCTGCTGATTCAGATGTCGATGTGGTTATATGTCCGGGAAGACATTTAAGTGGTAATAATACAGTTGCTTATTTTGATGGTAATTCAACATTTTTATTGAAAGAAAATGATGTGTTGAAAATTAGGAAGTCTAAACTTACAACCAAATTTGTAAGAATACATAATAAAAGCTTCATTGAAATACTGCATAGTAAAATGGATAGAGCTTAAAACAAAAGCAGGGAATAGGATGTTTTTATGAAATTAGAAAGACATAGAAAAATACTGGAATTAATAAATACATATGATATAGAGACACAGGAAGAACTTGCGGATTTGCTTAATAATCAGGGATATAACGTAACCCAGGCGACAGTCTCTAGAGATATAAGACAGCTAAAGCTTATAAAGAAAAATATTAATGGAAAACAAAAATACGCAGTTATCCAGGGAAATATAAATGATATGAATGAAAAGTATATTCGTGTTTTAAAGGATGGCTTTGTATCCATGGCTATGGCACAAAATATTTTGGTTATAAAAACAGTTTCCGGAATGGCCATGGCAGTGGCTGCGGCATTGGATGCTATGAAATGGAAAGAGATAGTGGGTTGTATCGCTGGGGATGATACAATTATGTGTGCAATTGCCAGTGCTGATGATACATTAATTGTAATGGATAAGCTTAACAGGCTAATAGAGGAATAAACAAAAGGGGTTTGAAGGAGGAAAAATGCTAGTTAATGTAAATGTAAACAACCTGGCGCTTATTGATAAAGCAGATGTATATTTTGGAGAGGGACTTAATATACTTACAGGAGAAACAGGTGCAGGAAAATCAATTATTATAGGTTCAGTGCTTATTGCTTTAGGCGAAAAGATTCCTAAAGATATGATAAGGGATAATGAAAAACCGGCTCTAGTTGAGGTGGTTTTTTTAGTGGATAATAAGGAAACAATTTATAAGTTATCTGAACTTGGTGTGGAAATGGGAGAAGATAATCAGGTTATTATTTCAAGAAAAATAGTAAATGGACGTAGTACCATAAAAGTAAATGGGGAAACATTTACCACATCTTCTGTGAAAAACATTACAGAACTTTTAATTGATGTTCATGGACAACATGATCACCAATCACTTCTTAAGGATTCAAAACAGCTGGAAATATTAGATAATTATTCCTTTAATGATATTGGAACACTTAAAGATGAGTTAAAAACAGAGTACAAGGAGTTCCTAGAATTACAAAAGCAAAGACAGGCTCTAAACATTGACGAAGATCAAAAACAAAGAGAGATGGACTTTATAAAATTCCAATTAGATGAAATAGATAGCGCACATCTTTCTCTTGGAGAATTTGACAGAGTGGAAGAAGCTTTTAAGAAAATGTCCTCTAGCAAATTACTAATGGAAAAAATGGGTGGAGTATATAATATTTTATCCGGTAATGGCGGCGTATCTGATATGATTTCTGAAGCTTTAAAATATTGTATTGAAGCAGGGGAAGTTGATAGTGAACTAGAAGATATAACGGCCCTTCTAACGGATTTGGAAAGTATATGTAGCGATTCAATGCGTTCTGTAAATGATTATATTTCTTCTGTATCTTTTGATGAGGAGGAAATCAGAGAGACAGAAAATAGAATGAATGAAATCAACACCTTAAGGCAGAAATATGAAGAAAAAAGGATAGCTGAGGATCCCGTAGAAAATATATTATTATACAGAGATGAGCTTCAAGAAAAATACGATGAACTTTTAAAAATTGAAGAAAATAAAAATGAAATAGATAGCAGGTTGGCAAAAGTGTCTAAGTCTTTAGAAAAGTTGTCAAAGAAATTGTCTGATATTAGAAAGAAAAATTCTAAGGAGTTGTCTAAACAAATTCAAGAGGTTTTAAAGGGACTTAATTTCTTAGATGCCAGATTTGACGTGTTATTTAAGGAGAAGGATGCATTTTCTGGCGATGGAATTGATAATATTGAATTTATTATTTCAACTAATCCGGGAGAGGATATGAAACCTTTAAATAAGGTTGCTTCCGGAGGAGAGCTTTCTAGAATAATGTTAGGTATTAAAACAATACTTGCGTCAAGAGATAATATAGAAACATTAATATTTGATGAGATAGATACAGGTATCAGTGGAAGAACAGCTCAGAAGGTTGCTGAAAGACTTAAGAGCATTAGTAAAGAAAGTCAGATTATATGTATAACTCATTTACCACAGATTGCAGCAATGGCAGATAAACACTTTCTTATAGAAAAGTCCGTGGATGAAGGGAAAACGACTACTGATATAAGGGAACTTAACTATAATGAATCTGTTGAAGAATTAGCCAGAATGTTAGGTGGATTAGAAATCACTCAAAATGTTATAGATAATGCAAAAGAGATGAAAGAGCTTGCTAATAAATAATTGAATGCACAGGAAATTTGTAATATAATTAAGGTGAGAATGTGTTGAAATAAACAGAAGAAAGGCATGGCGTGTATGAAAAATATATTATTTGTAGCATCAGAGTCAGTTCCATTTATAAAAACTGGTGGACTTGCTGATGTTGTAGGTTCATTACCAAAATATTTTAATAAAGATGAGTTTGATGTAAGGGTTATAATTCCAAAGTATTTAAGTATGCCTTGGCATTTTACTGAGAGATTAGAATATTTAACGAATTTTTATATGGATATAGGATACAGACATAAATATGTTGGTATCTTTAGATTAGTACAGGATGGTATTACATTCTATTTTATTGATAATGAAGCATATTTTGGTGGGGACAAACCATATGGTGATCTTAAGTACGATCTTGAGAAATTCTCATTTTTCTCAAGAGCAGCTTTATCTGCCTTACCGGTTATTGGTTTCAGACCAGATATAGTTCATTGCCATGACTGGCAGACAGCTCTTGTGCCAATTTACATGAAAGATAGTTTTAGAGGCGGAGAATTTTATCAGAGCATGAAGTCTATTCTCACAATACATAATTTAAAGTTCCAAGGTGTATGGGATGTTGAGACAATTCAGGCATTAACAGGTCTCTCAGATTATTATTTTACTATCGATAAATTGAGAGTGGAAAAAGATGGAAACCTTCTTAAGGGTGGTATAGCATACGCTGATTATGTAACAACAGTTAGTGAAAGTTATGCTGAAGAAATTAAAACCCCATTTTATGGTGAAAAGCTCGACGGACTAATGAGAGCGAGAAGTAACAATCTATGTGGTATTGTAAATGGTATTGATTATGATGTTTATAATCCTGCCACAGACGATAGAATAGATTTTAAATATGATGCTAGAACATTTAGAAAAGAAAAATATAAGAATAAAGTAGCCCTTCAGAAACAGTTGGGTCTCGAAGTTAATAAAGACAAATTTATGATTGGTATTGTTTCAAGACTTACAGATCAAAAGGGTATCGATCTGGTTGCTTATATTATGGATGAAATGTGTTCTAGAAATGATATTCAGGTAGTTGTTCTTGGAACAGGAACTGCTGAATACGAGAATATGTTTAGATATTTTGATTGGAAATATGGAAGTAATGTTTCAGCAAATATCTATTATTCAGAAGACATGTCTCATAAGGTGTATGCTTCATGTGATGCTTTCCTTATGCCATCGTTATTTGAGCCATGTGGACTCAGTCAGCTTATGGCTCTTAGATATGGTACAATTCCTGTTGTTAGAGAAACAGGTGGATTAAAAGATACTGTTTGGCCATATAATAAATTTGAAGGAACAGGAACAGGATTCTCATTTAGTAATTACAATGCTCACGAGATGCTTGGTGCTATTGATTATGCAAAATATGTTTATTATAACAATAAACGTGAATGGAATAAATTGGTAGACAGAGCTATGGCTGCGGATTTCTCATGGAAGAATTCAGCTAAGAAGTATGAGAATCTTTATAATTGGATGTTAAGTTGGTAGTATCAATTTAACCTATCAGAAAAGAGATTATTAATGAATAATAAATCAATGGATTTAATTGAAAAAAAAGATGCAATAAAACGAATTTCCAAAGAAAGCTGGTTAGTTGGAAAAGATTGTGTAAAGGATGACGTATACATGGAATGTGTAATTGACATTCTTGATAGTGAACCTTTTCAGAAGATGCATAAATATATTCAACATGGTAACACATCTACGATGGAACATTGTATTTCTGTATCTTATGTTAGTTATAAAATTGCCAGAAAAATGAACTTTGATTATGTATCAGTTGCCAGAGCTGGCTTGCTTCACGATCTGTTTTTATATGACTGGCATACTCATGCAGCAAAGACAGGTAATTACTTTCATGGATATACTCATCCGGCGGTAGCCTTGAAAAACGCTGAGAAATATTATACACTTAATGACATTGAAAAAAATTCAATACTTAGACATATGTGGCCATTAACGCCAATACCTCCAAAATATAAAGAGGGATATGTAATTGTTTATGCAGATAAATATTGCAGTTCAAAGGAAGTATTGAAAGAATCAAGAATAGTTAAGAATATAGTTGGAGAGTTTTAAAATGTTGTGGAATATAAATGTACCTATAATAAATCATGAATTTTATAATGTTGCACTATGGTTTATTATATATTCAGTTTTAGGATGGTTTGTTGAATCAATTTATATGTCCTATTGTAATAAAAAGATAACCAACAGAGGAATGGTTAAAGGCCCTTTCTGTCCAATATATGGATTTGGAGGAATAATGTGCCATACTATAATGTCAGCATTACCAAGGGTTCCTATCATTATTTTCTTTTCGGGATCGTTATTGGCAACAACCTTTGAGTACCTTGTTGGAATAGGACTTGTTTATTTTCTTGGGGAACTCTGGTGGGATTACAATGACAAGCCATTTAATTATAAAGGCATTATATGCCTTGAAAGTTCTTTGGCTTGGGGTATGTATGCAATTCTGGATATATATGTGCTTTATAATATTATATTTAGAATAATATCAATGATACCTATAAAGTATGGTAAAGCAATAATAGTTCTCTTTACGGTATATTATTCCTTTGCGATATGTGTGGTTATTAAGAATCACATTGGTGGTGGCAAATTTGGCGAAGCAGGAGCAGGCAATACCAGAAAATTAATATAAAACAATTTGTATTAGAATTAATAAAAATAAAAAATGAGGTTATTCCACTTGTTTGGTTGATATGTACCCAGAATCCTGGACACATATTTATGAACTAGGCGGAACACATGGATGCTATCCTGTATTGTACAGGTGGCATCCATTTTGTTTTTGCCTGAATTCTTTTATTATTATAGTAATCTATATATTCTTCAACT
>JAEIGA010001335.1_pt1 | contig 38428 bp, 40 predicted proteins | sample 9270691 | NCBI WGS metagenome assembly JAEIGA01 (sample SAMN17057246, study PRJNA624740) | gut metagenome | biome: biome; isolation source: fecal sample | host: Bos grunniens | place: China: Xizang | collected 2019
GCAGAACTTGACTCTATGAATTATTTGGAGAACGATTTGCTTGAAATCAAGAAGTTGTTTATCCCTCTGCAGAGTTCTTCTACTCAGAGTGGTAACAATGAGTCCATAGGAGCAACCGACGAAGGCGGAGCTCCCCCGAAGGACGCAAACGACTTGACTGAAAGCGGACTCCAGAAGAGAGAGGATGCTTGATATGGAAAAGTTTTTGTATGTATTCAATAAGGAAGCACGAGATAGATTGCTCGCAGCAAACTATGTTCTGCTCAAAAGCGACGAGAAGAACGAAACCTATGTGTTCGCTAATCAAATGGATATGACATTTGCCCTAGCAGACATCTCCTTCATTCGTTCTAACACGCTGACATTCTAACCCGCATGGTAATCCATGTGGGGCTTTTGTTTATATGGAGGTGAGTGCAATGGGTAAAGTCGTTCATATGGCATATTCCTCCTCTCTCTCCTCGCTTTGTGAGATTAACTCCTCTTTTGACACTGGCGTACTGCGTATTGCGTACACCGGTGCAAATAGAAACGGAAGCTTTATCTCTAAAGAGACTTTTGAGCGTTGCATCGAAACGCTGTATAACTGTCCGATTGTCTGCCATTATGACCGGGAAACCGATTCCATCGGCGGTCACGATATGGAGCTTGTCTCCGGCGAAGACGGCAGTATGCGGCTTGTCAATATGACAATCCCTATCGGTGTAATACCCGAAAGCAGCAAGTATTTTTGGAGCGTGGTCGAGGAAGAAGACGGCACCGAGCACGAATATCTGTGCGCAGATGTGCTGATTTGGAAACGGCAAGAAGCCTACAGAAAAATTAAAGAGGATGGCATTACCGCTCATTCCATGGAGCTGACCGTTAAGGACGGCGTAATGGAGGGCGGATTATTTGTTATCAAGGACTTTGAGTTCACGGCATTCTGTCTGCTCGGAGACGAGCATGAGCCCTGCTTCGAGAGTTCCGCATTGGGACTGTTCTCATACGACGAGATGAAGAAGCAGATGGCGGATATGATGTCTGACCTCAAGAATGAATTTTCTTTGGTCGTACCCCCTGTAGGGGATAACGATAAACACCCACAAAATCATCCGATGGAAGGAGGAGAAAAGGTATTGAACGAGAAACTCGCATTGGTTGCGGAGTACGGTCTTGAAGTTGAGAATCTGGAATTCTCCATTGAAGACCTGACTCTGGAAGAGCTTCGTGAGAAGTTTGAAGCAATGAAGCCCGCTGAGCCCGCTGTCGACCCCGTGGTGGACGAGCCTGCTGAGCCCAAGGCAGACTTTGCTCTGGCTGGTCAGATTCGTGACGAAATCTACAATGCGCTGAGCGCAGAGAAGATTGAGTGTTGCTGGGGAGAAATGACCCGGTATCACTATGTCGACCATGACCACGAGGCACTGCAAGTTTACTGCTACGACGCTGAGGACTGGAAGCTGTATGGCTTTGCATACTCCATGAACGGCGACAATGTAGTAATCGACTTCGAAAGCAAGAAGCGTATGAAGTTTGCAATCGTGGACTTTGACGAAGGTGAGCAGTTCGCTCCTTTCGCTGGTGTCTTCGAAGAGATTACCAAGCAGTATACCGCAAACGATACCCAGTGGTCTGAGAAGTATCAGACCGCCTCCGACACGATTACATCTATGGAAAATGAGCTTGGCACCCTGCGCCAGTTTAAGACCGACACTGAAGCCGCCACTTTGGCCGCTGCTCAGGAAGAAGTCTTCGCTCAGTTCGAGGATTTAGTCGGTGTCGAAGAGTTCGATGCTCTGCGTGAGCATTGCGCTGAGTATGAGCTGGACGCTTTGGAAGAGAAGTGTTACGCAATTCGTGGCCGCAAGGGCACAACCGCTAAGTTCACCGCTGAATCCAAGCCCCCCAAGCTGAAGGTCGACAAGACCAATCCCGTTAGTAATGACCCCTATGGCGGCCTGTTCGCACGCTACGGTCACACTGACAACAACTAACAATCTATAAGGAGGAAATACAAATGGCTAAGTATTGTGTCATTCGTACCGACCTGATGGCCGGTACTAAGAACCCCGACCAGCTCGTGTCTGTGCGCTACTATGCTGACGAGGCTGTTGCCGAGGTTGAAAACGGCGTTATCGTCGAACTGAAGGGCTACGAAGACGGTCAGCGCGAAGTTATGAAGGCTGTCGCTGCTACTGCTGAGTCCAACCTGGCTGACTGCGCTGTCATTGCCGCTCCCGAAGTGATGTACGACGAGCGCAAGAAGAACCTGGACGAGTTCATCAACGAGGCTGGCAAGGCTGTTCGTGGTTATCGTCTGCCCGACCGTAACATGTTTGCCCTGACTGCTGAGGGCTTCGCTGGTGCTGCTCCTGCCCTGAATGGCAAGGTTGGCATCGGTGCTAATGGTAAGCTGGATGCTGCAAAGACCGGCTTCGGCGAGTGTGTCCATATCGAGACTGCTGGCCGCTACACCTACTACACCATTAAGATTACCAGAGCTTAATGGTAAATCCATCAAAGGAGGAAATAGCAATGGCTGAAATGAATGATATTGTCAAGCTCGCCGTCGATGCTTATCGTGGCAGAGTTGAAAAGTATTCTGAGAACCAGTCTATGGATGTACTGCGTCAGGCTCTGGTCGAGGCTAACGGCGGCTCCACTGTTCTGGACTACAAGAAGATTCGTGATGGCGAGTGCAAGGGTCTGTTCACCCTGATTGAGACCATCCTGTCTCGCACCGTTGTCGAAGGCCTGCAGGGCGACGAATTCTTCAACGCTATGGTCGACTTCCGCAATGTTGCTGAGGGCGACAAGAACCTGTTCGTTGTCGAAGATGACAACCTGTTCGTCGTGGCTGAGGCTGCTGACGGTACTCAGGGTATCCGTCGTCAGAGACTGGGCGGAAGCACCGAGACCTCTATCCCCACTTCTCTGAAGGTGGTCAAGATTTATGAGGAACTGAACCGTGTGCTGTCCGGTCGTGTTGACTTCAACCACTTCATCAACAAGGTCGCTGAGTCCTTCCGTCAGCACCTGCTGAACGATGTTCACACTCTGTGGACTGGCGCTACCGCCGAGCAGATGGGTGGTATTACTTACTTCCCCGAAGCTGGCGCTTACGACGAGGACGAGCTGCTCGACCTGATTGCTCATGTCGAAGCTGCTGCTGGCGGCAAGGCTGCTACCATCGTCGGCACCAAGAAGGCTCTGCGCAACCTGAAGGACGCTATCGTGTCAGATGGCGCTAAGGAAGACCTGTACAACATGGGTTATGCCGGCAAGTTCTACGGCACCGCCGTGGTTGCTGTTCCCCAGCGTCATAAGGTTGGCTCCACCGAGTTCGTCATGGACGACTCCGTGCTGACCATCATCGCTGGCGACGACAAGCCCATCAAGTGCGTCTACGAAGGCAACCCCATCGTTCTGATGGGCGACCCCATGCAGAACGCTGACTTCACACAGGAGTACCTGTATGGTGAAAAGTACGGCATGGGTATCGTGCTGGCTGGCGGCAACGCCGGCATTGGCCGTTACGAGATTGCCTAATTTAGGCTAACCATAAGCGGGGCTCACTACGAGCCCCGCAAACTGTATGAAAGGGTATGTGACTATGTCAAACGAAACAAATAAGAACAGAGCTCCTCTCTTTGCTGCTCCCAAAGTGGAGACTCGTATCGAGGAAAAGGCTGCGCCCATCGTAGCAAAGGAAATTGACCAGAACCAGATTATCATTGTTCACAGTGGCTTCCATGGCCGGCTGGTCTACCGTAGCCCCAGAACTGGCGAGAAGTTCGCTTGGGGTGAGTTTGGTGACGAGCAGGAGATGGAACTGCGTGAGCTTCGGAACGCTAAGAGCGCAAAGAAGAAATACTTCGAGAACAACTGGTTTATGTTCGATGACGAGTACGCATGGGTTATCGGCTATCTGGGTCTGACCCAGTATTACAAGAATGCACTGCCTCTGGACGGTTTTGACGACCTGTTTAAGAAGTCTCCTACGGAGATTGAAAAGGCAATCGCAAAGCTTTCTAAGGGACAGAAGAAGTCCGTCGGCTATCGTGCTAAGCAACTGATTGCCGAAGGAGAAATCGATTCCAACAAGGCAATCGCCTCATTGGAAAATGCTCTTGGCATTGAGCTAATCGAACGATAAGGGGGCTTGCACATGATTGTCTCCTACGATGTGTTCGCAGGGGCTTTCCTGAGCAAGATTACCGAATATACATTCATGCAACTGCAAGAGGAGAACCGCACGGCAATCGTGGATGGCTTCTTAAAGAGAGCTGTTCCGAAGTTCGCAAAGGTCTGTAGGCACAATCTTACAGAGTGCGACGATAGTGCAAGAGTTTTCCTCGCAGATATTCCCGCAGACGAGCTCGACGAGATTGTCGATATTGTCTCAGAAGGAATGCTCGAGCAGTGGATGAAGCCGTATGTGTATCGTCAGGAGAACCTCGAGAACATACTGAATTCCCGAGACTTTACTACTTATTCTCCGGCTGAGCTTCTGCTGCGTGTTGGTAATGCACACGCCAAAGTTCAGAGAGATTATACGAACATGATTAGGGAGTATTCGTATAACCACGGGGATTTGTCGGATTTGCATCTATGACAATCCAAACTACTGCGGGTATCCCTATGGATGCCACGATGTTGAGTGCATATTTGCGTTCACTTGTTAACCGTTTTTTCAAGATTCTCCCTATCAGAGAAGACGGTGAAGATTCCCTAGAGACATATATGCGCAGTTTACAGGCAGAACTGCTTGGCTGCAAAGAGTTGATTCTGGCTATCCACGAAGACCCTCTGTTTGTGTCTCTGCTCAATATTCTGCAGTATTTGATTGATAACCCGGAATGCTCACTGACTGTTGTAAAGCGTGAGGTGTTTCGGGCTATTTCTATTTGCAATAAGCTAAAAGCGAAATATGCAGTAGAAGTGGCTACTGAAACGGGGGCGGTTTAATGAACCCTTGGGATGTCTATCAGTCCAGAATGGAGTCTACGGGAACGACGAAGCGAGATACATTGCTTCGTAGAGAACGCAGATATCTAAGTTCCAAACTCCCCGAAGGTTTGTCCCACTTCACTGTGGACATAGATGGCAAAAGCCAAAATGTCGAGATTATCAATACTGACAATCTTGACGAAAAGTTCATCTATTCAATGCCGGGCGAAGATATCGCACCCGGCTCTCTCGTATGGTGGATGGACAACTACTGGCTTGTAGTCGAAAAGGATGCTGCCACCGAAGTTCATACTCGCGCAAAGATGACTCAGTGCAACTATCTGTTGCGTTGGGTTGATTCTGACAGTGTGATTCATGAGCAGTGGTGCATCATCGAGGACGGCACGAAGTACCTGACCGGCCAATACGAAGATAGAGAGTTCTTTGTTACACGAGGAGACTCTCGACTTGGAATGATTATCGCCAAGAATGAACATACAACCAAGCTGAAGCGTGGATGTAGATTCTTAATTGACGATGCTGATTCCGAGACTATGCTCGCATACGAGCTTACCAAACCGTTCAAACTCGGTGGCGTGTTCAACAACCAGGGCGTTTTCAAATTCGTTCTGCAGGAAGTTAACACCACTGATGATGACAATCAAGAGCTTCGTATTGCCGATTACTACAAGCAGTTCCCGAGAGAGGAAACTGGGAAGACATCTCCTAGTCTCTCAATCGACCCTGATAATACCACAACAGATGACGGAAGGAAGGTGTGGCTGTAAATGCAACTTAGTGAGTTCTTTGACTACAAGAACAAACTGATGGAAGACCTTCTGACCAACGAGGAAATCGTTAATCTTGTCGACGATACAGTCGGTTTGGATGGAGCGAAGCAGCTTGCCTATACAAGTGTGTTTCCGTATGAATACATACCAGACACGGTTGAAGAAGCAAAGACTTTCATCTGTTTTGATGTGGATGTACAGGAGTCTATGAATAAGACATTCCTGCGACCCACTTTGTATATCTGGGTATTTTCCCACAAATCCAAGCTTCGTCTGCTCGAAGGTGGCGTGCAGACAGATAAGCTTGTTTCCAAAATCGCAGAAGCAATTAACGGAAGCCACGATTACGGTCTTGGTGAGCTTGAGCTGTATTCAGTCAAGCGTTTCGCCCCCGTGACCGACTATCAGGGCAAAGTTATGACATTCCACGCAAAGGAGTTTAACCGTCCTTCGCCTAACACCAAGCCTATTCCGTCTAATCGCAAGAAAGGATAACTGGGCTGGCTGGCGCAATGACCAGAAACTACCTTTATAAACAATTTATCCCTATCAATGACAAAATTGGCGTATATGTGCCTTTTGTCGGGGAGATTTTGGAGTGCGAGGATGAGTACTATTCGATGGTGTCACTGTTTACAGCGATGCCTATCGACTATATGGTGCAACTCGACGACGCTGGAATTGATTTTACCGCAATAGACGAGTGGCAGATGTTCTTGCTGTTCTTTAATGGGCTGAAATCCAGAGACACGCACATGGTGCTGGGTAATTTGGATTTGAGTTGCTTTGAGATTGGTATTAGTGAGCAGAATGGACAGGTTGTCCTTCTCAACACTAAGAACGATATCCGTATCGACCGTCTGATTCACAGTTCGATTGCGGACGCTTTGCGAAAAATACACCACCTCGAAAAGAATCGACGCAAGCCAGCTAATGGCGATGCGAAAGAATACATGCTTGAGCGTGCTCGAAAGAAACTGAAGCGTCGACAAAGAAAAGTCGAAGATTCACAACTCGAGTCGCTAATCATTGCAATGGTGAACACTGAACAGTTCAAGTACGATTTCGAGGGGACACGAGAACTCTCAATCTACCAGTTTAACGAGAGTGTTCGTCAAATCATCAAAAAGGTTGACTACGACAACCGTATGTATGGCATTTATGCCGGCACTGTAAACGCCAAGGATTTGAATCCCGATGATTTGAATTGGCTGATACACAAATAACAACACAAGGAGGAAGGATTGTCTATGAATATCAATGATATTGCAATCACCAGTCTGGAAGTCATTTCTGGTTTTGACATCGCCACCGGTGCCTATCTGTTCACTCTGGACGAGCTGCAGAGCGCTTCTATCGCTAACTCCGAGGAAAAGCAGGACATTACCGGTAAGCAGGGTCGTAAGCTGACTTCCCTGAAGAAGAACAAGTCTGTCGTTATCTCTGGCACCAATGGTCTGGTGTCCGGCGGTCTGTTCGAGCTGCAGGTTGGTAGCAAGTTCGAGAACAAGGTCACTGAAGTCATGTGGACTGATTATCTGACCATCGCCGACAACGCTGCTACTACCAACTATACCGCTGTTGGCACCGAGGGTGCTGAAATCAGCGCAGTGTATGTGAAGAATGCTAACGGCACTCTGGGCGCTCCCATGACTCAGGCTGCTCAGGCAGGCGAGAACGCATTCGCATACGCACCCGCCACCAAGAAGCTGACCTTTACCGGCCTGGCCAATGGCACCGAAATCGTCGTTTACTACATGCGCAAGATTCAGGCCAACACCCTGGAGAACCTGTCCGACAACTACTCTGGCAAGTGCGCTCTGTACATCGACGCTCTGGGCGAAGACAAGTGCGCCAATGTCTACCGCATCCAGTTCTACATCCCCAAGGCTGACTTCTCTGGCGAGTTCTCCCTGGAAATGGGCGACAACCAGACTGTTCATGCTTTTGAGGCCGAAGCTCTGGCTGGCGGCTGTGGTGGCAGTGCAGCGCTCTGGACTTATACTATCTTCGGCGCAAATGCCGCAGATGTGACTGAGTAAGTCCAACAAACAAATGAGCCCGTGGCGTTAATTCGCCACGGGCATTACCACATAGGTGGCTAAATGGGATACATATATAAAGTAACTAATGTTGTGAATGGCAAGGTGTATATTGGGCAAACAATGCGCACCATTGAAGCCAGGTGGAAAGACCATAATTGGGATTCAAATAATAAAAACGGTCCTAAATACTGTAGTAGTTTTCACAATGCGATTCGCAAGTACTCTGCAGACAGTTTTATTGTCGAAGAGGTTGAAGAGTGCGATAACAGCTTGTTGAACGAGCGAGAGGTATTTTGGATTGCTTTCTATAATTCAGCCGATAATCGTCATGGATATAATCTTACCACCGGTGGAGATGGAGGGTATTTGCGTGCCCCAGAAACCGATGAAACCAAGGCAAAGAAGTCTGAGGTCAAAATTGGCTGTAATAATCCATTTTTCGGAAAACACCATACTAACACGCATCGTTCATGTATCTCAACACCTGTCGTTTCCTTTACAGATGATGGGCACATCTACAAATATTATGTATCGCAGATTGCCGCAAAATGTGATGGATACCATCAAAGCCATATCACAAACTGTGTAAAAGGCAAGGTTCTCCATCACGGCAAGACGCCGAATGGCATGAGGCTTCAATGGAGAAATGCTACCGAATCTGAGAGTGATGTTATCAAGGCTTGCTTCATAGAAAATGATGTAGAGTGCCTGACATCGCAGGAATACCAAGAATATTGCAAAGGAGCATAATAATGGCGACTGGAACTATGAAGTGCCGCATTTGCGGTAAGGAGTATGAAGCTTGTCGCAACTCCAAGCGTATCGACGGAGTATTCCGCTGGCAAGCCGTGGCGTGTTGCGTAGAACACGGTGCTGAGTATCTTGCGCAGATTCGAGCATCTCGTGCTACGGAAGAGGTTGTTGCGGAGCCCACTCCTGTTAATGAAGCATACGCTTTGCTCGATGCTGAGTATGAGGATGAAGTCGAGGAAGATATCCTGGATGACGAGTCCGACGAAGAGCTTGAGATTGAAGTGTGACATATGGTAGGAGGCAGTTTGCACTGTCTCCTACTTTTCATAAGTAGGTGATTGAGATAGAACGAACTAAATACAATGTCGATGCTAAAGACACAGAAAAGCGTACCTGCGACGGAATTGTCTTTGACTCGGTTCTCGAAATGAAATATTACCGTGATGTACTTTGCCCCTTAGTGGAGAGCGGCGATGTGGTTTACTACGAATTACAGAAACCATATGAGTTGCAACCAAAGTTTGAACATGACGGCAAAAAAGTAAACCCGATTGTGTATGTGGCTGACTTTTATATTCGATACAAGGATGGTCGAGATGTAGTAATTGACACAAAGGGTTGTCCAGATAGTTCTGCTTTATTGAAGAGGAAACTGTTCTGGTATGTATACCCAACCACCCCCTATCGTTGGATGTGTTATTCAAAAATTGATGGAGGATGGGTTGATTACGATGTAGTCAAAAAGAATCGGGCAGAACGCAAGCGGCAGAAAAAGAAAGCCGCTAAAGACCAAAAGGAGGATTAACTCATGGCTAAAAAGAAGATTCAGAAAATCTCTGTCAATGCAATGGACGAAATTATGAAGCGGTTTGACGCCGTTGAGACTATTGAATGGAACGGTCTGCAGGTTGTTATCAAGAAAAACCTCTCTCTCGAAGAGATGATGACCTTCGCAAATAGTGTCGTGAAGAGCTGCTTCGACCAAGCAAGCGGAGCCTATATGCCAGAAGTCAAGGATTTTGCGATTCGTGCCAATGTTCTGGATATGTACACCAACTTCACCCTGCCTAAAGACCTTAGCAAGCAGTATGACATGGTTATTCGGTCAGGCGCTGTTGAGATGGTTTTGAATTACATCAACTACGCTCAGTTCAATGAGCTTGTGAAAGCAATCGACTCCAAGCTGCAGAATACCGCAGATGCAAACATTCAGGCATTCATCACAAAGCTGGATAATGTCACTACGGCATTCTCTGATATGCAGACCGAGATGAAGAAAATGTTCTCTGGTGTTGACACTGAGGATATTGGAAAACTTGTGGGCGCTATTGCTAACGGCAACAATACTGAGGAAGGAATCGTCAAGTCCTACTTGGAGCTAGTAAAGAAGGATGACTGATGGCGGGCATCAACATATATTCCATTCTTGGAAAGGTCGATGATTGGAAGACATCTCCGAAAGGTCAAAAGCGTATGAAGTCCACTATTGATAAGTATGTGCGTACCAATGTTTCAAAGACGCAGGTCGGCAGTCCTGTTCTGACCAGAAAGGCTATGGCTGATTATGGAGATAAGCTCATCAAAGCAATTCAGAATAATGCCTTGAGTTGTGATTTGCCAGCCTCAGTTGCGGCGCACTTCTCATCCCTTAAGCGTGGCAAAACCACTATTTTGCCGGACGGTTCATATGTCATGGAGATTTCCTTCACGGATGACCTTACCCGAGAATCGCTGGAGCCGCAGAGATACGGCGGCGTAAGAAACATCGTCGCAATCTTTAACAACGGCTATCCCGCAGATGCCGGGCGCTCCGTGGCGATTTCGAATGTCTATGGCTGGTGGCATAGTGAGTACATACACGCTGTGGGTTCTCGGCCCGGATTACACTTCATGCAATCCGCCGTCGACGACTTTAATCAAACATATGGGTCCCAATTCGGGATTCATGCTACTGTTGGAGAAATCTACAGTGAGTAAATAAGTAGGGCTTGGCATTGCGCCAAGCCCTTTCTTTAATGAAGGACGGTGAAATAGATGGCTGATATTCTCTTGTCGTTTGGTGTAGCGACAACTGACGCTGATGTCAGCGAGATAAGCAAAGGTCTCAACACCATAATCACCAAAATTGAAAAGAATCCTCCGAAGGTGCGGGTTGGCCTCACCGTCGACAATGACGCTCTAGGGCACTTCAAGAAAGAGCTTGAGGCTATTCTGAATACTGTTAGCCTTGCTAACGGTGCTCCTATTACGCTGAACATTAGCGGCCTTGGAGAGATTTCTGCGCAGGCAACACAGGCTAAGAAGTCTTTGGACAACCTCAAGAAATCTGGCAGCGGTACTGGGTCTGCGTTTAATGAAGCAAAGAAAGCAATTAACAGCTATTTCAAGACATTGGCAGATGTTGATAAGCGACTTGGTCGTGATATTTACTTCGACTTTGATGCTAGTAAGTGGTCGTCAACAACTAAGGAATTTCAATATCTTGCTGACGCTTTAACTGAAGCTGAGCAAAGATTTAATACATTCGCTTCTGCAGAAGCCAGGGCAAAAATGACCGCTGAGCAGCAAGCGGAGCTTGTGCGAGCAGAGACTGATGCATACAACAAGTACGGTGTTTCTGTAGAAGATGCTTGGAAGAAGTCTCAGGCGGCGGCAGACAAATCCGCAAACCAAGCCGCACTCAAAGCAGAGTCTGCCGCACTGACTGAGGCGACCGCTGCTGCTAAGCATTATTATGAGCTTTTGACGAAGCTCAAGACAGGCGATTATCAGATTTCCTTTGACGGACAGAGTTTTTCTTCCGCAGTGGCTGGCAACGATGAGTTCGTTGCATCTCTTAATCGTGCGCTTGAGGCATTTAAGAGAGCAAAAGACGGATTCGTATCTCTGTCTACTGAGAGCCAGGAACAATTCCTTCGTGATGTAACGGCTGCTGTACATGACTACAACCTCGCCGTCGAGGAAAAGGCGAACAAGGACAGGAAGGCTGCTCAGGCGGCGGCAGACAAATCCGCAAACCAAGCCGCACTCAAAGCAGAGTCTGCCGCCTATAAGGAGGCAGCCGACGCTGTCACAGAGTATTACAGTATTCTGACCAAGGTTAACACCGGTGACAATGACATCTCTTTTGATGGGTCTATGTTCGTATCTGAGTCCGGCAATTACAAAGAGCTTGCCGCTTCTCTAACTAAAGCAGCAGAGGCTTATCGGTTGGTTAGAGAATCTGCGTCTTCTCTTTCCGATGAGAGCCAACTGCAGTTGCTTGCGCTGGTTTCTAAGGAAATCCAAAAGTACAATGTGGCGGTTGAGCAGAAGGCGAATAAAGACCGGCAGGCTGCCGAAGCGGCTGCGGCGGCTGCCGCTGCTGAAAAGCAGAAGAAACAGGAATATCTGTCTTCTACCGAGGCGTTGAGTTCTCAGCTCAAACGGCTTGATACTCTGATTAAGCAGACAGAGTCAAGCCTTGAGAATTGGACGAAGGCAAAGGGCGGAAAGACTAGCGATTCTTACAAGGCCATTGAACAAGAGTGCGAAGCTCTAAAGCAAATGCGGTCCAATCTGGCATCTACCGGTAAAGCCATCGGCGACTTCGATGCAAAAATTGGTAAGTCAACATCAACTATTCAGCAGCATTCCACTGTAATTAAAGATGCTGGCGAAGATACAAAGTCTGTCACGGATAAGTTTGGAAGCTTGGCGGCAAAGTTCAGCTCATGGCTAACTATATCCCAAAGCATCATGGCGGCCATTCGCACCATCAAAAAGATGGTGTCTAATGTGGTCGAGCTTGATACGGCGATGACAGAACTAAAGAAGGTTACAACAGCAAGTGAATCGACATATAATCGTTTCCTTGTGACGGCTACATCAAGAGCTAAGGAGCTCGGAGCGGCGTTATCTGATGTGGTCTCGGCTACCGCAGACTTCGCACGACTTGGATATGGCATCGACGCTGCGTCCAAATTAGCAGATGCTGCGCTGGTTTATCAAAATGTTGGCGACGGAATCGAAGATATAACTCAGGCATCTGAGAGTATTGTATCGACGATGCAGGCGTTCCAAATTGCACCAGAAAAAGTTATGCACATCGTCGATGTGTTTAACTCTATTGGAAATAATTTTGCAATCAGCTCCGGCGGCGTCGGCGATGCTTTGCAGCGTTCTGCTGCGGCAATGTATGCGGCTGGAAACACCCTGGAAGAGACCGCTGCGTTAGTGGCTGCTGCCAATACAGTGCTACAAAATCCTGATTCTGTAGGTACAACACTAAAGACGGTTTCTATGTTCCTTCGTGCCTCTAAGGTTGAGGCCGAAGAAGCGGGCGAATCAACGGAAGGAATGGCAAATAGTGTCTCAGAATTGAGAGATTCTTTAATGCGCTTGACTAATAGCCGTGTCGATATTCTAACGGACTCCGGCCAGTATAAGAGCACATATGAAATTCTGAAAGACATTTCTGCCGTATGGGACGATATTGTAGCAAATCAAGGCACAGACAGTGCGTCAATCCTCGAACTGTTGGGCGGTAAACGCAATGCGAACGCAGTGTCCGCTATTCTTGAAAATTTTGAAATAGCGGAAAATGCCCTTGTGGTTGCTTCGGAGTCTTCTGGCTCTGCGATGAGAGAAAACGCAGTTGCACTGGAGTCTATTAGAGGTAAGCTGAATCAATTCACCTCTGCATGGCAGGCACTATCAGAAACTGTGGTCGATAGCGGCCTCGTTAAGGGTGTCGTAGATTTTGGAACTGCGCTATTAAACACACTGAACAGTATTTCTAAATTTACCGGCAGCTTTGGTGTGTTACTTGCGATGATTCCGGCGTCTATTGCTGCATATCAAAAGTTTGCGAAGGTAAGAGCTATCGTAGATAGCGTTGCCAAAGCTTGGACATCTCTCGTGGGTGGGGCAAAACGATGCCCCTTTGAATACGCCCACTATACCGTGGTGGTAACACTGAACGAGCCACAGAGTGGCAAGGCGGTATATAGCAAATGACTTAAATGGCGTGCGTAAGAAACACGCTCTGGCTTAATAAGTGCCGGACGGGGATATCTCTAAACCCTTGACTACTAAATCATAGTGGCGACATTATGATGGCGACCGTGAAAGCGAGTCGGTATAGTAAAAATGTTAAGGCTGAGACAATCCGCACCTAACCTGTTACAGACAGGAGTGGTCAACGAGTATCTTAGTCACACGGTCTCGCATCGTGAAGGTGTACTCTAATCTAAGACCAATCAAGCTGGTCTACTTATTGGGAGGAAGCACATATTCTCCCTGCTTGTGTTATGGCGGCTTATCACCGTTATGTGAAGATAAAAAGAACTGCCAAGTTAAACTCTTAGCAGTTCTTGCGTTGTGGTTATTTAGTGCTTTATCCGGCGCGTTCGCTCGTTGGACTAAAGAGTTTATCCATAACTTCTAAACAGGTTTGTTCGTCCATGAACATAATATGCTTTAGCTCCGTCGTGATTGTTTTCCAATATTCGCTAGTTGCTTTTTGTATGAGACAATCCATTTGACCGCTACTTAATATAGTTTCTATGCACTCATCAACGGTTTTTGTGATTCGTCCACAGTGTGGGCAGGTGATATATCTTGCAGAGCTATCCAGCGTTATTGTGCAGTGAGGACATATAGCCACAAACATCCGCCCAATCTCTATACCATTTATGTTTTACTACCATTTGTGCCCGCAGTTTTTGCACCTGTACCGAGACAGTACTTTATGCACCGCAAACGGCCCCCACAAAAAGATTGAGGCGGCCTTACTAGCACCAGTAATAATCTTGAACTGTGTGCTACCACATTTAGGGCAAGTCTGTACGCCAGTGGGATGCCCGCAAATTGGGCAATTCGTAGCATCAGATGATATGCTATTTTTGCATACTGTGCAATGAGTCAACTGTGTATCGCTCTGTCTACGCCTCAGACTGTTTGAGCCAAACCTAATTACATAGCCGCGCTTATTGTAATATCTGGTTGTCGGTGTCTCAATCTCCGCAGGCAAACTAACAGACGACAGTCTTTTAGCGTTAGACGCGGCTTGCGAACAATAGGGGCATTTGCTAATGTCGTCTGGAAATATTGTCCCACAGTGCTTACATTGTAGCCCGGTATCTGGGGAATGCGATGCCTTAATTTCAAGCGCCGCCACCTGTGCTATTTTTCTTTCATTGATTGAGTTGCACTGAGGGCATTTAATGAGTTTTTTATGGTACTGTGTGCCACAATTTGCGCACATATATGTTCCGCTTTTACTCAAGATATCACACTCCTTTTTTATATTTTATATTATAAAGCATATTTAGTCAAGCATTCCATATGTGCTTGAGTCGTTATAGATAGGTATTCAAAACTGCAAAAGTTGCAATGTCTGTACTCAATAAAGGCATGGACATTAAAACTCTAAGCAAATATTTAATCGAAACCACCAACCTAACGAAGGCAGAAAGAACCCGAATCTACCAGATGCTTGGTCTGATTACCACAACGAACGGACAGACCGTAGCAAACCTTGGATGTACCGCATCTCTAAAAACCATGACAAAGGCAATTGGCAAGATGACTGTCGCATGGATGTCGTCCCCACTTGGCATGGCAACAATCGCTGCCGCTGCGATATTTGTACTCTACAAAGTAATTAAGAATTACTCCGAAGCGACCCGTGAAGCTGCCGAGGCAAACGATGAAATGGCTCAAAAGTCCAGAGATAAAGTCGCTGAGCTTCAGGAGGAGTCTAAGACACTAACTGAGCTAATTGCAAGGTACAAAGAACTTGCAAGCAGTGATATTCAGGACAGCGAAACAAGAGAAGAAATCCGCACTGTACAAGAGGATATCACAGACTTAGTTGGAATGCAGGCCAAAAATCTAGACCTTGTCAACGGTAAGCTAGATGATGAGATTGCAAAGCTAGACGAAATTGTAAAGCGTCAAGCTCAGACAACTTTGGACACTGCTACAGCAAACTACCATAACACAAGAAAGGCAGCTTCGTCCGCTATGGGAGACGCATCGTTGCTTCTGCACGATGGCCTGATTTACCAAGGCGATATTGAAGACGAAATCTTGCAAGCACTCATCGACGCTGGATATAAAGAGAAAACCGCCTGGACAGATGTTACCCACGGATTGTTTTACGATTCATATGTCGACATTCCTGCTCTACGCGGTTTTGATGGTAATTGGTCTATCGAGAACTTTGATGGTACTATCGATGAAAAGATTGACTACCTAAATGGTCTTATTGATACAATTAAATATGTCAAAGGATATGCAAGCACAGATATCTATTCAGCGCTTGTGACCACAAGAGATGCCTTCCAACAGTATGCTGACAACCAGACAAATGCCGCCATAGACTTGCTGGAAAGCCTTACAGTTGTGCGGTCTTATGACACAGAGCTACAGAGTATAGTCGTCGACTCAGCGGCCGCATTCCAACAGTATAGAGACACTTTAATTAAGAACATCAAAGATGATGGTGCTCTATCCGAGGCACTGGCATCTGGCGATATCGCAGAGAGCGATATCACAAAGTATGTTGACGCATACTTGTCAACTCTCCCGAAATTTACTCAGTACTACAACACCACATCAGAGGCTATTGATGGTGCTACGAATAGCTGGGACGGATATATCTCCGCTATACAGGAACTACTTTCCGGAGAGGGTGGCGTCGAAGCAATTAGCAACGAAATCACAACGCTTACAGAGGCGTTGGACAAGCTTGGCGACGGTACACTTGGAGTGGAGGATGTTGTTAAGCTTATTGAGCAATTCCCAGAGCTGGCTCCTTATGTGGATTACACTGCCGAAAATTTCGGAAACCTCGAAAGTGGGATTAAGGCTGTTCTGCGCAGCTCACCAGACAAGTTAATAAACACGCTTCTCGAGTTCAAAGAGGTTAAGAATCTTACTGGGGAGGCGGCGGAGCAGGTTGATGCGCTTATTAACATTTTGCGAGATATGCCAACCAGTGGCGTGTCCGATGTGGCGGAAGAATTCGGTGTCCTCAAGAAGGCTATCGATGATGCTACCGAAGCGCAAAACGAGCTAGAGGCAGCGTTGGCGGAAGATGATTGGGATGCTGGTTACGAAGGACGAGTTAAGGCTTTCGAGGGATTCCAAGAGTCTTATGATGCCGGTGAGTATGGCAGTAAGGCATTCGCCGCATACAAAGAATACTTTGGTTTGATGGAGAAATCTCCTGCGCAAATCAAAGAATGGATGGATGCAAACAAAAAGTACTTTACTGAAGGAACAGATGGCGTTCTAGCATTCTTGCAGACTGTAGAGTCTATGAGCGGCCCCGGCGGTGCGCTCGATGGAATTGCATCCTTCGACGCTGATACAGGAGAATTCTGGTACGATATAAATGAGTTGAGTGCTTTTGCAGACCAGCTAGGCTGGACTGAAGAAATGCTCCAAGACTTCATTTATAAGTACAGAATGTACTGTGATGCTTGGGAGTCCAGAAGTCCGGCAGACTCCATGAAGGAACTGCAGAATGCTGGACTATTCTCAACTGAATATGCAGACTTCGGCCCGACAATCGCATCCCTACAAGACCTGATGGAATACACAGGTTTAAGCGAGCAAGGCGTATATGACCTTATTGACTCTATCAATGAGCTCAGAAAACAGGACGGTCTTCCAGAAATTTCTCTGATTGGTAGAGACATTACAGAGGTCACACAGGATTCTATCACAAGATGGCAGAACCTCGGCGCAACAGCAGAAGAGGTCACAAATCTAATTATCGACCTTGCAGAGCAGGGCGTTAAGATTAAACCAAATCTGTGGATTGATACTACTGAAGGCCCGCAGCTTGATGTAGATACAATTCTGGCAGAAGCTGGCATTGAAGACTCCGAAACGGTTCATGTAGAAGTCGACTTTACCGTTAATGGCGAAGCCGCCATGGCAACTGTTGAAGCTACAGTCGCTGAGGTCAAGGCAATACTTGGAGAGGATTGGGAAGTTAAACTTGCCGCTAACTCTGTAGATGCTGAGACCGGCCTGACTACTGTGCAAACGCTTCTGAATGAACTGCCGCCAAGCACCGATGTTCTGTTGTTGGACGAAACCGGTTTGGCTCGCTCTAGCTTGTCTAAGGTCATTAGTCTGCTGGATACTATCGAGAACAACAACACCAAGACTGTTACCATCCGCTATAAGACAATCGGGCTGCCGATGTTTGCTGACGGCACCAAGCGTGCTAAGGCCGGCCCCGCATTGCTTGGCGATGAGTACTCGCCTTCCGGCTCCCCGAAACCCGAGTTAGTCGTTTCTGGAGACAGAGCATATATCGCTGGTGAAAACGGCCCGGAGGTTGGTTATCTTCGCGACGGAGATGTAGTTTATACAGCCGACGAGACGAAACGCATTCTTGGAATGAGTTCTCTGCACGGAAGTATCCCTGCGCACGCAGGCGGCACTGCTGGAGGCTTGATAAACACCGGCGGACTAAGTGGAGGAAACTATAATTTCACCGGTGGTGGCAATAATTCAAGTAGCAATAGCGGCGATGACGAAGAGTCTTGGTTTGAGCGCCAGTATAAAGACCACAATCATTGGTTGGAGATGGACAAGGAGTCCGTTGCTGACTATCTTGAGTGGCTTAATGGAGCTTACCAGCAGGCGTATGCCGAAGGTATCATCGACCTCGACGAGTACTATAAGTACCAAGAGGAAGTATACAAGGGCGTACAAGACCTGTTCAAAGACTATCTAAATGATATTGACCACGAAGTGTCCCTGCTAGAGGGTGCTGCTGGTAACTCTGACGAGATTATCGCCTTGGTCAGCAAGGCTATGGCTGAAATCGAGAAGGAGCTTGCCGACGCTCGTGCGGCTGGACTTGACGAAAACGGCGACTATATCCAATGGCTGGAGCAACAGTGGGAGGGATATTCTCAAACAGTAATTGACCTCCGCGAGCAAGCCGAATCTGAGTCTAAAAGCACCATTGACGACCTTGTTGAGTATCGTATCGATATGCTCAAGAAGGAAATCGAGAACGAGAAAGACGCTCTCGATAAAAAGCTATCCGACCTGCAAGACTTCTATGATAAACAGCGCAAGATGCTGCAAGACCAGTACGACGAAGAGAAGTATCTGGAAGAGCAGAGCGAAAAGCGTAAGTCTGTAACAGACATCAAGTCCGAACTGGCAATGCTGGAGAACGACAATTCTGCTTGGGCACAGAAGCGGAAGCTTGAATTGCAGGAAGAGTTGTCCGATGCCGAGAAGGAACTGAATAGCTTCGAGCGTGACCACGCACTCGATATGACACTGGATATGCTGGACGAGCAACAAGCCGCTCAAGAAGCACAAATCCAGGCTGAAATGGATGCGCTGGACGCAAAGCTCAACGACCCCCACGCATTGTTCAATCAGGCGCTCACGGATATTAAGAATAATACTGCTGAGCTTTATCAGGAGTTTATTGATTATAACCGCAAGTATGGAACCGGCAATGACCAAGATATCGCTGATATGTGGGAGGAAGCCTATAAGGCAGACCTCGAATATCAAGATACTCACGATGGTCAGCACAAGGATGGCATCGAAATCGGTAACTATACCGGCTATGTTGTCCCCGAAAAGCCGAAACCTCCTGAGCCTGACCCCACTCCGACTCCTCCCCCTGACCCAGCTCCTAGTCAGCCGTCCGCTCCTCAGCTTACGGACGACATCAAGAAGAAGGTCGCCGCCGCTATTTGGAACGGCGGATATGGTTGGGGCACTGGCTCTACTCGTACAAGTAGACTGACAGAGGTATTCGGTGCTAACAATGGAATCCAGGCGCTTGTCAACAAGGGAGTTGGCAAGAGTGGCGTATCTCTTACCAACGAGTACACCTACGCAAATATGCGTAAGAAGTTTAAGGGCTACGCATCTGGTACTGCCAATGCGACACCCGGTTGGCACGAGCTGTTTGAGGGCGACATAGACGAATATGTCTTTACCTCAGGCGATGGCAGTAAGTATAGAATGTTCTCCGGCCTTGGTGACAAGGTGCTGAACGGAGATGCGACAGACTTCCTGTATGACTTCGCAAACAGCGGTGGAACGGTGCTGACCAAGATGCTTGCAGACCTGTTTAAGGTTGGAGGGTTTGGCAATATTGCTAAGCCTGTGCAGGCAATCGAAATCCATTCTGGCGATGTTATCGTACAGGGTAACGCAACGGAGCGTACCGTGTCTGAGATTCGCCGTGCGCAACGCGACAATCTATCGTTCGTGCTTCACGAATTGAACAGATTGAACAAATAAATGTTTTGTGGCTCCCCTTCGTGGGGAGCCCAAACTATTTTACTTTGAAAATAATACAGAAAGGAGCGTGATGATATGGCAGATATTTACGGCTCACACTTTGAATATGGCGGCGTGTCTTCCAGGCTATACGGTCTGGTTATTGTCAATGCAAATACAAGTCGAATGACACAACTTTCTGGACAAAAAGAGGGAGTTACGATTTTTAGCAAAGCCGCAAAGAGGCGCTATGTAATTGACGACGATTATTCATCGTCCCCTATTACATTTGACATTGAAATTATGACTGACTATGACGGATGTATCGAACATGCCGAAAGAAGACATATTGAGAAGTGGCTGTTTCACAAGAGCGGTTATCGCAAGCTGTATATGGATATTGCAGACGACGAATACGGAGAAACATATGAATATGTAAATGGGGAGTGTAAGCGGAATTACCTAAATTGTCGATTGGTCAACCCAGAAAAGATTGAGGGCAATGGCGGTGTAGTTGGATATAAAGCAACGCTAGAGGCCGACTCCAATATGTTCTGGCAGGAACCCATTGAGCAAGTATTTGTTGTAGAAAATAGTGCATCAAATGCATCGTCCAATATCACCATAACTATCGACACAGACCTGGATGAGTATATCTATCCGAAGGTAACTATCCAAATGGGTAATTCTGGTGGCGATGTTATCATTGTAAACAACAGCGACGATAGTTCTAGGCAAACTAAGTTCGTTGACCTCGGATCTCTGGCAACCATTGTGACAAAAGGTGGGCTTAACTATGTAAGTGGTCAATACTACGAGAAATTTGCTGACAGGAATTTCATCAGGCTGCTTGATGGTGTAAATACATTTACGATTACCGGTGATGTGAAAACAATCAAGTTTGAATACTCGGCAAGGAGGTTCATGTAATGATTGTTAGATATAGCAACCTCAACAGATTGGAAAAACCACAGTTTACACTTTGCAATCCAGGAAGCGTCTGCACTAACGGAATACTAAGCAAGATGGTTGGCATGTTGTCTGACACTGAAGCAGAAGAGATTATCTTTAATTTTAACGCAACTTCAGAATTGAATTTCAGAGTTAATCGAATCATCCGAGAAGATATGGAAGAGAACGCTCACGCTTTCTCAATATATAAAGCCGTACAAAACCGCAGACTAATATTTGTTGATGATATTGGATATTTCATGATTACAAATGCTAAAGACGGTTTTGATGGACATCGGCACTACAAGGATGTGACTGCTAAGTCTATAGATGCTGAGATCTCGCAAAAAATGATTCCGTTTATTGCTAACAATACATATCGTTTTACAACAGACGAGACTGGTACTAACAAAGGTATGCTAAATACAATCGTCGAGACGCTACCACTGTGGACCATCGGGCATGTGGACGCTGTCGTGGCAGATCGGTGGCGTACATTTGAAGACATTGATACTTCTCTGAACTGCTTAGCCTTCATGCTTCAAAATATGCAGGACGCTTATGAGTGCCTGTTTATATACGATATTATCAATCGTACTATCAGCGTTTATGATCGGTCAAACTATGTGCGGCAAACTAATATCCACATCACGAAAGAAGACCTGATCAACACTTTGGACATCACAGAGAATGCAGACGATCTGTTCACAGCTGTTAGCGTATTGGGCGATGACAATGTGACTATCTCTGCGATCAATCCTCTTGGTACAAATGTCATTTATGATTTTTCTTATTATTTAAGCTGGATGTCTGATGAACTAAGATCCAAAGTAATTGAGTGGCAAACAACAGTCCAAGCAGAACGAGAGCCGTACCATAATCTCAACATGGACTATTTCAATAAAATGGCTGAATTGTCTAATCTCAGACTGGAAATTGATAAGCTAGATACACAGATTACGATGTATAACCGCTGTCGTAACAATATAGTTGCAGAGTATAGTACCGACCTAGTTGGCAATTATAACGAAGCCATTGCATATGCTGGCGGTACGCAAATCACGATCCAGGACAGCATCGAGGCCACGCTTTTTGAGATTGATACGCTAATCGCAGAATGCGAAAGCATGAAAGAGAACAACATGAAAATGTTAGCAATCAAGCAGTCTGACATAGACGGCATTTCTGCTCAGATTGCAGACATTCACGAACAACTTTCCATCACATCTTATTTCACAGAAGAAGAGTATACAGAATTATGCCACTACATCTTTGAGGGAAGTTACTCTGATGATTATGTGGTTATTACTGACATTATGTCCTATGACGATAAATTTGCACAGATGAAGATTCTATACGATCGGGCGATGTATCAGCTTAATCGAGCATCTCGCCCAACCCAAGAATTCAGTTTAGATGTTGAAAATTTCATTTTCAACAAGGAGTTCGAAGAATGGAGCGAACAACTCGAGACTGGTTGTCTGATCAATGTCGAATTAGAGGTTAATGACATAGCTTCTCTGTTTCTGTCGAATATGATCATAAACTACGATGATCATACGCTTAAGATGACATTTGGTAATCGCTATAATAAATTCGATCCAAAGTCGTTATACGACGATGTGTTAGGAAAAATAACCAAGTCCGCTAACACCCTGGCATACATCAAGGACATACTCTACCCGATTAAGAGTGGGGAATTCAGCTCCATGCAGGAAGCTTTACAAACGTCACGAGATTTGACAATGGGTCAGGCTCTTGCATCAACCGACGAATCAGTTGTTATCGATGGGTCTGGATATACTGGTAGACGGTTACTTGATGGAGGAGTGTATGACCCGAGACAAGTAAAAATCACCGGCAGAAATCTTGTGTTTACAGATGATTCTTGGCAAAGTTGTAAAGTAGCTATTGGTGAATTACAGTATGGCAATGGTGAAAGCACTTACGGAGTTAATGCAGCGACGATAATCGGAGACATGGTATTAGCAAATAATCTCCGCATCTTGGATAAAGACGGCAGAGAGTTATTTACTGCTGTAGATGGAATGATTAAGTCATCCGTTTCCACAGTAGAGGATAGCGTCCAAAAGTTGACGGAAGTTGTGCAAGGTAGCGACGGTATATTGGTGAGAATATCATCCCTCGAGGACAACAAAAATATCGACAGTATAACCACATCTACTGGATACACTTTTAACGCGCAAGGATTGCAGATTTATAGAGATGGCGAAGAAATCAAGAGCCTCCTAAATAATACTGGCATGTATGTAACGCGCTCTGACGAAGAAGTGTTAACTGCAAATAATGTCGGTGTGAGTGCAATCAATCTATCAGCAAGGCAGTACCTGATCGTAGGCAATAATAGTCGTTTTGAAGATTATTCAGATGGAACTGATACGCGCCGTACAGCATGCTTTTACATTGGATGATAAGGAGGTGGATAGTTCATGTCATTGAGTGGCAGTTTTTATACATACCCAATACAAGACAAGGAATTTGGTCTATATTGTGATTGGACCGGTAAACAAAGTCAAGGCGGAAACTACACTGACATTACACTGAATGTGTACCTGCGTTTTTATACGATTGAGGTAGGCTCAAGGTCTAACTCTACTATCAGCATTAACGGTGAGACAGAAACATACACATCACCAGCGATTAATGATTATAAAACGAAGGAGTGGCATAATGTTTTACTTAAGTCAATAACTGTAAGAGTCAAGCATAATGCCGATGGTACAAAAACATCGGTGAATCTGTCCGCATCTTGGAGATTCGATGGATACTATAGTGGCGTGAAGATCGGCACAATCACAGCCTCAACCACGGTCGATCTAGACAGCATTACGGTGTATAACCTGGAAGTTTCTTCCGGAGAAGGTAGTAATATTGTGGTTCACAGAACATCTTCTCTATACGCCAACGCTGGTGTAATCTCTCACGGTGCAATACTATACTGTGGAGACAAGTTAAAAATCACATTTACACCCAATGAGAATTACGCTATAGCCACGCACACAGTTAACGGTTCAGAATTTACATCTGGTAATACTCATACAGTGGCAGGCAATGTGTCGGTCATATCTACAGCACAGGTACTTGCGTCTTCTGTTGGAGCAACTGACGCAAATATTGGAAGCGTATCTGCTATCACAATAACCAAGTATCATTCAGGGTATTATCATAGTTTAAAATATAGCTTCGGAAGTCTGTCAGGATATATCACAAGTTCGGGTGATATACAAAATTCTGAAGTAAGATTTGACACAACTAGCATCGCGTTTGTTGTGCCGGAGATTTTTTATGAGCAAATTCCTACCGCTAAGAGTGGTAAATGCACAATCACTTGTTATACATATGAGACAGCAGAAAGCGACAGTATTCTTGGGTCGGCTACTTCTTGCATATTTACTGCTACTGCATCTGTAGATGAATGCAGTCCGATAGTAGCCGCGTACGTTTCCGATGTTAACAGCGTTACAAATGCATTAACCGGAGATGAAAATGTGCTCATTAGATATCGTTCTACCGCAAAGGCCGGAATGACTGCGACTGGAAGACACTCCGCAACAATCTCCAAGCTCTCTATTTCTGGATATGATGTAACCGGACCGACGATTGGTAGCATGGTAACTGGTTTTAAGCGTTTCCAGGAAGTAGAAGACACTTCTTTTACATTCTCTGCTACTGATTCGCGTGGGTATACCACAACAACCACTGTTTGTCCTACAGTTATAGCTTATGTGAGTTTGACCTGTAACCCAATAATTACACGCCCGACGCCCACCGGCAGCACTATAGCACTAAGTGTCTCAGGCAATGTTTATCGCGGGTCATTTGGAGACACCTCGGCTGGTGCATATGCTAACACGCTAACTTTAGAATATCGATATAAACCAACTGGAGGATCATATGGTCAGTGGAATGCTATAGATGAATCGTGTATCGTTCTAGGCATTTCTAATTACAAAACGCTTAGTTCTGTAATATTGCCAGATGAATTCGACTATCGTCAGTCTTATGAATTTCAAGTTCGTGCAACTGACGGAGCTGGCGGATATGAATTAAGCTCTGTGCAAACGACAGTGCCAGTACAAAGAGGTATACCGGTATTCGACTGGGGTGAAAATGACTTTAACATTAATGTCGCACTGACACTGAGCAATGTTAACATATTAGACATTATCTATCCAATCGGATCAGTGTATATGCACAGCGGCGATACTATGCCGGAAGTGATACAAAGCATCGGAACTTGGACGAGCGTCCAGCCTGGCATAGACGGTGTTTATGCGTGGAAAAGAATCACATAACATCGAATCAATAATATAAATTCTATGCACGACAATCGTATATAGAATTCGACATAAAGTCAGCATCATACACTACTGAATGGCTCCGCTTCGTATTGCATGAAGCGGATATTACAATATTTATCAAGGAGGTGATTGTGTGAAACAACCAATTGCAGTTATTCGTGGCACGAATCAGACGATTAACATTAGTCTGCGCACAGCGTCTGGAGAACAATATACATTACAAGATGGAGAAGCTATCTATTTTGGAGTGAAGAAAAACCCAGATAACGAGTCATATTTGATATTCAAAGAATTGCGAAATTTAGAATTTGAAAATGATTGTTATGTTTTGCTGTTATTGCCATCTGATACTGAAAATATGGCGTTTGGATGCTACTACTACGATGTTGGACTGCAGAGCGGCACCAACTACTTTAATATTATCGAATGTAGCAACTTCGAAGTTAAGCACAATATCACAGGAAGAAAGGTGGGAGAATAATGCCAGACATTTACGGATTAGTAAGCACAGCACAATCTGTTAGTGCAACAGCTCGTGTTAGTAGCACAAATATGTCTAGTTCGCACAGTCTTTTGTTGAATAGGGATGCTGCTGATCAGCACCCGATTAGTTCCATTACGGATCTCTCTGAAATTCTTTCCGGTATTGATAAATCTCTGGCGACAATCATCGATGATTGGTCGATGGATGAAGCAGGATATTTATATTTACTTTCGCATGGAAGCGTCGTTGTCGGCCCGATCGGCCCGTTCCAGAGCGGTAACGGCGGCTCCGGCGGCGGCAATACATTCACTATTACCATTACAAATCTATTAGATTCGCGTGTTATCACTGTTCCAGACGGTGAGCATGTGTCACTGAGATTTAACTATACTTCTGTCGATGATGAAGGTATGGACGATGGTGATGGTATAGGACAAGTGGTCGTCGGAGGCATCGTAAAACATACAATCTCTGCGGTGCAGGGAGAGAACGAAGTCGATATCACTGGGTATTTATCGGCTGGAACCAACAACGTATCGGTTCGAATTACCAATTCAGATAATGTAAGCAAGTTGCTTTCTTACACAATCACAGTGGCTTCTGTTTATTTATCGTCGCCGTTCGATGCCTCTATTCCGTATTCCGGATCATTTGTATTTCCATACACACCTACTGGTATTGCAGATAAGACGATGCATTTTGAGCTAGACGGTGTGGAAATTGGAACCGCCTCTGTATCAGTGTCTGGAAGACAGCAAAGCTACACTATCCCAAAGCAAAGTCACGGATCACACATTCTCCGAGTATGGTTTACTTGTGACATCAACGGAACTACAGTTTCATCTAATGTACTGCATTATGGCATTATCTGTACTGTAGACGGGAATGACACCCCGATTATTGCCGTTACATCCCCTCCCCTAACAGGTGTAGAACAATACAGCAACATTGTAAGGAGGTACAGAGTGTACAGCCCATCAAGTATGAATTCAGCCATTACCCTGGAGGTCGACGGAGATGTAATATCAAGTTTGACCGTTGACCGGACTGAGCATACATGGACATATCGTGCAGATGATGTTGGAGAAATCACGCAAACTATTAGGTGTGGAGATGTATATGTAAGTTGGACACAGAATATTACTGAGAGCAATATCAAAGTTGAAGCAGAAACTGATGCACTTGCGCTATATTTGTCTGGTTATGGCAGAAGTAACAGCGAGGACAACCCAGCAGTGTGGACAAATAACGGCATATCTGCAGAGTTTACTAATTTTAACTTTGTATCAGATGGATGGATACAGGACCCTGACGGAATCACCGTACTTAGAGTGACTGGTGACGCTCGGTTGAATATTCCGTATAAAATGTTTGCATACGATTTCCGCACCACAGGAAAAACACTTGAGTTTGAAATCGCAACACGCAACGTCCTGAATTACGATGCAGATGTACTAACTTGTTGGAGCGGTGACCGTGGATTTTCAATTACGGCACAGCAATTGCGACTCGTATCTGAGCAGAGTGAACTAGGCACAAGGTACAAAGAGAACGAACACATACGAGTAACATTTGTGGCAGAGAAAAAATCAGAAAACCGTTTGCTATTGTGCTATATTAACGGCATCATGTCTGGAGCGGTCCAGTACCCAGAAGACGATGATTTTTCACAGGCAACCCCAGTCGGTATTTCCATTGGTTCGAACGAATGCACTACAGACATATATACGATTCGTGCCTATGATAATAGTTTGACTCGGCATCAGGTGCTTGATAATTGGATCGCTGATACACAAAAATCAAATGATCGCTTAGCGCGGTATACTAGAAATGATATTTACGATGAATATGGACGGGTAGTCATTTCTAAACTACCATCAGATCTGCCATATATGGTCATTCAAAGTACAGAATTGCCTCAATTTAAGGGCGATAAGAAAACATGCTCTGGCTATTTCACAGATCCTGCAAATAAAGATAGAAGCTATAGCTTCACTGACGCAGAAATTGATGTGCAGGGTACTTCATCCCAGTTTTATTATCGGAAAAACTATAAGCTCAAATATAAAAATGGGTTTATTATGTTTGACGGCGCTATATCTGATACCTATAAAATGAACGCCGATGCAGTACCAACTGATACATTTACTATGAAAGCCGATGTTGCCTCTTCTGAAGGCGCATTTAATGTTGTATTGTCAATGCTTTATAACGATATGTGCCCATATAAAACCCCCGCACAAGTTGCAGATCCAAAGGTTCGACAGTGCATAGAGGGCTTCCCGATCGTTATGTTCTGGGACAACGGTACGGATGTGAAGTTCCTTGGTAAGTACAACTTCAACAATGACAAAGGCACAGAAGAAGTGTTTGGATTTAAACCTGGCGATGAAAGCTGGGAAATACTGCAAAACGGAACAGACCGTGTAGGTTGGCACAGCGCAGATTTCTCGGATGATGGATGGAAGACTGATTTTGAAGCCAGATATCCAGATAAGAACACTGACACCTCGAAGTTGCAGGAACTGTCTGCGTGGCTAGTATCAACCGATACGACACAGGCTACTGGCGAAGCGATCGATCCTGTTGTATATGACGGTATTGAGTACACCACAGATACTGCAGAATATCGTCTGGCAAAGTTCAGCGCAGAGTTGGGTGATTACTTTATCGAAGATGCCGTTGTTTTCTATTACCTATTTACAGAAATGTTCCTATCTATTGACCAACGAGAGAAAAATGCGTTCCCTACATATCTTAAGGACGCGGATCGATGGATTGTTCTGTTTTATGATGCAGACTCATCATGTGGAACAGATAATAAAGGTAATCTCGCATTCGATTACTATCTGGAAGATATAGACTACACTGAGGCCGGAGATCCTGTGTATAACGGACAGAATTCTGTCTTGTGGCGCAATCTGCGAGCGACAAGATATGATAGAGCAATGGAGATGTATCAGGGACTTAGGACTACCGGTAAAGCTAGCTACGAGTCTGCTATTGGCAAATTCGAAGCACATCAGAGCAAGTGGCCAGAGGCAATTTTCAACGAGGATATGCACATCAAGTGCCTGGAGCCTCTAATCAACGATGGCGATGGATTATATCTACCAATGCTTCAGGGTAAGAAAGAGCAATGGATAAAGTGGTGGCTGTATAACCGTTTCCGTTACCTTGACTCAAAGTATGTAACAGGTACATCTATGACAAACCGGATCACAATTCGAGCTCATCAAAAAGCCAATGTATTCCTTAAAAGCTATGTGAACATGTATGGCCATGTATATTTTAATGCAGCCGTTGCTGAACATCGCATGGAACGCAACAAGGAGTACGAATTTGAATGGCCCGCAAGTGGTGCAGAAGATCCAGTCATTGGCATCAACGATGCGGATTTGTTGACATCTCTTGGAGACCTCAGCCCGTTGATGGTAGAATTGATCGACGTCTCCGGCGCCCCACACATCACGGAACTGAAAGTAGGCGATGGGGCTGCAGACTACGAAAACCTAAGCCTAAATTCAATTACACTTGGCAATAACAAACTACTACGCACCCTGGATGTGCGGAATTGCCCAAATTTAACGATGGCTCCAGACATCTCTGGTTGCACAAACATTGAAGAGGTATACTTTGAGGGCTCTGGTATCACTGGCTTGAAACTTGCAAATGGCGGCATCCTAAAGAAGTTACATCTTCCATCAACGGTAGCAAATCTCACTGTCGTCAACCAACCACAGCTTTCCGATTTCTACATACCATCTCTGTCGCAGATTACAACACTGAGGCTAGAAAATGCAGGCATACTTGATTCAATGAGTCTTGATATCTTGCGTCAGATTCCTGCCAATAGTCGTGTTCGTGTCGTTGGTATCGATCAGGAGATGTCAAGTGATGAACTGAAAGAATTATTAGCAACTCTTGACGCCATGCGCGGATTAGATGAGAACGGCAATAATACTGATTTCGCGCAAATCGGCGGACGAATTTATGTAGAGAAAGTACACGGTCAAGTTTTAAATTTGGCTAAAAAGTATGTTGGCTTAACGGTGGAATATGATTCCGTATATTACACCTCTATGCAATTGGTCGAAAGAACCCTGACCGGAGATTATGTCAACGACAGAGTGACCCATGTGGGTTCGCTTGCCTTCATTGGTAATAACAATCTCAATCGATTGAGTTTACCAAATGTAACTTCTCTTGATGTGCAAGCCTTTGGTAGTCTGAATATCCATGAAATTGAGATGGCTTCTTTGCCCGAGATAGTTACCTGGTCGTTTAGAGATGCTCGAATCGATGTGGTAAAGGTTCCATCCCTAGTGAAAATCCAGTCTGAGTCACTCTGGGCGTCCTACATCAATCGCATGATTATCAACAGTGTCTCTATTGAGCCTATAAATGATGTGTTGACAAGAAGTAAGAATAATGTCGTGACTTTTGACTTTCATCGTCTGGCATCTCTACCTGTTATGCCCCAAGGCTCTACCCGTACTGTTATCATAAGAACATCCGAGGTTTGTACATTACAAACCGCTCCGGGAACTACCTCGGTAAATGTGTATGTTCCTGCTTCGTTGGTTGATAGCTACAAGTCGGCAACCAATTGGAGTGAGATGGCGGACCAAATATTTGCCATAGAGGATTATCCTGATATTTGCGAGGTGAATGATAATGACTGAATTTATTAACACCGTTGATGTGATTGGTGATGACGAGATGTGCGACCGTATCATTATGCGTACAGTAACAGAGTATAAGGAAAATCGTATTGCAAACGTCGGTACCAATGCATTTTTTAAATGTACTGAGCTTACAACAGTTGACATCCCTGAAGTAGTGACCATCTACAATTCTGCATTTGAACAGTGTTCTAAACTTACTTCGGTTAATGCTCCACATGCATCCAGTATTGGTCAAAAGGCATTTCAAAAGTGTACAGCACTTGAGAGAGTGTGTTTTCCCGCTCTGATCGAGATATCCGGCTTTGATCGTAACTATAGTCTAGGCTCATTCTCCTATAACACCACGCTTGAATATGTTGATTTACCAGTTTGTACTAAAATTTTTGGATATTCGTTTAACGATTCAACCAGTTTGACAACTTTGATTTTACGAAACGATGCTCAGGTTTGTACATTGCAAAATATTAACGCATTTGATGCAACACCAATCTCTACAGGTACTGGATACATTTATGTTCCAAGAGCTTTACTGGAGGACTATAAGGTTGCAACAAACTGGTCTACCTATGCAAATCAATTCCGTGCCATTGAGGACTATACCGTGGATGGTACTGTTACTGGCGAGTTCGATGAATCTAAACTTTAAAGGAGTGAACAAGCATGATTGTCAAAGAAGAGTATAAAACCAGAACGGACGGTGTGAAGCTGTTTCGCACCTATTCTGACGAGAACAAGAAGATTATCCAGAACGAGACCGGTATTATATATGCCGAGGTCATCGATGTGGAGAATGCGCCTTACACCTACTGTGAGAGTACCGAGGTCATCGAAGTGGAGGAAATGACCGCAGAGGAAGCTCTGGCACTCATTCTTGGAGGTGATGAAGCATGATTACAAAAGCAAAGGCTTTGAAGATCCGTTCCCTCGCTATGGAGTCTGCTGCTGCAATGGATGATGTGAATGCCAGCACTGTTCCTGAGATGTTTCCGAAACTGAAACAAGATGGTTCTCTTGTTTCGGTAGGCACTCGCATCAACTGGGACGGACAGTTGAAAAAGGCGGCGGCAGACCTTTGGGATACCGCAGAAAATAACCCCGACAACGCTCCTGCTCTTTGGGAGGATATCAACTATGTGAACGGCTACCGGGTTATTCCAGATGTAATCACCGTGGCTCTAGCTTTCTCCAAAGGTGAGAGAGGCGTATGGAAGGGTGTTGTCTATGAGTCCATGCAAGACAACAATGTGTGGAATCCGGAGCAGTTTGCTGCCGGCTGGCAGAAGATCCAATAAGGAGGAACACTATGGTCAAGAAGTACAAAAGAAGCGAAAAGCTCCAGCTTTCGAAAAACTTCCGGCTTGACGAATTCAAATGCAAATGCGGCAAGTGCGATCCCATCCTAGTGGATGAAGCCTTGGTGGATTGGCTCCAGAAGATCCGGGATCACTTTGGCAGAAGCGTGAACATCAACAGCGGCTACCGCTGCGCAAAGCACAATGCAGATCCCAAGGTGGGCGGCAATCCCGGCTCTCACCATATGAAGGGTATGGCAGCGGACATCCGTGTGGAGGGCATCACCCCTGAAGAAGTGGCCAAGTATGCTGAGAGCATCGGCATTCAGCGAATTGGTCTGTATACCAAGAAGTCCTTCGTCCATATCGGCTCCGGCACAACCAAGAAGTTCTGGATGAATGACAGCACGAACGAAGTGAATACGTTCGGTGGTAAGCCTAAAAATGTTACAATTGAGCTTCCTGTTTTGAGACGCGGAATGAAATGCGAAGAAGTAGAAACGATGCAAGTCCTTCTAAATGTTAGGGGTAAATACCAGCTTGACACAGACGGATCATTTGGTGGCGATACCGATGCAAAGCTAAAGGATTACCAGAGAAAGCATGGAATCAAAGATAGCGAAGGCTGTGGGAAGGCTACTTGGAAAATGCTCCTTGGATGTGTGTAACTTAGTTAATACTGTCGACTTGTTCGTAAAAGTAGACAACGGATCGCAATCTTTACTTGTTGCGAGTGTTTGACCAAACTGAGATTTTATTACCACTATATTGTTAGATCGATAAGACATACAAGGCAGCCCTTCGGGGCTACCAACTAAGTAGGAGTAGCTATGAGAAAAACAAAGAAAAAAATCGAGTTCTCTAAGATCATTTTGTTTGTGTTTGGCCTTATTGAGGTCGGTGTTGTCGTCTTTACTTGCTATATGGTGTATCTGACTTGTGACTTAACTCCTTTAGCCTATCTAATTCCGTCAACAGCGATTGTTGGCGCAACAATGGTGAAGCACTACTATGAGAAAGCTAAGCGGGAGAATGTCATTAAGCTGAAGAAGCAGTATGGCGTGACTCTCACACAAGAAGATTTCACTGGAGAAAACTATTAAACATCATCGAAAGGAGACCTCAAAATGAATGTAGTCAATTTTGTTATTGAACACTGGGATATCATCACTCTCGTGATTGCCGCAGTTGTTTGCATCGTGTATGCGGTCTTCAAGGGTAACAAGTCTGTTGTCATGAATATGCTCTTCTCTCTCGTCACCGAAGCAGAGAAGAACTTTGGCGCAGGCACTGGCGCCTTGAAGCTTGCTTCCGTTATCGAACAGGTCTATCCGAAGCTCCCCACTATCATCAAGACCTTTATCTCCGCAGACACTCTCGTCAAGTGGGTCGAGGAAGCATTGGTTTTGGCTAAGAAGAAGTGGGAGGATAACCTGAATCTTCAGGCCTATATTGCCCCTGAACTTCCTGCCGGAGAAAACACAGAAAGCTAATTCAACGATATGCTAGGCTACCTCGAGTATCTGAAGTTGCCTGCCGCTGTGGCAGGCGCTATCGTTGGCATTCTCCTTGTGGCTAATCTGGTTGGGGAACTGTTAGAGCTCAAGGGCAAAGTAGTCCCGGAGTTTATGAAGCTCCGGAAGTACCGGAAGCGTAAAAGGGAAGAGAAAAGAGAGCAGGCTGAAACTCTTAAAGAGGTAAAGAAGCTACTCGCCGATGTTAACGGCCACTATTCTGCTGATAACATCTCTAAGCGTGATGCTTGGATGGGCTGGGTTAACTCAAGAGCCGAAGTCTATGATAACTCTATTATAGAGATTAAGGACAAACTGGCTTTGGTTACTGCGGCCTTGCAAGATAACTCCAAGCTAACTGAAGAGCTGTTCGTACAAAGCAGCCGTGACCGCATTATCGATTTCGGTATACTCGTAGCCGATGGAGAAAAGATTGTTTCTCGTGAGCAATTCCACCGTATTTTCAAAGTCCACGAAGACTATGAAAAGTTCTTGAAGAAGCGTGGTTTGACAAACGGTGAAACCGATATTGCTATGCGTGTCATTAACGAGTCTTACGCAACACATATGCGTGAGCACACATTCCTTGAGGATGTGCGTGGCTATAATGCCTAACAAATAAATCTGTACCCGACCTGTGGGTGTGTCTGGTATGGAGTAGAAAAAATAGCGAAAGCGGACTGTCGTATGATAGTCCGCTTCTTTTTACCGCCCTGCCTATCAGGCTAATGCAGGCGTTGATTTCTGAGACATCCCTTATCAGTTGCTGGGTTAAAATACGAGCCGCCAGAGGGCTTCTGAGGGCCTCCTGTGAGGTCTGAGTTTTATTAACATTTAGCCGGAAAATAAAATAGGCAGGGTACGGAGTGATACCGTCCCTGCCATTTTTTAGCTTTTTGTTTGTACGCTATGAACAGCTTTGCGTTTCTGTTCGTTGATAAGGTGAATGTAAGTGTTGTAGGTGATTGTGATATCGGAGTGTCCGAGCAATTCACTGACAGTTTTGACATCTTCACCGGCGGCAAACAGGCGGCTTGCAAATGTGTGCCGTAGTGCGTGTAGGCCGTAAACCTTGTCTTCTGAGAAACCTGCGGCAACAGCGATTTTCCGAAGCATTCTGTCCAGATATCTTGGAGTCATTGGATTGCCGTCTTTTGTGGATAGCACATAGTCGAACTCACCGGTAATTTCTTTCAGGCGCATCAGCGCTTCGTAGCACGCATCGTTCATATCAATCTCACGGATACTCGTTGCCGTCTTCGCTGAGTCTTGCTCGATTACTGTGTACTTATGCTCTGCGTCGTCTGTGCGGTCTTTGACAATCACACGGGTGGCATTGACGACGACTCTACGATGCTCGAAGTCAACCTCTGTCCATTTGAGGGCGAGAAGCTCTGCCATACGAAGACCTGTATTGAGGTCTACAATGATACCGTCGCCAAGACGATACACACGCTTACCGTTCGTGTAAACGGATGTAGCGGCTTCGCACAGCTTGTCTACTTCGCCATTATTATAATACCGTATTTCTGACTTGCCGAAAGTTTTCTTGGCAGGCACAGCCACTCCGAGCGCAGGATTGAACAGTACAGTCTTCTGGATTACTCCTGTGCGGAAGCACTCATTGACGGCATCGTATGCTTTCTTTACGGTGGAGTAGGAAAGCCCATTCTTCTTGAGAGTGTTGAGCATTGTCTGCACATCACTAGACTGGAATGCCGCCAACTGAATGTGACCTACGAGAGGAATGACTTGGTAGAGAACTGTCTGCTCGAGTCGGTCGAAGCTCTTTGGCTTCAAAAGGTTCTGCTTATTCTCGTATAGCCAAGTGCGCATATAGTTCTCAACCGTACTGCGTTGGACGACTGACTGGTCGTTCTTGTAGAATTCTTTTTGGAAATCCTTTAACTTTTTCTTGACCTCCCTCTCAGTCTTACCATACAAGGCTTTGATGCGAGGTCTTCCTTTTTCGTTGACACCGATAACCATTCGGGCAGTCCAGGTTCCATCTGCTCTCTGGGAGATAGAGCCACTGCCGTACTCACGACGCTGTTTAGATTCAGCCATGTTAGTAACCCCTTTCAAATTGGTATGTATGACAATCTGGTATTACAATGTTTATTACAATGTTTATTACAGATTGGGAGGGACTATCTAACACTAATAGTACCACATAATCGTGGATTTGTCGAACGGTTGTTTGTTTATTGTGTAAAATTCATATATATACAACAAAAAATCGCCCTTTTCAGGACGACTTTTTGTACAAATGTGGCAGGGGCACAAGGACTTGAACCCTGAGCCTACGGTTTTGGAGACCGCCGCAGCATTGACAGTTTTCTGTTGTGCCGCAACGACCTTTCCGTTTGTTACATAAGATTTATTACAATCTTATTACAATCCTGTCTACACAATGTAAGTGCGTCCTGCATATGTATCGAGCCACTTCTGTAGCTTTGCGGGTTCTACATACAACCGATTGTTGATTGTAATAGACGGGAACCCGGCTGAGTGCATTAGTGCATAGGCTTGATTTCTCCCTACACTAAATATACTCTGTATGTCTTTTGGTGTCAATAGTTTCTGGATTTCCATAAATTACTCCTATGCCACTATGATGATTGTCCAGACGCTGAACTTAACTGTACTCGGATATTCTCTGACAAGCCACCAGCTACCAAAGAGATGCTTGTGAGGATAGTGTCGCAGGATTCGTTCTGCTCTGTCTCGTGGCAGTTTGCTTATTAGTTTTATATTACCACTCCTTGCACTCAAACCCGTTTTGGTTAAGCCATTCTGCTACCAGATGCCTGTGGCAGAAATCGCTGGGTTTTTCGTAGCAAACTAAACAGACGGACGGTAGGTAGTCAACGCCCTTAAAGTTGCCGGCCATTGCCAACAATCTTTTCACTGTTGTTTCACAGTCTAGCTGGTTAAGCACTTGCTCATTAAAGCATTTGATATAATGCTCGTTATCGTGGTCTACCTTCCACTTCATAAAGAAGTCATACTTCGGGGCGAGCTCTTTGAACTGCAAACCCTTATACCCAGACGGCGCTTTGCCACAAATTGAAATGGGTATAACACCCTCCGGCAAAGTCTTTATCTTTGCAAAGTAGCTGGTGTAAATCATACTGACACCCCAATGCCTGCGATTCTAAAGTCTGTTATTTGATTATCCTCAGACTCGTTAACAATGATGGTTGCTCCGCCATTCATCAGGATACCGTCGACAGTCACATTGCAAATCTGGTTTTCAAAATCCCAGGTCACAATGTGAGATGTCCCTGTCGTGCATCCGATTACCTTAGCATTCATACCGTCTCCAATAGTAATCGGGGCATTTTGCAGCATATTGCCTACCGCACGCTCGACAGCTTCTTCTGTAAACACAATTCCATTCGCATTGGGCTTATTAAATGCGAACGGGATTGTAATTTTTACCTTTGTACACCCTGTTTCGTTCATGTATTAACCTCGATTTCGGGAAAGAATAAAGGGGCGAGTTATTCACCCGCCCCTCGAAGTTTTATTTGCCGGTATGACCGAAGCCGCCTGCGCCACGGTCTGTGTCGTCCAGTTCGTCTACCATCACAAACTCGGGGCGGAGATATGGGCCGATAACCATCTGGGCAACACGCTCGCCGTGATTGATTGTCTGCTCACTCTGAGAGTCGTTATACAGTGCAATCATCACTTCACCACGGTAGTCGCTATCTACCACACCAACACAGTTTGCAGGGCGCAAACCACGCTTGCTTGCCAAGCCACTACGGGCATAGATGAAGCCTGCGTAGTTCTTGGGGATTTCCATAGCGATGCCGGTCTTGACGAAATATGTAACGCCAGGAGCGATAGTCACGCTACCGCCCTCTGCGGTGAGATTTGCATACAGGTCGCATCCTGCAGCGTCGACGGAACCGAATGTAGGAACGGTTGCCGTATGATTCAAAAGTTTGATATGTACTTGCATTGGATTTTCCTCCATTATATATCGTCTGCTTGATAAGCCTCGTGTACGCTTACATAGTATTTATGTGGTTTATAGTCTGCATAACTCACACCTCGTTTTTGCAGGTAAATCTTGATACCGCTACTGTCATTGATTGTGAGCCAGACATATTTTACATTGTTCTTATACTTCTTATCCGTCACACGGTACTCCTGACCGGGCTGGATGATGTATTCAGACGCAACAGCCTCTTCTGAAAATTCAATAAACGCACCATAATCGCCAACAACGACCCTGTCGTACCAATTACATATTGGCGTTCCGTTGCATGTGGCTAGTCCAGTCTTTGCACCGTCCACACACAGGAATGCCGGGATGTTCTCTTTGAAGAACTCTCGATATTTCTGAGACAAATCTCCGGGCAAAGGCTGGTAGCCATATTTCTTAGCGAGCGCTGCTTCAATTTTCAGCGTGTTCAATGTCTTCTTCTCGAACCTTTATGTATAAGCCGCAGTGGCACATACCCTCTTCCTGCTCACGGAACTCTTTGCACATACACTTGGTATCTGCGTTCCGCAGGATTGAACAGGGGCAGTAGCCGCTGTTTTCTTTCAGCTTTTTCTTCATCTCCGCCACATATTCAGTGTCGGGGTTCTTAATAATCTTCATTGGATTCCTCCGTGTTAATTGTTACCGTTGGCTGAGAGTAGCCCGCATAGAGCGTAGCCGACAAAGACAGACAGCGGCACAATCCAAAGAAAATGCCATGCACTAATCATTCGTTGTTTCCTCTTTCTTTAAGGAGTTGTGAGCGCATCTGAGTTTCTGCAGTGCGTTCATCATACTGATGATATAGTCGATGTTATCGACCTCTTCGTCTCTGCGAATTGAGTCAATGAACTCGATTTCAATGAAGTCAATCAGGTTACACAGTTCATCTTTATCGAACACGACAGTTGCCGTTAACTGGGACTTTGGAGCGGTAGAATATTCTTTATACGGCTTAGCTTCCGTCGCAAACTCCGCACTCATTGATATCTTCCTTTCGTTCTTCTGGGAATACTTGTGACCATCTAAACTTCTTATCACCGGCTTTTAACTTACCGTCGTCTTCCATCTGGAAGCGCTTTTCGAAGTGCGCCACAGTTCTGCCCAAAGGCTTAAATGTAATTGGAGAGTCGGCATCCCATTTGAGCAGTAAAGCCCACAAATCTGGATAGTTCTTTCTCAACAATCTTAATTGCTCTATTCCTTGATTGTGACAGAACCAACATCCACCTCTATCGGCGGTTGTGTAAATTGGCGACAACAGGTCGTTTAGTTCGCACCATTGACGACAGGTCGCTTCGTCCCATCCAAGGTCTACAAGCGGCAACACTATGCCGGGTCTTGTGTGTCGAGCAATCCGTTCTGGCTCGTCTGCTGCAATGCCGAGATAC
>JAEIGA010001336.1_pt1 | contig 38421 bp, 28 predicted proteins | sample 9270691 | NCBI WGS metagenome assembly JAEIGA01 (sample SAMN17057246, study PRJNA624740) | gut metagenome | biome: biome; isolation source: fecal sample | host: Bos grunniens | place: China: Xizang | collected 2019
TAGGTTTCTGTTGTTTTTTTAAAAAATTTACTCTAGAGTAACTGACGCCTCTATATCATTCATTTTTCAAAGACATCTCTAAATTTGAAAAATCTGTTTTGCACGAAACGTAAAAAATCTAGTTCTGGTGTATGCGTTCATATGATTTTCTTGAGGATTTTTGTAGCAAAATGTAGGTTTCTGTTGTTTTTTTAAAAAATTTACTCTAGAGTAACTGACGCCTCTATATCATTCATTTTTCAAAGACATCTCTAAATTTGAAAAATCTGTTTTGCACGAAACGTAAAAAATCGAGTTCTGGTGTATGTGTTCATATGATTTTTTTGAGGATTTTTGTATCAAAATGTAGGTTTCTGTTGAGTTTTATCAATTTCTCTTCAAGAGATCCGGAACTACACAATTCACTCAATTTTTGTAAATTTTTTCAGTGTACTCAGTGTAGCGTCAAATCGCTCTCGCAGTCAGCAATTCATGTTTTGCAGTCAATTCATGTTTTGCAGTCAGATCGCAGTCAACGCCACAATCAACCACAATCAACAATCAGCAATTCAACGATCGACAATTGAACACAAAACGTATATAATTGCTGTTTCTATGTATGCGTTCATACGATTTACTTGAGGATTTTTGGCGCAAAATGTAGATTTCTGTTGATTTTTATCAATTTCTCTTCAAGAGCTCTGGAGACACACACAATTCACTCATTTTTTGTAAAATTTACCCATTCAACACAACACTAGCCATTCAACGCTATCAATTCAACTCAAAAACACACTCGTCACTTGAATGTGTATTTTCTGTGTGTTTTCGTTCATTTCTTATCATGCTTTCGTTGTTTGTTTAGCATTTTGACGTCGCAACGATCGTTTTCAGTTAGAGAACACACACAGAAAGCACACTCGTTCTCTCTGCACTCACCGCTCTTGTTTGTGTGGTGTCGTGTTTACGCTCTCGTTCTCTGCACATACACAAGCAAACGTGCAGTGTTGTGTGTGTGAGTGTTGATTTTGTCATTTTTCACAATCATTCAAGCAAGCAACATCACACTGTACACGGATGGTCATGATTTTGACATTTTCAGTCGTCTTTTCATTGACTTTGCATCGTCTTTGCATTGACTTTGCATCGTCTTTGCATTGACTTTGCATTGACTTTGCATTGTGTTTGCTTTGTGTTTACATTGTCTTTGCGTTTTGTTTACAAAAAATTAATCCACAATATTTTGCCACTAAAAACCATAAAAACAATTTAATCCTAATTTAATCCTAATTTAATCCTAATTTGTTCGGGATTAATCCACAATCTCCGTGCATTTAATTTGCGCCAAAATCGAAAAATTTTTTAAAATTTTTGTGTTTGCGCAAAAAAATGGCTCAAAATAATCCACAATTTTCTAGAGTAACGGGGTTTTTCGATCATTAATGATACACTTTGCGTGCACAATGTGTTGTAAAATGATCAAATATCAACAGCACAAAATTAATCCACAAACAAATTCCCATTAATTTGCAAAAAATAATCCAAAATATTTTGCCACTAAAAACCATAAAAACAATTTAATCCTAATTTAATCCTAATTTAATCCTAATTTGTTCGGGATTAATCCCATTTCTCCGTGCATTTAATTTGCGCCAAAATCGAAAAATTTTTTAAAATTTTTGTGTTTGCACAAAAAAATGGTCAAAAATAATCCACAATTTTCTAGAGTAAGAGGGTTTTTACAAAATCATTAATGATGAATGTCGTACATTCGATTGTTGTTGGTCTGATGGTGGTTGTTGGTAACTCGCCCAGTCGAATGTGTGCATGTGTTCGTATGTATGTAAAAAATGACATATATGTACGAATGGATGCAAATCTTCGATGGTTGTTTGTGCATAAATATCCATTACATCTCACATAATCGACAGGTAATAAAAAAATAATAAAAAATATACAAAAAATATACAAAAAACAACACAAATTGCAAAAAATACACAAATTGCAAAAAATATACAAATTGCAAAAAATATACAAATTGCTGTGTAATGTGGCTGCATGTACTAATGAAATGGAAAACCAATCAAACCAACACGTTCTTAAGCTTAGTGTGGTTGAATGAATGCGTTGTTTGTTTGCATGAATAAATGTAAAAAACGCAAAATAACACGTATTTACACCAAATCCCCTTGAAAGTAAACACATTTACTCGTGTTTGCCATAAATGTATCCATAAATGTATCCAATGCAATGAATGCATCCAATGAATGTATCCAATGAACGTGTATCGACAAATTAATTGGAAATTGTCGGGAACGTGGCTAATGAGTGTTTTTATACTAATTCTTACACTACTAAACGCCAGTACCAAACCACTTTCGTGCAAATTACCACACTAAATAGTTATTTTTATTCGTTTCATGCTACTGTTGCACTACTGGTTCGTGTTTACTGCCCGGTTGTGGGTTTGGAGTGTGATGGTGTCATAGCAGTCTACGTCTAAAAATAGTAAAAAAACAACTCAATTAAAAAATCACATTCACTTCATAAAATTGCTCAGAATGTAGAAAAAATTGAAAAATATACAACACATACACACCAAAACACACTACAAATCAAACACAATCACACCAAACACATGAAAATGAAAAAATTCCAGTTTATGCAGCAGAACACACATCGGCAGCAGCAATGTGCATATAAACGAAAAAAATATACAAATCTATTAAAAACGCAAAAACGCAGTACACCACTTGCATTCAAAATGAATAATTCAACTAATACGGACAACAAATCCACTGCTGATATCGCATCTTCTTCGATTTACGTTGCAAATTCGAGACAATGTGTCGTTTCCGAGCTACTCTACCAGGCAAATCGCTTCAATGGGTTTCGAGCAGCATTCCAGTGGCGATATCTGCCCAATGCACCCTCCACTGTCGATACCAACACTCTGCATGCATCTTCGTCCATATTTGACGATGCCGCTACGTACGTTGTAAAGAATAATCGAATTAACAACACTCAGTGCTGCGTCCACACAACCGGTAAGAATCAGATCCTTTTCGTCAATCATCTGCAATTCTACACCGATCAGGTTGTCGGTTTCGTCGGTATCAAGAGTGATCACTTGAACGACAACAACTTCAAGTTCATCTTCTACACTCGAAATGCAATTTCTGCACAAACTGGCTACTTTCCCAACACAGTGTGCAATGCTGTGCAGCGAAATACCTATTTTACGTACGAATGCGTAATTGAGAACTTCATGTCGCTCCCCACACTGGACGATGCAACCACTGCAGTGATAACTAGTGAAAGTTCTGCACGAACTGCACAATCTTCACCAAATATTTACATTGTCGACGTTGAATTGGTCGGTAGCTGGATCAATTGCTATCTTTCGACCACAACTCGCTTTGAGAATCGAGTGGTCACTCCGTTCAATCGTCAATTGGTCGGATCCCTGCAACACACAACGATTCAGACCAATTTACGCCCAATCGCCTACTATTTTGAGAGTATCAACACCTTTTGCCCCCAGACACCGGCAATTGTACAACAAGTGATGAAAAATGCATCTGGCAACAACACTGATCATCACAGCGGTGGTCAAAAACAGCATTTTATTAATAATAATCAACAACAGCAACAGATACCCAATCAACCGCATCATCAACCTCACCATCAACCGCAGCATCAACCGTCACATTTACAACAATCTACGACAACATCTACATCAACCCCTCACTCTCACCAAGTCAATATGATACACCCACTACCGATTTTGCAAAATCAACATCAAAATCAACATCAACAACAACAGCAGCAACGCCCACCACAACATCATCTACAATCACATCAAAAAGATATCGAATCTGTTGTTTACAGTGCACTTCAGTACAATTATCATCAAACCAGGAATCAGGTGGTGCACTTGGCACATTTCTACACAAAATCTCGCCCAGTCGACATCAACCCCAATTCTTACATCTAGAATGTATCATCCATCCTCACACCAATAATGAGTGTTTTCGTACGATACGTATACTCGTGTGCTCTGTTTGTTAACTTTTCGTTGACTTGTGACAATTTAAGACAATTCTAGAGTAGTGTGTAAGTTGATGTGTATTTTGTATGTAAAATTGTTCAAGAGGAAATCTGTTTTTTGTGTAGTTATTTCACCAACTTTGTACAAATTTAACAACTTCTAATCAATTGTCTTATTTTTACAAATTTTTAACAAGCTCCGTTCTCTATGTTGTCTTGTGCAATTATTTGCAATTTTATGTAGTTTTTGTAAAAAATAATTTAATTAAATGTATGTCAGTAAAACTATATTTTCTGTTGTTTTTGACAATCACAATATCCTGAATGTATAACCAAATAAAATATAAAAACTAGAATAAAAACACACAATATGTTACTTTTTCATTAAAATTTTTCATTTATTACAGTTTTCGTTACATTTTCGATTGTACATGTTCAAATTGTACATTTTCGATTGTATATATTCAAATTGTACATTTTCGATTGTACATGTTCAAATTGTACATGTGTTTCGATTGTTACATTTTTTCAATTTTCGTACATTATTAAATTTTGTTTGTTATTTTGCTTGTTATTTTGCTTGAATACCGTGTTTTTTTGATCTTCCTGTTCCATTTCGGCCAATTTTACACCCACCATGGTAATAAGCAGGTCTTTAGGCAATTTGGCAAACGAATTCAAACCCCACGTATTTTTGTTCATTATTTGCACTGTTGAGTCCTGACTCAGGTTCTGTAAACCAATCAAACCTGTGGTTTTCAGCAACATTGCAATATATGTAAAGATTTGCTTGTTTATGGGGTCAATGGTGATGCTGAGAACCCTCTCTTTGGTCACATCACTGAACAGTTGAGCCCTCAGATCCAATAACTGTATAATTTTGGGATAAACACGTGTAAACTGCGGTGATGGAATGATTACGTCTCCGGTTTGCATATTTATCCGTTTTTGGGTGTATAATACAGCTAAATCATCCCTCTTTAATTTAAACAAATTGCGTACGTGACAGTGCAAATAGGTAGCCAAGAGCACAGCCAACTGCGTATCCAACTGAGTTCGGTTCAAATTAATGTAATTATTGTATTCAAATCGTTCACAATACAAAATCAAATCAATCACCAATTGAACGAATTCTGTTGTCATTTTCTTGGGTACTCGATGCCTATGCCAACCAAGTTTCTTTGACGTAATCGTAATATTCAAATTATCCTTCTTTATCGTAGATAATAAACTCGATTTGTAATTACCAGAGTAAGATTCGCCGTTCTTTCGTCGTAAACCATCTAAAATTGGCCCGACCGTCTCATTAGTCAATTGTAAGACATTCACATTAGCGAGCGCCTTCCTGTGTGTAGCTTCGATACCTTCAGCCATTTCAAATTTCGTCTGGAACAGAAAAGCAAAAAATTGCACTGTTTCCATTAATCCAATTTCAAAAGTATATAATATACAAAAAAGCAACTTACCCTTAAGTAAGTGTTCAGAAGTGATCAACGTTCAACAGCAAAGCGAATACACAAAATGGCAAATAACTACGATATTGCTCAAAAATTCGTCAGTGAATACGGCGACAAGACACCACCAAAGAGTGCAACGGTCGAAGCGATAATGAAGACAATCACGTTCCCCAAGCAGCATTTAAACAAATACTCGCCGCAGTCGCGACGCCTCAAAACCATCCAATTGGACGGTCCACGCTGCATGATTTTCGTTGAAAACCGCAAAATCGTCACCGTACTCGACAAGGGCAAAGAGTACGAAGCCCAGAAGCTCTTGCAAGTCATCGGCAAGCTCAACAATCTCTTCCTCGATCAGTTGAGTTTCCTCAAAGAAGGCGTATATGTGTTCGATTTGTGCTATAATCGCAACATTTTCATATTCGACATCATCTACGAGAACTCAAAATCACTCGAAGAGCTCACTTGGGCCGAACGCATCACTGTGTTGAGAAATCTCTCATTAATGTCGAAGACGGTCAAGATACCCGACTGCACTGAGGATTCTCAAACGCAAGATGTCGTTCAGGGCTCCGGAACGCTCGTACAACGCAGTTTGGAGAATTTCTACCCGTTTACTGAAGAATTCTACATAAACGGTCCATCGTCAGCCATGTATGTTGTTGTCGGCGAAGCGATTGCTCTGCGCAATTCGAAGACTTTCGTCTCAAAAGCACCATACACTGCATTGAGCAAGGTTCCTGAGCAAATTCTCACCGAATTGCTGAAAGACGTTCCTGCCAAAGATTACGAAGAATTGGACGATGACGACAAACTCGAATTGATCAACCAATTGCGTGAACAACGCATTGCTAATGCCAAACCAGCCAACAAATCGTTTGTAATGCACACAACCTACGAAAGCTTGTATCTGATCGCTGCACGTCTAGAATCCGTCAAATTAGGTGAATCCGTGCTTGAGATCTTTGGTGTTGCAAAACAGAAGGTTGACGACAACCAGGGTCGTGTGATCATCCCACAGCCATCATCTGTCGTCTGGGCCATTCCAAATGTCGAAGCGTGCAATTTCCTCGAGGGATCTGTACGTTTCTACGAAAATGTGCTCTTTGTCGACTGCAAGAAGGTCTACAAGCACCAAAACAAGCTTTCCAACGTCACCATCAACTCGATCCAATCCTACTACCGCATCAACGAGAACAAGAACATCTTCAAGATCGTCGACACCGTCATGTCATCAAGTAGCGCAAAAACGCAAAATTTGCAACACTACACCAACGAAGAGTTGTGCTATGAGTTGCATTCACGCATTGTGACCGAAACTGTGCAGAATCCGTCATTGGACATCCACAAGGAAGCCTTGAGCAATATTGACGCTTTACGCAAGTATTCGGACATATTGAACAAGTACTACCAGGAAATCGAATATAACAACATCAAACAGCTCAATCAGTTGCGTCAACACGAAGAGAACCAAATTAAGGAGTTTGTTAACGGATCCGACCAAATGGACGAATCTTAAGTGTGAAAAATGGTAAAATGTAACGGAAAATGACCCGATTATTGACTATGAAAGAAAACAACCAAAACTAGATAGACTGAGTAATTTTGCATGCTTCTACAAAAATTATAAAAAAATTGTAAACAATCAAAATTTATACCAAAAAAATTGTAAAAATGTAACAAAATACATATTTTAATACATCTTTATACATCTTTATATATATATTTATATATATATTTATATCTATTTCAAAAGCTTAATCGAAAAAAATCAAATTCAAATCACATCTCATCAGCGTTGATATTGTCCCAACATCTTACAATATCCGCATTTAAGGTAGATTTTAGGTTAGAATTTAGATACATTTTTTTGCAAATTTATGACTTTTTTTGCATTCCTAATCCTCTTCACTGTTTTACGAACCGTTATGCAGGTTGTAAATGTACATTTTTACAGTTTTTTGATATCATCATTCGAGTTGTAGTGTGTTATTTACACATATGTCTTACACCACATATGTCTCACACCACATATGTCTTAATATGTAGTCATTTTTACAACACTGTCAACCGACATCCTCTCCCCACACAAATTGTACAATATAAACACAATTTTGTACAAACGTTACATATACATGCATAGACTACCTCTAAAACACCTCTAATCAAAACACTCATATACATTAACAATGTGGTAGCGAATACACTGTAATCTGTATGTATTGACATTGCATTGTATTTTTATATTCATTTTCTATATATTTTGTTGTTTTACACAACTGTTAGTGTTTCTTTTTGTAATTTTTTCAACTGTTCTTGGCGGAGAGAGTAGCGTGGTTGTCGAATGAGGCATTTTGTAACGATATTTGGGGTTGTTGCTGTTCACTCATCCAACTCACCGTCGCCGCCTCCTCATTATCTGCCAAAAAGCATCATATACAACGAGAAGTTGTTGTTTCATCAACACACTAGGGTGAAATATGGGGTATTTACAACACTTAAGTTTCTAGACATCCGTTTTACTACCTTGCTGCAATCGTTTATATACAGCTGCAAGTGTGAATATTCTATCATTGTTGTTATAAACGCCGTGCATGTATTAGTCAAATACACTCTCTAAAGTGAGTTAATTAAATAACTTATTTAAAAAATTGAAAAGTGAAAACATCTACAGAATTACAAAAACGGCCATCATCATTTGCATTGTATGTAATAATTTTACTAATTTTCAACATACATTTTCAACATACATTTTCAACATACATTTTCAACATACATTTTCAACATACATTTTCAACATACATTTTCAACATACGTTTTCAACATACGTTTTCTCATCATACAATGTCTAACGGTGCAGTAAGTGGTGCAAGTGGTTCTAATTTCAACAATTATTGCCAAAATGAGCAAGTTACCAGCAAACCAGCACCAATCCAAGCCAATAACGATGTCAGGTACACCACAAATAGTGTTTTGAAAACGATGCTGGTTACCAACAACAGTACCGACGTCTCAACTACACAACAAGTCCAGTTATCGTCAAATATGAACACTTCTGGAACGGAACATCAAAATGAGGAAATGTCAGAAATTGAGATAAATGTAACAACCTCTAGCAATGAGACAATCGATGAAGGTGCGGTCAACAATGATGCTGTAAACTGTGTAATGAATCCTGCAAATAGTGACGATGATGTCAACACCATTCCGATCACAGAACCAGCAACGACCACAATCGTTATGAATGATGAAGTTTTGAGCAAATACACCTACTTCATGGAAACGATCAAAATGCACGAATCCTTTGCCAATATCATGCCCAACGCTCTAATGACCCTGTTTCCACCAAATATTGCACCTCTCTTCGTGTGTCAACTGCAGCATACGGAACGAAATCAGCAAAATGACGAGATCTTTGAAAAGGTGCTCAGTTTACGTGTAAATCGATCCTACTTCTTGAATGCGGTCTGTGCGTTCACAAATACCAAAATTCTACCCACCATCAACGACTGTCACGAAGACATCCTCCAGTTGTTACAGTCGTTCTGTTCACCCAAAAACCGTCTACACGTCAATTTGGCCATATATTTTGTGAATTTCTTCAATCTATCCACCAATGTCAACGAACGAGTTTTCATCATTTCGGCTCTGTGTCGTCATTCGTGCTTCGACGACTTGGTCGTCCTGGTCGAAATTATCATGAAAAATGACGAATTGTCCATTCCGTACCAGCAACAGCAGCAATTGAAGCAGAAATCACAACGAAAATCGATAAAGGACTACTTGAACGCTGCAGCTGAAAATACAACCAAACGACGCATCGAAGAGGGAAATCCACCCAAAAAGAAGGTAAAACAAGCAAAAGAGTCGTTTGAGTGTCGCAATCTGCATATGCACACCGTCGGATCGACCAACTCCTATCCATATTTGCGTGATTTCAAACCAGCCGAGTGTAGAGAGTTTCATCGGTCAAAATTCGACTTCAATTTGGCACATCTGTATCGGGTTGAAAATCTGTACGCCGGCATACGAATGCTGCTGCATCATGTGGCCGATGAGTCCATTTTTGAGTGTTATTTGGCAAATTGTCTCAAAAATGTTCAATTGCACTATGTCAACATACAAGAGCTGCAGAAATGCCTACCCAAACACTGTGTTCTGGATGGTGAATTGGTGGCAAAAATGGGTTGTAGTCGCAAAGCACCCAAATTCAACTATTTCGTCTTTGACGCAACCTACATAAATGGCATAGATTTGCGTGGTCTAACACTGGCCGACAGATTGCGTTATCTGCATGAAAATCTGAACCAGTACGACAGTGACTCGTTTTCCCTAAAATTTGCTGAAGTTGTCGAGATTCCATCAGTTCAAGCTCTTGGCGACATAATAACTGAACGATCAGAGTCAACACTATGGCCCGGAGTAGTCTTGAAACGAATCGATTCGACATATCTGTGCAACGACTGGTTACGTGTCACCAGTTGCAATTTCTCAACCAACCTATCCCACTTGACGGCATTCATTGTCAATCCACCCACCGAATTGACTGCATATGTAGCTGTTGTAGGTGCAAAAGTGTCGAAAACTGTTAAAACCACTGACGGTTTCAACTCAATGTCCAGTTTCCTAATCGCAACTCGATACAATCGCAACGAACAGTGGTTGAATGTGGGTACAGTTGGTGTTGGGATTTCGGCAAATTGCAAGCAACGCATCACCGACTACTTCAATTCAATCCAAACCGTCAATATTCGACCAAAAGAGCTCATATTGTACAAGTCGGCCAAGTGTGATATGTATTTGCAGCCCGAAAACTACCTAGTTGTGCAGATTCGTTACACCGAAATCAACGCTGAGAGTCATTTGATAAAATACCCAAAATTGGTACAAATCTGCGAATCGTTGGACCATTCGGTCGTCTTCTCTTGGAGTAATATACTAGAATTTGGCTATGGTAGCAGTGCTGGCAACGAATAGATGGTGTAATATTTTTAAGATTTTTTGTGTAAATTGTAATTTTATTAAGCTTGACTATGTGTAATTTTATAAACTTGTGAATAAATAAAAATATTTCCCATAATAATAAACAAAATTTTGCACATTATTTCATTTATTAGCATGAAAGTGACCTCTTTACCTAAGTAGTTGCATTTTCAGTAGGAAAACACGTTTTGTTCAATTCAGTGTGATCGAAGACCCAAGTAGATTACCAAGTAGGTTACCAAGTAGGTTACAAAAATGCCAAAAATCAACTGTAGTGAGGAAACACTCGTTTCGTTGATCAACGACACCATCAGTAGTTGTGTTTCCGACAATCTAGTACAAATGCTCGAAAACGACCCTGAGGAGTGGCGTTTCGAATATGCATTGATTTTTCGAAATATGTACATGACCCTCATCGATTATCCCACAATCACAACGGGTTTTGTTGAGCAAAAATTCTCAAAACCTGTCATTCTCATCAAGACCAATGCCGATAACGTCGATAATATCATTCATATCATCAGTATCGGTCACATCAAAGACGTTTTCACCACATTACCCAATTTTCAAGTGAATGCACTTGCCGAACCCTTTTCAATGAATTTGAACAGTTTTGGTGCCAACAATGGACGGGACAAGAGCAAACCACTAGATGTCTGTTTTCGTACAAAAGACTCCAGTGCCTACGATCGAAAGGCCTTGTCGGTGGGCTTATCTAAGAAATTGCTACGTTTGTACAGTTTAGCCGATTCTGCTGCATACTATTTTCAATACTATCAGACGCAGAAAGAGCCATATAGTGGCAAATATGTACCAATACCGAAGACGTTTCATTTACCCGAGTTGATTACATCGTATCCGGATAGTAAAATTGAACGATTTTTAGGTGTTCGGTGCAATCAGGCTACAACTGTTCAATTTCTAACGAATCCCCTCAAGAGACCCAATCCAAATGTTGGTGGTGTTGCTAAATGCAATGATTCTGACGATTCTGACACTTCAGAAACCGATACCGATGAAGATTAGGTTCGACAGTCGAAAAATTGAAAAAAAACAACATATTTTACATTTTTTTAATATATATTTTTTATTAGTCATAATATTACAATTATATGATTGATTATGTAATTTGATAGAAGTGTTATAAAATTTAGAAAATACAACATGTCTTAATATGACGTGTCTTGCAAAGTGACCTCGTTGTAACGAGCACGTTTTTGATCGCTCTCATCATCTTCTTCACTGTAGTCAGCAATATCGTCATTTTGTGACGTTTCTCGCAGAATTTGATCGATGATCTCACCCATTTGCTTGGTATTCTTCTCAATGTACTTGGTGATGTTGACGATTTTTGGCGGTTCTCTCTCCTTGGCTGCCATACTCCTAGTACGACGTCTATTTGAATTTTCTGATTGATTTCCATCAATTTCTAACGTATCCGGTCGATAGGTTGGATCTCCATATGAGTATTCAGATGGTGCAGTTAGTGTTGAAGAACCAGCAGATGATGACTCAGACAACGAATCTTCCAAATATTCATAATTATTGTAGTTTTCGGTCGGCAATGCATCGTCCAATGATTCACTCACCGAATCACGTGAAATTGATGCATTATCGGGCACAATGAAACCACTCAACGAATCTTCATCCAATGTTTCAGTTTCAGACACTGAATCGTTCTCAAAGTCCAATTCTTCAATGATTTTTTCAATTTCTGCATCATTTTTAAGATATTTTACATATGGTGCACGCTTCGTTATGTCGATAACAGATGGTAATGGTTCATTATCTTTTTCGGTCCGATGTTCAGGTGGTAGAATGCGACGAACGGTAATGCCGCATCTAGTCAATTCAGCGATGATTCTGGCCGCTTCATCTTCTTGTTTGTTCAAATTAGCCTTATGTTCAACGAAAATTGACAATTCCTTCTTATACCACTTGGCACGCAAAAGTTCAAGTTCTGTGCGGAACAGGCAATTTTCGATTTGGGACGAAACTGCGTCACTATTTCCATTGAAAGTGGTCAAAGTGGTGACAAGGGTCGATTGGATGCCGTCGAAACGGTTGTACATGTCGTTTGTTAGCTCTTTAGCTGCCTTGGTTTCAGTCATCAACAGATACGAACTCAATTTGTTGATTAATGACCCATTCGTCACCAGACGCACCAATACGTTCAAAATGTAGGTTTCGTTACAACTCTGGGTGCAACCCTTCAGAACCGACACTAGAGTGTTGAAATCGTGCGAGGTGTTGAAGTTGATGTAATTCATGGTATCGGGATTGCCATCCGACTGAAATGTGTATTTGATCTGCTTATTGAACTGTAGAATGTTCAGTACAACACGTTCATTTTCGTCAACATCATCACAGAAATTGAAACAGTCCATCGTTTCAGCACTTGACATGCTCTTCGCATGCTCCTTGTATTTGGACATGCCTTGCAGAAACTCAATCTTGGTCCAATCGTTCTCATAGTTCCAATTTTTCTCGAAAAAGCCCGTAAACGACGTGCAGGTACGCACATTGAACTTGTTGATTTTCTCGATTAGAGTGGCAAACATCTTTTGTAGTATTTTTGATAAATTTCAACAATGATAGCCTCGATTTGATAGACTATCTCTGATTAGATGGCTAAGCCGCAAATCCTTTACAATATATGCGTAGAAAATTAGATAATTTATTTGTTCAAATGTTCACTTTTCGTGTATTGTACACAGGGAGCAGTGGAGTGTCTTTGTATTGACCAAGGTGAGTGCTAGTCAAAATGAAAATATTGAATGATGCTTTGGTATAACAAATTCACTTCTTATATACCACTCAACTCAAAAGTGATTTCGTAGGACGTTCAACAATCAGACCTGGCTACGCGATTATGATAAATAAACTAATGTTGTGCAAATTGACGATTAGTATTGAAAATTCCAATTTACGTACATAGTAGTGTTACGAACATCAAACGAGATAACCAAAAACGACTGAAAATACTACAAAAAGATGGTTGTCGTTTACGGAACGCCTTTGTACACCAAAGTCAACGCTTCGGTCATACAACCGTTGAAATTAGCCCAAAATATAGCGGGCAAAACCGTCACAATACCGATAAAAATACTCATTATCAGTGCAAACAGCTCGATTAGGTCATTTATTGAAAATAATTACGTAGATTGCATTCACTCCACAGATAGTCGCGTTTACGTCGAATCTCCCTTCATTTTGACACCCGAACAGCTTCAAGTGCTCAATGTGAAGTTGCAAACGCTGTCGGTTGACCTCAAATTGCCCGAATTACGCACTTATAACCAAAAATTCGAATACACCATCGTTGAGACGTTGCCCAGTGTACCGGTTACGTTGAAAAAGTTCAAAAACATACACCTTCATTACGCCTACTACTCGGATGGAGCGTTTACCTACATAAACATGAGCAGTAAGGCCAATTCGATCGATGCGAACGAGGATGTCATCCACTATGCACCGTTCAAAGACCGAAATGTGTACACAACGGTACATGGACACGTAAATGTGGACGGATCTGTTAATATTTTCAATTATTTCCCCGTCACCAACACCTACGACGTGTATATGCTCGATTCCAGTCAATATCGGACCATCAACGATAACATTGCACAGTTGGTGGTGGACGATAACTTCATTTTCTATCTAATTTCGCACAACAGCCTCAGTTGCCCCAACAAGGCGTACAATTACATCTGTAATAAGCACATTGACCGGCTGAGACCATGTCAGATTCGCAAGGCCTACGAGATCTTCAGCGAAAACGGTTTTCACAACGTGTATATCGATCATAATTGCATGTACGCCTACGACTCGGATGCCTTTATGTATACGGGTGTAATAGATGATGCTAAACTCGGTTCGTTTGCAAAATATTTTGCGCAAATAAACTGATTTGATTGTTAACTAGAATTGCAAATGCTATGTTGAAGTGCCTATTTTTGACTTATTTAGAAAGCCCCCTTCCATCAACCAACGAATTATGATAAAATTATGAACAATAAGTGTGAATTATTTACATTTCTTCCATCGTTCTCGGACACGACGGTCGAACACCTGTACCTGTGGCTGAGACAGTACACAATCGCCGATCAGTGCACCCTCATCGAAATGGCCAAAAAACGCATCAGAGTTGACGAACTTTACCGAAATCTTGACGATTTCTACCCTCACGATAAGTGCAGTTGTCATGAAATCTTCGAAAGTCTACCGGAAATGTTCCAAAACCTGGTCGACATCACTGAAATACCAGCTTGTGTCCCTATAAATCGTAAAAATTGCCTCAAAAGCAACGACGATTCCGATGGGTTGCCGTGTAAGACAACATCTGCTCGATTTGAGTACGATACGTCGAAAAATCAGAATGGAGACGCAGAAGAACCGTGTATTTATGACACAAATGACAATAAAAAGGTATTTGTCGACGGAGGACGACCACAGAACTCACTGACCCGGATTGTGCATATGAATGTCAAAGAATTGAACGTGTTAGAGGTGTTGATTTTGGCCTCTGTGCATGCAATGATGACCACCATCACCTTCGAACGCATGCTACCCCCAAATTGGCGATCTTTTGAACGTAACAGATACGATAAGTACAACCTGAGCACAAATGAGATTGTAAATCGTATGAACATCTTTTATAGACGACAATTGCCGTGTGCCTACTCCCTTTCGCTAACGAAACGCATCACAAATGAGGATTTGATAGCAGATCTGGCCCGAAACGAAGATGACTACATAAAACAACCCAATTTGTGCGGTTTCCGAGTGATCGCCATCAAGAAATATGACAATCAGATCGTTTTTCGATCAAAAGACGGTATAAAACTGATATTACCCATAAAAACGAAATTAAACTTGGAAAAATTTGAAAATGTAAGTGATTTTATTGCAGAATTCATGATAATGCCCGTAAACGACAAGGGTCAATATTTGCATAAAAGATACTGGTTTCGTGCAAGTACATTTGCGTTCATTTTACTCGATTTGTTTGAATGGTCCAACCATCCACTGAGTGATTTCACATATGGTGAACGTCAAGTCTTCTGTCAGCACTTTGCAGCGGCCACACAGGATGTTTTGACCATTTCTAGCGTCGATTCGTTGCACCAGGTCGAAAAATGGTATAATTTGGAGCAGGGAACCATCACCTTGCCGCATTTCAATGGTGTCATCTTCAAGAATCGCAACATATCGTACGAACCCGTCTACCAGAAGATGGTCTTCCGTGATGAAACCGTCAGTATTTTTAGATTTTCCAACAGTTGCACTATAAATGTAAAAAATATCATGGGTATTGACAAGAATATGAGCATAATTGTACCGTTCGGTACTGCATACTACACACACTTACCATTCATTCCGGCCTATTATGAAGATGATGATGACGATGACGATGACAACAATGACAAAAATGACAAAAATGACAACAATGACAAAAATGACAAAAATGACAAAAATGACAAAAATGACAAAAATGACGACGATGACTGTGAAGATGATGATGAAAATGCCAAAATTGACAGTAATCATGTCATATTATTGCGTTTTAATGGTGTTATTTTTGAGCCATTCCTCAAAATTCGCGTAAATACCAACATAATCAAGCCAAATGCTACGTATTTGCACATCAACAATCGAACGTATCGTTTTGGCATTCTGAAGCTGCGTTTCAACAAGTGTACATGGGATGACGAAAATAACAAAATAATCGACATAGATGACATCCGTATGGTAGAGTTGGCTTTTGACAAAACTCTGTTAGATTGCGTGGACCTCGAATATCGACCCAAAATGCGACAAGATCTGCAATTGCAGTCCAATCAGCAGCAGTAGTTTTCGTTAGAATAAGTGTAGTTTTATGAATTTATTGTTAATACGTGTTGAATTTTTGTACTTGTAGACGGATGTTGAGAGCTTAGTGTATTTATATGTAGTTATTTTTAGTTTTTTTGACGTAAAGTGTCATTGGGTCAACACTCCAACTCGCTTTAGTCGTATTTGCACCGTTTTGGGCAATTTCTTCGTTTGAAGGCCGAAGGTGATGTGTAGTCATGAACGATTGTCTCGTGAAACTCAAAATACGAATATATGACACTTATGGGTATAGATCCACTCAATACCAAAATTTCGTTGTTTTTTAGAGGTTTCGACGCATCGGTAAAGTAGTATTCTGGCTGGCCACCGCCTTCCTTTCGGCATATATGCAATCCATTGAGTCGCAGTAAACGATAATTGATCTCCAGATGAGTAGTAGATAAAGTAGGTTTATTGATTACAACCCCACTTTGACGCAGAATTTCAATAGTTTTGAAGAAATCCGTTTCCCGATCAGATATTTTGGTTTTCGAACGTAACTGACGCCGTTTCATATTAGCTAATCCAAACAACACTAATTGTGCACTTTTGGTGAAAATTAAACAGTTTAAGCAAATCGGTTTGAGGGGTCGACACAATGGTGTACTTTACAGTGGTTTCTAAGCTGTTTTCGACGGCACTGATTCTTATGTTGTTTTATATCATATCACTGTACTATATGAACTTCTTTGTCTACTATCGACCATTTTACGGCATAAAAACACTACCCAATCAACGAATAGACCGTCCGCTCAGTTTGAATGAATATTACGGAATGTTGTCGTCTATGTATCAAAACTACTTTACGTATACACCATCAGCTTTGTCTAAGTAGTACAACGATAATGATGTGTTTAGGGTAAAAACAACTGCATAAAAACAATTATTAGCTCATTTTCATCGTCATAAACATACAACACCTCGACATGGATTCATCACAGCTAGCCGATGACAAGTCATCTGATTCTGCTGCAACCAGTACCACTAGTAACACCACTAACACTACCAGTGTCCCCACTAGGCGTAAAAACACAAATAAGCAACAACAGTGCATTGATGACTATACAAGCAAGCTAATGGTGTTCAGACGTCGACCCAATGCACAGGAAACGTCAGAATTGCAGTTTTTGCGCAATGTTTACGAGGGTAATCTGTTTATACAGTGTGCATCGGACATGTTTTCGGTGCCGGAACCGACAATACCCCTCGATATGAGCCAAGTGCCGGCGATGACGCTCGAAGAGCAACAAAATGTGCTGTTATTGTGCAAACACGACTACGTTGAGAAGATGGAGCAGACGAGCAGTGGTGATGAGACCGTTAGTAGATTTTTGATTTGTAAATTGTGTCATCATGTAAAAAAGAGTGGTAGTCTGTGAAAATTGCGGTGGCAACAGTTAGCTGCATCTGATGCAGACATTTTGAAAATATTGTAGACTTTTACACGTAATTCACTTAACCGTATTAATAAAAGAGAATTTATCTGAAAATCAATTTTGTTATTTATTTTGCAAAAGTAGGTAGGTTGAAATGGCGAATAGTCGATCAATGAGCAACAGTAGTGGCAGTAAACGCCGGTCGGGTAGAAGACGCAGAAAATCGCGTTCTCCTTCTCGCAAACCCAAAAATAGCAGTCGTAGCCGTAGCCGCAGTCGTAGTCGGTCCAACAACCGTCGTCGCTCCGGCAGTGCTCGTCCTCGTCGTCGTAGACGCACCTCAAGTTCGGCATAAGCCCGTTATAGGTGTTAAAACATCAAAATGTTACTTATATTAATCATTTTGTCTTTTCTTGCATTTGTATTAATGATATTTTCACGAGACTCGTTCTTGGGACGACAATTTCAAATTTACCGTGTGGTAGCTACTTATCCATTTCTTGAGCGATCTTTCATTGTACCCTATCTCGATACTTGGTTGGATCAGCTACCACCGTAGATCGAAAAGACATCAAAACTCATATATTTCAACCATTCTACAACACATGTTGTAGCCTACATGCTCTTTCTGTCTGAAAAGATATTAAATTGAACAAACTCAACGTACATGTTGTTCAAATTACCACATTTGTATATAAAATCATCAATATACGTAAACTATACGCATAACATACGCACAAATCCTTATTATTAATACATATTCAATACATATTCGACATATTCTGTAGCAAATACTTAGATTTATAACATCTTGAGTGGTTCACACTCCACTCCTGTACACTAACCCACATAAAACAATCAAATTTTGACATAAATTTTGACACATAATGGCGGCGGCAACCAACACCCAAACGTCAGTCAAAAATGCAACTAACTTGAAGATCAACGAATTGCAAAAAAATCTCAATTTTCCACTGTTGTACAAGTACATTGAGGCGAAAGAGTCGATTTTCACTGATTACTTCAATGTCTTGGTCGTTTCCAAAATGCCCGATTACATGTTGAAAGTGAACTTCGTTACATTCAACTCGGTCGATCAGTCAATTTTCAGCAAATGGTTCAATATTGGACGTGATGCTGCCATTCGCAGCAATCAATTGAACGTACTGGTCAATCCGCCGACAATTCAGCCTGGAGTCGCATGTGTTTTCACTCAACCCCGACCCAATATCAGCAAATTCCTTCTTGCGTTCGATTTGAACGATATCAACGCATCTTCGGAGCCAAATCTACCGGTTCACATGCTGATGACGCTGTCATTGTCGCCTTCACGTTACAATTGTGACGATTATTCGTGTTTATTCTTCGGAAACAACACAATGATCGACAGTGCCAACAAATTGGATATTCTACTTCAAATATTGGCCGTCGTTCCGGTCAATATTACCACCGAACTATACGAGAATATCAAGAAATCGGTGGGTAATTATGCACTTTACCGTCGAATATTGATTGTAAACAACGATAACCCCCTGAATCCATATATCAGAGATCCGGTTGTAACGTGCAAGTACAGCAGAAGTGGCATAAAATTGTAAAAATTGAACATCCATCAACGTTTCCAATTCGTTTGTAGAGTTAGTATAAAATTGACCAAAAATAAACAAAAAAAACATAAAAATATATATAATCCTTATTGCAAAGTTATCTATTGTTAGAGAGTTAACGTACAAAACGTTCAAAAATTCAAAAAAAATTACAAAAGAGACCATTCAAGCGTCTAATATATAAAAAATTAAAATATATATAAAAAAATTAAAAAATGGACACTGACACAGATCCTCCTATTTTGAGTAAAACACCACCACCACCAGCACCATCAGTACCGCCACAACCATCGGCATCTAGTGGTGTCGAAAGGGCAGACGGAGATGCAGATGTGGGCGTTGTTCGCACAAAACGTATTGAAAAACCGAAAATTGAACGAAAAAAGATCATGGGCATACTACCGGCAACTGAGAAATCAATGTCGGTACTCAAGTCCAAAAATTACAAATTTGTCAACCCTGTTGCATATGAACAGAAAGTCAAGTTGAGTAAACGCAAATCCGCATACCCTCATTTACCCAAATATATCCTCGGAATCATCGCAAAAAACAACTTTGACTTGCTGGATGATGATGAGGCGGCCAAAATTTTTCTTCAAGAAATGCAAACCAAACGTCGTGTTCGAGGTGGTACAATAACGAGATTTTTCAACATCCTCAAACCGCATCTGTTCCCAACGACAGAAATACGCCCAAACACGATTGCTTTTGACACCATGAAAGCACCACAGACTCGTGTACCCAATTTCAAGGCAATCAAACGCCTAGTTGACTTCCTCAACGATCCCAATAACAAAGAAACGACCGGTAGAGCTCGTTGGCCCATACTTTTGGCATATTACAGCGGATTGAGAGCTGCCGAGATCTGTCGTTTCAAAACATCGAATTTGGTACAATTGAGCAACAAGGAATCTGTTGTCAATTTACCTCGAAAAATGGGCGCAACGTGGGTACCCATCTACTATCAGAAGTTTAATCAATTTATCGAACAGATGATGGAGCACTACAGTGCCGAAGTCAAGGCGTACAAGGATCGAGGCATAGATGTGCAACTTTTCAAGTATTCACAACGGAACTTGCACTATGCCATCTGTCACTTGTACATTTTGGTGAATAATGAACAGCCCGTGACTGGTTTCGGTTTGCACATGTTTCGTTACTATGTGGCCAGTAACATCGTTAAATCGGGTGATCAGGAGTTGGCACGTCAGTTTCTGGGTCATAAGAGTCTGACCACGACACAACGTTACGTTCGTGTCGACAAGGCTCGATTAGAGGACAAATTGAACGAAATCAACACTACCAACAAGTTGTATAGGAAAATTATCGAAAACAATGCAGATGCCGTGGGCAACATTGATAATGTAAATGATTTGTATTAAATTCTCGTAAATGTATCAAACTATTCATAATGTAACTATTCATGATGTATTAAATTGTATAAAAATATACACATTTTGACATAATTTTTTTTTGCAAATATTGTAGTTTATTATTGAAAAACATACACATTCAAACGATAGTAATTGTCGGCTCGTGTTGAATATAAAAAAATTTATAATATTATGTACGTGACGTTTTTACTGCTCAAACACTCATAAATTTAAAAAAAAACAACAAAAACTATATAAATTCTGAATAAACAATAATGAATAAACACCACCCTCTATCAAATCCCATAAAAATACACGCTTCAGACAAAAATATATAAAAATAGTAGAATGATGATGATGATGATAATATTAAAAAAAATAACACACAAAACCACATACAAACACACAAAATGTGTATATTTGTACAGAACAAACACATAAATTCTGTTGCTTGTGTGTGTACACACTCCACTCATTGTATTGTTCAAATATGGTTCAAATATGGTTCTTCAAACACAAGTAGACCAAAAGATATACAAACTGACGCACACACAACACACAGACCATATATTCAGAAATTTCATTTTTTTTGCAATTTAATGTTCAAAATATTACACGTGTAGCATTTACAAACCACTAATTGCTTATGATAGCCCGAAACAATTCATATTTTTACAATAATGCTCTATAGTTTCGAACATTGATAGTGTGTAAAGAGTAATTGAAAGCATGGTTACTGTTGTTATAGAATCAATAAAATTACAAAGAGATTGCAAATATTTACATAATTTACGTTGAAATATGAATTCTGAACAGTTGTTGCCTTACGTTGATCCTAATGTAAAGAGTGCAGGTTTCGTAAAGGGTATCAGATACGTTCAAAAGCTACTAAACGACCACAATCCAGCATTGAACATATACACTGTAACTAACGAAGAGTTGCATGAGGTGATTTTGCAAAAAAGAACCAAATATGGTCAGCCTTTGGCATCAAACTCCATCAATTACATCATTTCAATCGCAAGACGATGCAATCCGGACATCATACTCACTCAAAATGACTTTCCCAAACACAAAGTAGTCACAAACTACACTGCAGACGATGAATTGTGCATTCAGAAGACAATTCTTTTTTTCATTGACATTTTGAAGCTAGATTTGACCGAAGAATACATCAAAAACAACAGAGTTCTCATAGATACGGCCATTGCTATCCTATTGTGCGTTTCTAGTAACCTACGTTCGTCCGAAATTGCACAAATGACCGTACAGAACTATGAACAGATCCTCAACTGTCAACCGGTCTCGATTCGGATCAAGAAACGTGCACAATCCAGCATAATTTTGGCAAATACTGCGATGTTGTTGAGATTTCATGAGGTGCTTATGTTTATAGTTAGAATGCGTAAGAGTCAGAAGCTGATTGCCAGCACGATAGTTGCAATTAATTCAAAATTTCGTAAAATCTTGTTCACAATATGCGAAAGTAACGATAAAAAGTTAAATATCGACAAATTCGGCATCCATTGTGTCAGAAAAATCAACACCACAATCATTATTGCGAATACTAATGACTTGGAGGTGGCAAAACTGTTCAATAGACACAAGAGCACCGCCACCACCCAATTCTACAACACTGAAAATTTCAAAACAACAAAAATCAACAAAATATTCCAAGATATGGAGTGAAATGCATTTATTGTTCATTTTCTTATCATTTTCACAACAGATTGTTAGTTTCTTACAGTTTCATATACAGTTTCTTACATTTTTTTATATAATTATTACAATTGTGAAACTCAAAATTATTCAAGTATCATAAAACAATACTTTTTCGTAAACTTATGCAAAAATGCAAATTTTTTCATTTTTTTGTTGACTTTGTCGTGTTGTCAGCTTCTGTTGTTGTTGATGTTGATACTGTTGATGTTGATACTGTTGATGTTGATACTGTTGATGTTGATGCTGTTGATGACAGTTGATGTTGGAGTGAATGCAAAAACTTCAAATCCGCAGGGGTAAAATACTCAAAAACGTCCACATCACGCAATAACGAATCAAAAATGTACTTTACAGAGGCATGATTGTAGTTCATGAATTGTATGGTTTGAGCCTTATCAGCGTTGGTCATGATTACGTTGCCATTCAGGTAGATGTTGTTTCGGTGCAAAATCAGCGAATTGAAGGAGTATAGAAGCGTAAACTGCGAAACACCCTCACGAGACATGTTTATGCCGGATTTTACAAATTTATTGAATCCCGTGTCGACCATTGTCTTCTCAAAGTCGGTGGGGGTGGACAAGAGGTTCTTGCGAACCAAACGAATATGCTCAATTGTCCCCTTTGCACCACTATCAACGATTTCACGCATCTGATTCTCACCGCTGATGATGTCTTGCACCGAAATGCTGTGTAATGGACGAGTGCGGGTAACATGCTCCACCAAACGTAGAAATTCATCAACTTCATCGTACATGATGCTACAGCCCAGGTCCATGACCGTTTTTGCCTTTTCGAGTGGTGAACCAGACAGTGAATTCCACAACGGACTGTGTTGGCAGAAGTAATCGTTCATATTGTGCAGCAGAAAACGGTGATATTGTGAGAAAGAGTAGCGTGGACGGTACAGAATGTCGTGTCGAGTGCCGTATTCCCAGCTGAATTTTTGCAATTCCTTCATAGCGGTCTTCATCTCGAAACTGGCCGTCGTTTCATTATATGAAAAAAGCAATAATTGTAGATCGTCACCGTCTTGATCGGCGTGTAAACCGTCCAATATGTAACCATTTACCCGAATTGTGTTGTCATCGTTGTCGTGCGGCAGGATTCGCACCAAATAGATGCACAACGAGTTGATCGAGGGTGATCGGTTGAGCAGTGCATAGCAAGTGTTCATGTTGGCACGTTCGTACAGTTTTCGTGGAATGTGTGCAACTCCGGGTGGTGAGTCGGACTTGACAGTTAGGGTCAAACGCATGCCAAGTGTGGGAAAGGCCAACATTCGCTTCCGAATCCACGATTTCTTACCAGCTATGATGGATGAGATGTCGCCTCCGTTGAAATTACCATTGCTCATGAAATTCATGTAGCTAGTGTACTCATCCTTGCGTAGAATTGGCGAAAGTGTGTCGTGACTGGCCTTCTTGACGAACGAACGAAAGAAATTCAACGCTTTATTGGTATAAATGACCGGAAGCGGGAAAGTGCACACAAAGTAGTTCGTTTTCACCGAAAATGTGTACGAAAACTTCTCAAACAACACACACTCCGAACACGAGGCATTTGGGTACAGACTGCACGTTGGACCGTGAATTCTGCACATCAGGAACTGGTAGCTGGCTTTGGAGCGTTGTTCGTTACTAAACGATGAATTTCGTACAATGTTGCTCTTGATGTTGAACTCGTCGAGGGCCTTGTTGAACTGGCGAACATCGAAAAAGGGCAAATCGTGCGTTGTGATGCGCTTGATGCAGTAGAAAGCGTTGTAAAAATTGGGTTCTCCGTAGACTGCAACGTCTTTGAAGTGCAGTACATTGTTGTTGTCGACAACGACATTTTTGGCGAATTTCTCACGTTCTGTGAGTGCAGATGCCAATTTTGCTTTTTTTACCTTTTTCACTGCAGGTTCACCATCTTCGTTGTCAACTTTTGCCTTTCTTGTTCGTTTTTTCGTAACTTTTGCCGATGTTGACGACGGTTGTTGGATGTCTTCATTGTCCGACGGCGGGTCGTTTTCAATGTATTTACTGCATGTGCTCTTAATGAGTGCATTTTTTAGCATATTCTGTCCACTTTTTGATAATTTTGCATTGGATGTTATGATTTTTCGAAATTCTTCCTCATTATCCAAATCATATTCTTCTTCTTCATCGTCATCGTCGGAGGTGTCGAAATCTCGCTCTTCTTCGTCATAATCATCCTCTTCGTCGTTGTCTTCGTCTTCCTCTTCATAATCCAAATCATCTTCGTCGTCCTCGTCAAAATTCGGTTGAATTTCTTCATTATAAGACTCTTCGTCGTCGACAACCATCAAATTGGTTTCGATTTCGTCGTTGTCGGAGCTGTCTTCGTACTCGTTGAAAATGGTTCCATAATCAGCAGTTGATGTAGTATCGTACTGCATTCCATTGTTTTTGACTTGAATATCGGTCAAATTATGCTCATAGACTGACGGAGTGTCGATATTGTCTGAAATCATGTGATTTTTGAGTAAATCTAGCGGAAGATAGTGTTGTTGTGATTGCGGCTGCTGCTGCTGTTCGTGCTGCAATTGTTGTTTATTTTGCACATTGGGTTCTTCGATGATTTTGTTGTCGTCTGACGTGGATAATTTTCGTTTTTTGTTCGAAACCGGCTTCGAAGTCGACGTTGACGCTGCATTCTTTGATTCTCTAGCACGTTTTAACACCTTTTTGTTATTGTGTTTGTCTTTGGTTTCCATTATCTTAGGTGGTGGTGCAGCAACGAGTGAGAGTGGTGGTGCGTCCAAGTGCAGTGTGTTTGTAGTACGAAAGACACAATTATTCCACAAAACTTGCTTTCTACACAATATTTGAGTACAGTCTTGTGGGTATATGTATTAAAACACAATTTTTTATCAAATATTTAGCAATTGATGTTTCACAGTGTATGTAGTAGGGTTGTACAAGAAGTGTATACATATAGACATATATACGCACACACACAGCGGGAGAGAGTTCAAAACGTTATTGTTGAAACGATCAAACTATAGTGAAGGATTTCTGGCAAAACGCCTTACTTTATTACATTTTTATTTATACGCACAAACTATGGGTGATTATGTGTTTGTTGATCTCTTATCGCTGATCGACACCTACTTTGACCAACGTCACAAATTGCACAGACACAAACGACACGATCTGTTCAAAAACAATCAAATAGATACACAGGATGTCGTCAATCGGCTTGTTCGCTTCATAAACGAACTCAACTTCATTTTCACCTATGTGTACATAATTCGTTCAAATGAGGGCATTAGGTGCGATATGGACAACAACGAAGACAAGGACGCAGTATGTGCCCTGAGTAGTGAGAAAAAGCGTAAAAATCGACATAACGATCGTTACAATCGGGAGGAGGTCGACACTGATAGGATTCGATTGAAAAAGAGCATAATGAAAAAATTGTGCAAAATTTACCCTACAAGTCCAACAAATGGCTATGAAACGGCCAGTGGTACACAATTTGTAACGATTATTGACAGGATCAACCCTCGACTGAAATCGTATTCGTGTTATGTGAAAATCATATCAAGCAATGCCAATGTCACAGAAATGCAAAAAATATCCAATAAATGCAATCGATTCATCGACTACATTTGCATAAAAATGGACAATTTACAACAGTCGTTGCAAGTGATTAGTCAAATGCGAGACAAGTTCTATTATACATCAAAAATGGTCGATCCGCTGGCAATGACACAAAATGGTCTAATTGTCAACGAATCGAGCCAGCGGGAAGCGAGTGTTATCGTCTTTGACCTGGACGACACTCTGATCGATGGCAACAATCGAGCTCTTTTGATCGATTTACAACACTTTGTGACGTTCATGAAACGCATGTTCACTTTCGTTGTAATGTGGTCACATGGAACGTGTGAACATGTACACAAAAATTTGAAAAAACACAACATAGAGAGCTGCTTTGACATGGTCATTGCACGGACATACGATGAAGACACCAAAAATAAGGGTTTGGGTTACGTTTTTCGTGCTCTGAACAAGCAATTTCGAGTAACTTCACTCACTTACACTGCCCTGGTCGATGATTTGCCCACAAACTACACAAACGACTATGATTTCTACCTACAAGTGCCGACCCGAGCCAAAGACGTTCCCAAATTCTATAAATATGCCATTCCTCGCTTGGAGGAATTCATTTATGATGGTCGTGCATCTGGTGTCATAAAATACAGAAAAAGGCACAGAAGTTACAGTAGAAGTAGCAGTAGTAGTAGTAGCAGCGGTAGTGATTAACACTTTTACACTAAAACATTACACTAAAACCACTACACTAAAACATTACCCTAAAACCACTAAAACAGTTACAAAACAGTTACATAAACAATTACACCAAAACATTACATATACAGTTACATATGTGCGTAGATTGTAGATAATTTGTTTTTTTTAACGTTGATTGCTTAGAAGAAGTAGAAAATGACCTCGTCCAAATTGTGCTTTTCGGCGATAGAGCAAACGTATTCGTAAATGCTTGCATCGTAGTGATCAGACTGATTTATGATCTTCAATTTGCGTATTTTTCGCTTTTTGATTAACCGTTCGATTGTGAGAAGCGACGATGTGTATTGAACGTTTATATGTAATTCATTTCGCATATTCATTGCGTTTGAAGCGTTGTTGTTAGTGAAAATCAAAGTCGCCTCATCAGATTCGTTTTTCGACATCTGTGTCGTAGACCTCCAACCCGCTTGACTTTCAACAAAATCAGTAATTATGAGCAGCATTCCGGTAATTGATTCCTTGTCTCGGCACCACTATTACGTACTGAAGACTCAAAAGTTGTCGAATGCCAAACCGCTGAAATATAACAACAAACTGATCTATTTACATCGCCACAGACGAGGATGGCGAGAGGACAGTTTTTCGCATAACGATATGACGTCTTTTTTGCGTGTGCTATTGTTTAAATTTTTCGGTTACGCCTGTCTAAATATCGATGATTTGTTCGATAAATTTGATAATTTCAACATATATTACTATTACGATGAAAATGGAAATAGGGTGCACGAACCGTTGTCAGCTACGTCAGAAAGTATCAAAGAAATGATAGTTTCGGTATTCGGTAAACCATACTATGTAAAGATTTCAGAATACAATTGGTGTAAATACGAAATTTTAGATTTTTGTAATTTTATCGACAATTTGTTCAATAGTCCGCTATCGAGTGTCTTGATTGAGCCGATTCTAACCGTTTACACAGAAACATATGATTTATACTATATGTGCAAAGCTACTAAAAACCGTGATAGCTTCATGTATATAATTGCACCCAGTCTATATGATTACATAATGACACGCAAGATCTTTGCCTATATTGAAAGTCTGTAATTCGGTTAGAAAAAGCGCATTTCTGAGACGTGTTCAATCTTTGATTGCCACAATACGAACTTACAAATCATATAATGTCAACATCTGTAAAGAATCTTAAAAATTCGGCAACTGTCAACACTACACCAACTATGATGGATACAACACCACCAGCATCATCTACTCCACAATCGATCCAAGGACAGTCGGGAGCGACAGTTTTGAACAAAAACACTACAATGTCTGCACCCCAACAACCGATAGTACAACAGCAACCTACACCAGTTCTAATGAATTCGACACCCCAGCAATCGTCAGCTCAACAGATGCAGGCTCAACAGCAATATCAATTTATCAAACAACAGCAGCAAATGCAACAACAGCAGCAAATTCAACAGCAACAACAGCAAATTCAACAACAACAGCAGCAAATGCAACAGCAACGACCAATTCAGAAGAAACAACAGTACATGACGACGACCACTCAAAATACTCAAATGAGTGATGACATGCTCAATCAGTCGTCGGATGCATATTTACGACCAAAACGAGAGACTCTGTTGTCAAATCGTCGTGTACCCGTGATGCAGAACGTAAATGTAACGTACGAAGACGATGGTGATGACGACTCTGACACTGTACATCCCAACAGTGCACCGATAATCTCGCAACTATCGACACCAAATCAGCGAGATTTGCGTAAATTGCAAATAGATCAGGCAGCCAATTATCCAGAAATTCAAAGTGCTATAAATACAAACAAACAATACAACACTATCAACGGTTACCAACCCGACAGTAATTTGAATAAAATGGAAAATGGTGGAGCAACCTCAGCTGCTGACACTGATGCTGCTAATGCTGGCGGCAATGCTGCTGCTGGTGGTACTGCTAATGGAAATGGTCAAGAAGCGCAACCAAATTCGAAAAAATACCTATATCCGACCCTAATTTTCATTTTACTCATTGCAAGTATCATAATTGCTGCAATTTCTGGCATAAAAGTCGGTATGAAGCTCCTCTTAGTGCTTTCATTGATACTAATTGTAGTTTTGTACTATCTTCAAACGAAATCTCTATTTAGGAAATCGGCAACTTCTACCGCAGCAAACAACACCCAATATTCCAGTAAATCTACAAATTCTGCACCGAAAATGTCGTTATTCCACAAGAACAAGTAGTTGTAGATGATGTAGTGAGCGACAACACACACAATGTCGTTTTCGACGTGGAATGAGGAGTTTGGAGTTTGGATGAGTTGTGTGTGTGTGTATGAGCGTTTGCATTTGACAAAAACAGTATAAAATCAAAAAACAGTATAAAATCATAAAATTTACTACATACAATCAATCAGATAGACGTATAAGCAAAAATATTGAAAAAAAATGTAATAAAATTTTATCGTTAAAAATTGTGAAATTTATGACCTAGAATGTAAAAAAAATTAAAATAATAAAAATTGTGAAAAACACACACAAATCGTTAAGAAAATCAAAAAATTACCATTGGACCCCACAGTATATGACTGCAATATTATAAAATTGTACTAAAAATTAAAAATTTTTTTGTTGTTTTTTTTTGGAATATTTGCTTGTTTATTGGGTTCTTAAGTATGTACATATATATAACAGATGTTGTTCGATAACGTTAGAATGTTAACAGTTGTTGTACTCTTAATTACACATAAAAATTATAGATAGATATGTTAAAATTACTTAAATTAGACACTCACAATGCAGATTATGCACTGTTTTTAGATTTTCTCTGTTGAATTTTTGCTTCAATCTCCTTAGATCTGCGTTTACGATTTGCTCGTGCGACACAGTTGTGATAGGCCTTAATGATGTGTTCGCGTACCTTGTTCGAAATGAAGAGGCTCAAAAGTGCATTTTCTCGGCGTATTATGTCGATACAAAGATTGATGCAGGGTAGAAACTCATGTTCAGATTTGATCTTTTCCGGTACATTCTTGCGAATGCACTTGAGTATGCTACTCTCGATATCTTTGAATTCTTCGTATTGCGGATAGGATTGTAGAGAATGCTTCAAATGCTTGATAAACTGTTCCCGCTTGACAATGGGTTGTTGTTTTGTCGATTTTGACATGATTTTTGGATGCTAATTCGTCAAAGTGATCCCGGTCCCTTTGTGAAGCACAGATTCAACTCTACTCTTACACTGACTAATTTTAAATTGTTTTACAGTATTGTGTGTAAAAGTGAGGGTGGAATGGTCATTTATTTATATTGTTGTGTTGTATTTGGTGGTGTTGTCGTATTTGCTGAAGCAGCAGCTGCATTTTCGTCTCTCAAACTCCTACTGCTGACCGAGGAACCCGATGATGATGAACTGCTCAATTTTTTAGCAAATGATTTCACAATTAGCGTTGCCTTGTCTTCTCTTGGGTAACTGGCAGCCGGTTTTAGTACATCTTTTACACATTTTGAACAGTTCTTCTTGATGCAATCGCTCTTCTTGCAAAATGTTGATGAATTGCCACTGTCCGATCTGAATCTTCGTCTCGCTGGATCTCTTGTATCTTTTTCATATTTTTTGTTCTGATGGTGACGACGTCGTAATTTTGACTTTTTGGAGTCGGTGTAGCTGGATGAGACGTCGTCGTTATCGTCATCATCTTCACTTGATGTGTAGTCATCGTCGTCGTCCTCGTCACTGTTACCAGTTGTAGACGTGTAATCGTCTATACTGTTGAATGTGGTCGAAGAATCGTCATAATTGCCCGACGAACAGTACGACTTGTATTGGTCTCGGAGTGCAACTAGCTCTCGTTTGAAGTAGAAGAACATGAAGACCAGCAAAATTACAATGAAAATGAGCAGAATGCGATCTTTGAGTAGAAAGAGTAGTGAACCAAAGACAATGACCAGAGCTGCTTTAGACAAGGCAGCACAAGTCAATTCGGTGGCTTTTGAGCGTGTGTCCATGTTTTCAGTGTTTTTTTGAGAAAAATCAACAGATGTACCAAGAAAATGAAACGAATTAACTTTGATTATTCTGGACTAAAATACAAGATTGCTAATTTTTATTTATCTTATTATTTTTACAAATAGTGTGAAAGCCATAGTATTGAACGTAGCAATAATACAGATAAAATACAATGTAAAATGCTTAAAAATATGAACAACTCATTTGAAAATGTGCAACTTGACCGCAGTTTGAAACTTTTCAATCGTATCTGGATCAGAAACCACAGGCATCTTTTGCTTCTTTGGTACGATTTCGGGCAACACAAACTGGTGCATATCGCAATTTTTCTCGATTTTTTTCACCATTAGCTTGACAATGTAGTCTTCTGTCTTGCTGATGTAGTCAGGATTGGCCCGATTGAAGAGTGGTTGGTCGAGTAGGGTGGCAAAGACAGCATAGACCATATTTTGAACAGGAACGTACTTTTCAATCAGTGAACGAAACGCATCACCCATAGACTCGGCTCGTGTTAGCATCCTCTTGCGATTTTCATTCACATTACTGTCGATTATGCACACTATCGGCAGAGTCTTCCACAGTCGAATGGCTTCTGGTGACAAATTGTCCAATATATGCATCAAATCGTCGACTACATCACCGTTCGTCTTCATCAGTTGTAGAATGATGCGCCAAATGAGGTTGTTGATCGGACATCTGTCACAAATTGACGTAAAATGGGTGAGAGCAGCAGTGAAGATGACACCTTGGTACTGCAAAGCGAGTAATTGGTTCGAATCCTTACCATTGAAGCCACCCAGTGAACCGGCCTTGATGATTGATGCACTCGGATCGATGTTTGAGCGTACATGACTGAGAACCTTGTTGACTAATGTCGATTTTCCAACACAAGCAGTGCCATTGATCATCGGAGCCATGCTGTGACTATTGTAAACGTAGTTATCGAGAACGTGTTCGTTGCATTTTGTCTCGATTTCTTGCATTTCTTGCGTCCAATGGCGAGATGTGTAAATTGCTTTGGCAACGTAACGAATGTAGGCCTTGTTTGATTTATCCCAAATATTGACTATTGCTGCAGTAGGTTGTTCGATTGGCTTGATTGTATCGTTCATTAGAAGACGTCTCTCGTAGGCAGCTCGACCCAGCTCAGGTAGAATGAAATCGTTCCATGGTATGTAGTGTTTGACACGATCTTCTACAATGTGCACTTCCAGTAGATAATTTTCATTTTTTGAGAATGTCATGTGAATTACAGATAAATCTTCTAAAAAGCGTACTCTGTCATTCTTAGGTAACGATTCTGCATAAAAATCCTCATTTTCTAACAAAACCTTATGAGATTCTTCTTCACTCGCATAGTAGCTCCGAAATGTATAATTTTTGTATAAATTTGACGTAAAGTGTATGAACAAGAAATGCCACAAAAGTGGATAATTCATACATGCAAACTTCAATTCCAACTCTAAATCACATTTCTCATCGATTCCACTCATTTCGTACGTTTCTATGCTTTTGTCGAATGTGGAGCTAAAGTAGTATTGCTCTGCGTAATCTTCAAATTTCATTGTCGATATTTCGATGGGAACGACCTTTGCTTTCACTCTTTCGATGATTTGATCAATACAGCTTGCCTTTATTGGTTTCATTTTGTAGAAAATTTGCTTATTTTAGCACTTGGATGTCACTAGGATTGCACTTGGGTTGATATTGTCCGAAATTGGATGACTATCTCTAGGCACTTTGAAATGTTAGACTCTAAATACGTTATGTTGGTTAATATTTATGCACAAAAGTGTGATTTTTACACTGTATTGATAGTTAATTAGCTCCCAGAGTGGGTGTGTTTGATTGCGTTAATCAAAACTGTATGACGATTGATAATCGGTGCGTGTATTTATTTATACTAATCGGTGGATGCGAGAATGGCTAGCGTTTGCTATGAAATTGTGGCGCAAAATCATAATTGCTATAGTGTTAGTGAAAAATTTACATATTCAGTGGTGACCAGTTTCAAAAATTCAAATTTGAAGCGGTGACCCAATCTGTTAAAAAATTTAAAAAATGAGTAAAACAACAGCTTTGACAGTACATCGTGAGCATGTACGATTCGATGAGGACCGATCCGTCAGATATCGAAATGAAAATGTAGATTTGGACGAGCACAACCTGTTGGATGACAATTGTGTCAAAGATGACGTTCTGAATGTGAAATGCAACGAGTACAACATCCTAGATGTGGATTGTGACAGAGATGACGTTCTGAATGTGAAATGCAACGAGTACAACATCCTAGACGTGGATTGCGACATCCTAGATGTCGATTATGACAGAGATGACATTCTAGATGTCGATTATGACAGAGATGACATTCTAGATGTCGATTATGACAGAGATGACTTTCTAGATGAGAAATACAACGAATACGACATCTTAGAAGTGGCTTGTGATCGGATGGAATATGAAGATTTTTTGAATGAATATCTACCGTCGGACACTCGATTGTCGCCTGAACCAACATCAAGAGTGGAACCAACATCAAGAGCGGAACCAACATCAAGGGTGAATGCTGGAACCGAAAATGACAATATTTTTGATTTTAACGACACAAACAACCATAATTTTACTGCGTATGCAGAATATGATAATAAAATCATTAAACGTGACCGTGAAAAATTTTGTATCGAAAATGTAAAAAACAACGAAACTAATACATATTGTGCAGCATCGTCGTCAGCGGCATCCGTATCCCCAATCACATCGGCAGAAGCAGGCATCGTTCAGTACGTGGAAAACTCAACAAATATGGAAATTAGCAATACAAATACAGGGATTATTCACATAAAAAGTAGCAATAATGGTAGGTGTAGTGGTGTTAACAGCTCTAGCTGCAGTAATACGATTACAAAGAACGACAAGTACACTACGACGAGTAATAATAACAACAAAAGTGAAAAATATGGTTTAGCCAGGTGTGATCGGAATAGTAATAAAATTAACGACAAAATAAACAAAAATAACGTTAAAAAACCTAAGAAGTGGAAAAATAATAAAAATATGTGTTTCGGTGCGACAATGGCGACTGCTACGTCAACGTCTGGCAGTGAGGAAGCAACAGAGGCAGCACAGTCAACTATTTTTAAAAAAACAACAAAAACCACAAAAACGACAAAAAATACCACAAATAATGATGATACAAGCACTAACTGTTATGAGTCGTTTCCAAATGCTAGTAGTTCATCAGTTCGAGGCAGTAGTGTTGTGTATTTTCACAAAGAACAGCAACCAGTTGAACAACAATCAACCGTTGCCTCGAGAACGGCAAGTTGTGATACGGACAAACAACAGGCACTAAATCAAAGAAATAGTGCAAACCAAGCGCAAAATTCGGTTATCAAACAGAGAAAACAACGTTCTAATCGGGGTAAACAACAGCGGCGACGACTGCAACAGCAACGGAACCTCAACGGCGGAAACATGGATGTCGAACTGGTTGCTAATCAGTTGAAAAACATCATAATTTCTACTGATAAAACACCAGCAACCAACACATATATACCTCAATTTAGCAGTTATCGCATAGCCAAGAACCGTCTAATCATAAAATTAACAAAAAACAACAACAGTACACAATTATCAACATCCGGTGAGGAATCAGACGATGATGACGACACGGCCGCCGGACAAGTTACACAATGTGTTGATAAAGTGAAAAATAGTGACAATGAAGTTGTTGAGGATTGGTTGAATAACAACAATGTAAAAAAAATTGAAAAAATGGACAGTGAGGACAGTGATGTGACCACCACCGATTGTTGTGAAAATGGCGAAAACGACACCGAATTTAGTGAAAATAGTACACACAACAAACGTCAAAATAGCCTCAACAGTAACGAATTCGATCTTTTGAATGTCCAAAACTCAAAAATGGTCAATAGACACCTAACCGAATTGATCAAAAACGGTCAGATGGAGGATGAAGAAGAAGACGACGACGAAGAATTCTTCGAAGAATGCCAAAAAATCGAAAAAGTGTGCAAGGAAAGCGGTCAAATCTTCTCGTATGAGAATGGATACAAAGAAATCACCGAATTGCGCAACTACCTGCGAAACACGTTCAACTACATCGAGGGCAAGATGGTCAAGATCCCTGCAATGGGTTATTGGCTGTTTACACCGAATTTTCTACGTGGAGAGCTGTTGGCTCGCATCAAACGTGTATCTACGCAATATGCTTACACGTCGAGCCTATGTCGCAGTGGCATTTCGAATGAGGAATTGCACTCGAATCATGTCATCATGGAGAATTGGAAAAGATATGTCAACAAACGGTTCCTAAATGACATGTTTGTACGCATCAACTTCCCACACGATGAATTTCTAGTACTTACACAGGCCAATTTCAAGTGTTATGGCCGTCGGCATCCAGAATGCATTGCACCCATCTCGCTGGCTGTCGCTCACTGCAGAATTGTTCAAAATCCTAACTATCCACACATCTCACACTTGCGGGTGCTGAGCATCTCGAATTGTCATCTTTTGTCCGAATTGGGACGAGGTCGGTCGAAAATCTTTGGCAACTTTGAGTATGTAATGGGACGTAAAAATAAGCATTTACCCATCTACATCTGCTATCCGGTGGGGCTGAGCAACATTTACTACACGAATATGTACAGTTTCAGCCAGATGCTTTCGGAGCATACAATTTACAATTTCAGTACCTGCATCGAGTACGATGACACAATCCACCGTGTAGACTGCATTTTGAACAAGGACAACAGTCATTCAAAAGTGTGTTGTTTTTGTAAATTATTGACGTGCCTGACGAATTTCGCTGGTCGGGCTGTGAATGTGCCATATGCAGAACCAATAGTATATAACAGTTACGAGTATAGTGATTTCTTTTGAATGTGAATAACGTAATTTTAGACATTTTGTGTTATTGGATGTGTTGTGATGATAATGTAAATAGAGCATAAAAAAATAACAATCGAAATAGTGGTTCAACGAATTACGTTACTTGGACAAGTGCATTTACAGAAGAAAACGGTGTAAAAATGGAGAAAGTCGGAGAATCGATTGGTAAGACAATCGATGCCAAAATCAGGGTGCCAGTTATGATAATGTCAATATCTGCCGTCGTTTTGATGGTATCGCTCGTTCTGATAGTTATTTATGTCATTCTTACGTACAATGAAACGAAGAAAATCTACAAAAAAATAGTAAATAACGTATCTAATCTACCGAGCGTAGGCGGTGGTAGCAGTTCTGGATCAAATAATGACAGCTCCGGTGGCACTACAGTAACCCCACCAAAAGACGAAACAACGAACTCAGATGCCAACAAACCAGCAGAAACACCCAGTGACAACAATCAAAGCCCAGAAACCTCAAATCCAGGCACATCTAGTACCTCAGAAGCATCAAATCCAGCAAATCCAGCCACTTCAAATCCATCAAATCCAAATCAACCAGCAGAAACCGATCAATCTAGCGTGGCGAGACTACGAATACCAAACCGCATCAAGGCAAGAGGTATGAAATGAACAGATACAGACACACCGAGCAATCATCCGCTCAAAATGCAGCTAAAACGTAAAAATGTTGCTGGGTTGAGTTGTTAAATGTTGAAACATAAAAAATAATGACAATTTCATTCGTTTCGAGCAGAGGGTGCTGTTGTCCTACAATAATACGCATTATGTGTATGTGAGTGAATTTGAAATGTATGTGAACTGTATGTTGAAGAATTGCAGTGAAATGTATGTTAAATTCATTTGAAATGTATGTTGATATTCATTTGAAATGTATGTTGATATTCATGCGAAAATGTGAAAGTATTAAAAAATGCTATTTTACAACATATTAACATAAAAACGACACATTTGACAACCACCCCAATGACAATAGAAGGATTTTAGCATATATTGTCAAAAAATAATTAAAAATAGCCAAAAATAATTAAACATACAAACAACACAACCACTAATACTTAGAATGTAGAATTTTATCATAAAAATGTATATTATGTATATTAATGATTGTAAAGAGACCGAATATGAAAAAATAAATAAAAAATGTACAAAATTGGATAGTATCAAAGAAAATTATTTTTTTTCTATCATTTTAGGTCAAAATTCAAAAAATCGCACAAGAAATCCAGCGACAATGACATAAAGCAAAACATTTGAAAAATGCTATATAAGAGTGAGTGAGTCCGCCCAGACCCAATTCACTGTGCATTCGCCCTTCAACACGTCAAAATGAGCAGCTTGAGAGTGAAACAACTGACACTGAACAAGCAAATTATCAAATATTACACCTACAATGACTATGCGGGCAGCAAGATTTGGTTATGCTGCAACGATATTGTCAAATTCCTCGGTTTCGTCGATACCTACAACAATGTGGTGAAAGCTGTCGTCCCCGGTGATCATCGTAGGAAGCTGGTATCGCTGATGACCGATAATGACATAAAATTGCGAAATGATCTCGAATTCGACACCAACCTGTACATGATTGATATTGTGGGGTTGTTCAGTATTCTTAACAATGAGTGTGTCGACAGTCCATATTGTAATATTTTGAAGAAAAGAGTGCAATCGGTGTTGTTCAGTCAGTATGAACACTATATCGGTTTGAAACATCACAACTGGATGACGGCCATCGAAGAGCTGTATTACAAGTACTTCAATGGTAGTAAAATTGGCTTTTTCTACATCCTTACGTCGGCTCACATGGAAATGACGCATGACATGTACCTGATTGGCTGTACAACAAACGTTGAAAATCGCTTACAAATGCTGCAATCCGGCTGTCCCTATGAACTGTATCGAGTGCTGGTCATCCAGAGTAAGCACTATCGCTATTTGGATACGTATATTCGCAATTTGTTCAAAAAATGTCTTTTTATGAACGATTTTTACATATTCAACGACATCAAGATGGTGCTCGACGTCTGTAGGACTACTCAGTGTCGAGATGATGACAAAATTATCATTTAGACTCGAATGTCGATCGCTGTCCAATATGACTAGTAATTGTAAAAATTGAACCATTTATGTTTTATTCAAAATTTGTAATTGTAAAACTTGTAAAAAATTGATAAAAATTGACAAAATTGTAAATGTCATGTCATAATTGTAAAAAAATTGTTAAAATATGTAATAATTGAACAATAAAGATATATATATTTTTTTGCAATGTAAACCCTCTCAATTGAAATCATTTTGCATATTTTGTAGTAAATTGGCATTTTATTGACTTGTGGTGCAAATCAACAGTCACGTAGCTTGCACTGTAATATGAATTTTTGCACATAACATGTAGATGCATACACAGTTGAAGTGTATACATTACCAATTTTCACAAGTTACCCCCAGACACATTGTGTCATAAAATGTGCATTTCTTTACTGTCAGTACTGAGATTTGCTGTAAATGTCTGAAAAGTCATTTGTTTGAACATAAAAAACTTTTTTACACAAAATGTCATAAATAGTTGGTTTTATCACAGAAAATGTAGAGTGGATTAAAATTAGGATTAAATTGTATCATTAATGATTTCACAAACCCTCTTACTCTAGAAAATTGTGGATTATTTTTGACCATTTTTTTGCGCAAACACAAAAATTTTAAAAAATTTTTCGATTTTGGCGCAAATTAAATGCACGGAGATTTTGCATTAATTCCGAACGAATTAGGATTAAA
>JAEIGA010001337.1_pt1 | contig 38398 bp, 50 predicted proteins | sample 9270691 | NCBI WGS metagenome assembly JAEIGA01 (sample SAMN17057246, study PRJNA624740) | gut metagenome | biome: biome; isolation source: fecal sample | host: Bos grunniens | place: China: Xizang | collected 2019
CTCAAAATGAACGCTGTCAACCGTTGTCAAGAAGGTTGTGTGACGGCAGTGGTCAGACCAGTAGGTGTCTATCATTTTTATTTCGGTAATGGTAGGATTTCTCTTCTCAGTCTTGAAATATCCCTGACAGAATTTTATGTCGTCAAGGTCCATTGCAAGTCCCATATCCGAAATCATATCTGCAAGTCCCTTTTCGTCAAGGTCGATAAAACCGTCAAGAGTTCTTACCGTGGTGGGAATAGCATATTCCACCTTCCGAGAGTACAGAGATAAATATTCGGCACTTGGGGCAGCTCTCGCACGCACAAAAGAGTATGTGGATAAAGTTGTTGTGGTGGGTGCGTATCTGCGGCGCATTACCGGCTACGACACTACCGAGGTGCGCAGAGAATATGCCTGGACTCTTGATGATGAGGGAAACCCTAAAAGGATATTGGCGAAAGAGATAGAGCAAACGAGGCACATTCCCGGAGATCCGAGAGCGGCAGAGTTTTGGCTTACACGCCGTCAGGGAAAAGATTGGCCTATGCAGATGGCTGCAAAGCAGGAAGAAAGCGAAGAGGGCGGCATAGTAGAAATTCCGGCGGTGGCTGCGGATGGCTAATGTGGTGTGGACTCCGCAACCAAAGCAGGCTGTGTTTATGTCTCGTCCCGAATATGAAGCTTTATACGGCGGTGCTGCGGGCGGTGGTAAAAGTGATGCGCTTATCATTGAGGCTTTAAGGCAGATACATATACCGCATTACAAAGCATTGATATTGCGAAAAACTTATCCACAGCTTGCCGAGCTAATTGATAAGAGCCTTAATTATTATCCGAGAGTTTGTCCTAAAGCAAAGTACAACGGCAGCAAACACACATGGACTTTTCCAAGCGGGGCAAAAATAATCTTTGGATCGCTGCAGCATACCAACGATAGGTTGAAATATCAAGGTTTAAGCTTCGATGGGGTGTTTTTCGATGAATTAACGCATTTTAGCTACGATGAATACAGCTACTTGTTTTCCCGAAACCGCCCTAACGGACCGGGAACGAGGGTATATATTCGTGCAACAGCAAACCCAGGCGGGGTGGGACATGGCTGGGTTAAAGAGAGATTTGTAACAGCTGCAAAGCCGATGACTCCCATTGAACAGGAAATCAAATGGATTGATAGAGCGGGGCAGGAACACACAGCCATACAGAAACGCATCTTTGTGCCCTCTTCAGTTTTCGATAATCCCGCTCTGCTTGCAAACGATCCTCAGTATGTGCAAAGGCTTGCATCAATGCCTGAAGCGGAGAAGAAGGCTTTGCTCTACGGAGATTGGGACAGTTTTAGTGGGCAGGTATTTACCGAATGGAGAGATAATCCCGAGCACTATGCTGACAGACGATATACCCACGTTATTGAGCCTTTTAGAGTGCCTGACAGCTGGGCAATATGGTGTGCAATGGACTGGGGTTACAGCAAGCCGTTTGCGGTTGGTTGGTATGCCGTAGACCACGAACGAAGAATGTATCACATTAAAGAGTTTTATGGATGTACGGATACACCGAACACCGGAATTAAATGGGAACCTGCGGCTGTGGCGAGAGCCATTAAAGACATTGAGGCGCAAGACCCCAACCTTAAAGGAAAGCGCATCAACCGAGTAGGAGATCCTGCTATATGGGGAAGCGATGGCACAGAGAGCATCGGCGCATTGATGGAGCGTGAGCGGGTGTATTTTGAAAAAGGCGATCATGCACGAATAGACGGCAAGATGCAGATACACCATAGGTTGGCATTCGATGAGGAAGGTATACCGCTGCTATATGTTTTCAACACCTGCAAGCATTTTATTCGCACGATTCCCGCTCTTGTATACGATGATACGCACGTAGAAGATATCAACACCGACGGCGAAGATCATATTTACGATGCGCTTCGCTACGTTGCGATGTGCAATCCGATTGCTGCGCCTATTAAGAAGCAGCCGCAGATTAAGGTATACAATCCGCTTGATGCGGATGATGAGATCAAGGCATATGATAGATACAACTTTTATAGGAGGTATTAAATGGGGATTTTTGATAGGTTTAAGCGCCCCGAGGAAGAAGCTGTGCTGGAAAGCGATATGCAGCTGATGCCTGAAGAGGGAGATGCAGACGGTGAATGGATGATGCGCCGCATTAACGGTGTACCGCCCATTGGAAAGAAAGAGGTAGCAAAGGCTACGGAAATACTCACACGATACAAGCAAGGCAAGGCAAACCTTGAGAACCGTATTGTTGAAGACGAGCTGTGGTGGGAGCTGCGACATTGGGAAGCTATTCGCAAGAAGCAGAACAAAGGCATTGATGTCAAGGCTGAACCCGCCAGCGGTTGGTTGTTTAATGCAATTTTGAACAAACACGCAGATGCTATGGATAATTATCCTGAACCGGTAGTGCTGCCGAGAGAGCGGGATGATGAAGAAAGCGCAAAAGTGCTTGGGCAGATTCTTCCGATGGTAATGGAGTACAACGATTTTGAGCAAACCTATTGCGATGCGTGGTGGGAAAAGCTTAAACACGGCACAGCTGTGTACGGTGTATTTTGGAATAATGAAAAGGAGAACGGACTCGGGGACGTCGACATCAAGCAGCTTGATTTGCTTAAAATCTTTTGGGAGCCTGGCATTACCGATATACAGAAAAGCCGCAACCTTTTTATCGTTGATCTTGTTGATGAGGATTTGCTTGAACAGCAATATCCGCACTTGAAGGGCAAACTTAAAGGCAACTCTGTTGATGTTAAGCAATATATCTATGATGATACAGTTGACGTTAGCAGCAAATCTGTTGTCGTTGACTGGTATTACAAAGTTAAAAACGCAAGCGGCAAAACTGTTTTGCATTATGCAAAGTTTGTGGGTGATGAGCTGCTTTTTGCATCCGAGAACGAGCCTGAATATGCCGATAGCGGATGGTATGCCCACGGACAGTATCCGATTGTGCTTGATGTTATGTTCCCGGAGAAGGGCACTCCGGTGGGATTTGGCTATGTGGCTATCTGCAAAGATCCGCAGCTTTATATTGATAAGCTTTCGGGCAACATTCTTGAATCCAGTATGATGGCAACCAAGCGCAGATTTTTTGTTGCACAGAATACCGGCATCAACGAGGATGAGTTTAAGGATTGGGATAATCCCATTGTTCACGTTGAAGGCGGTGATTTGAGCGAAAGCCGTATTCGTGAAATTACAATGGACCCGATAGGCGGCAACTATATCAACATTGTACAGATGAAAATTGAAGAGATGAAAGAGGTTGCAGCAAACCGAGATGTTAACAGCGGCGGTGCAGGCAATGTAACTGCGGGTGCTGCGATTGCTGCGCTTCAGGAAGCCGGCAACAAAGTAAGCCGTGCAATGCTTTCTTCCACATACAGAGCTACCACAAAAATTACTGCGCTGTGTATTGAGTTGATGCGCCAGTTTTACGACGAAACTCGCAGCTTCCGCATTGTAGGCGACGGCGGTGCAGATTATGAGTTTGTTGATTACAACAACGCAGGCATTAAGGATCAGCTTATCGGTGTTGATTCGATGGGCGTGGAACTTTATAGGCATCCCATATTCGACCTTAAAGTTAAAGCACAGAAGAAAAATCCCTTCAGCAGAATGGAGCAGAACGAGAGAGCAAAAGAGCTTTATTCGATGGGATTCTTCTCTCCCGAAAGAGCGCAGGAGGCTCTTGGCGCACTTGAAATGATGGATTTTGAGGGCATTGAAAAGGTTAAAGAGCAGGCGCGTGAGGGACAGACTTTGATGAATGTTATCCAGCAGATGCAGGCGCAGATGCAGCAGATGGGTGCTGTTATCGCACAGCTTACCGGAGCGCAGATGCAGCAGGGCGAAGAATCTCCGCAGGAGAGGCGCAGACAGCCGCAGAACAGCGGTGGCAACAGCGCAATAGATAACATCAAGCCTACACAAACATCCTATATGCAGAGGCTTGCAGCACGCTCCAAACCTGATATGAATATGGGCAGCGATGCCGCTATGCCGATATGACAAAAATTAAATTTAAACAGCGGGGCAACAAATATACAGTTGAAGCAAAAGGACATGCTACCGGAAGCGAAATAGCGTGTGCGGGAGTTTCCGCTGTGATGTATGCCCTTGCAGGATATCTCATTAACGCAGAGCGGGCAGGTAAAGTATATGATGTGAGCGGGCATCTTAAGCCTGCTGATGCCGTGCAGGAATGGTGCGGTGGTGAAGCTGCCGAGGCTGCGTATGAGATGGCAACAATAGGATTAATGCAGATTGCAGAGAGTTATCCACAGTATGTGAAGATTGCTGTGGACAACTCTTTTTTGTTGGGGGCGAAATCCCGATGAAAGCAAACTATACTAAAATTGTGGACTTTAACTTTGCACGATGCGACATTTACAGATAACATCCGACATCGTGCGACATTGTGCGACATTAGCGCACCGACACACAGAGGCGTTACATCTGCGAGAAAGGAAAACTTATGGCACAGACAGAATTGTTGAGCATCGATCTTAAGCTTTTCGGCGAAGGCGCAGGAGGCGATGGAGGCGGTGCAACAGCAGCGCAGGGTGAAACCAACGGCACAGTACCTGGAAGCACCCGCCAGGGAAAATCGGGCGAATTTGCAAATGTTATCTTTGGCAAACAGAATGCCATTGAAACAAGCGCAACAGAAGCTCCTGCCGCCGAGGAGCAGACAAGAGACTCTCAAGTAACCAGCAACACTCTTGAGGATCGCCGCAAAGCATTTAATGAGCTTGTGAATGGTGAGTATAAAGATATTTATACCGCCGAAACACAGCGCATTATTGATCGCCGCTTTAAAGAAACCAAAAACCTTGAAGCCAAAGTTGCAGAGCATCAGCCTTTGATGGATCTGCTGGCGCAGAGATATGGGGTGACAGATGGCGATGTTGCAAAGCTTACCAAAGCAATTGAATCCGATGATGCATACTGGGCAACAGCTGCCGAAGAAGCAGGAATGACAGTTGAACAGTACAAACAGTTTTCTCGTCTGCAGAGGGAAAACAAAGCGTTAATGGAGGCACAGCAGCAGAGACAGAACCGAGATGCAGCAATGCAGACTATGCAGAAATGGATGGCAGATGCAGAAGCGACTAAAGCCAAATACCCCGGCTTTGATGTTGATGTTGAGGCTGAAAATCCTGCATTTATGTCGATGCTTAAGAGCGGAGTTCCTATGGAACACGCATATAAAGTGCTTCATATGGATGAAATTGTTACCGAAGCAATGAGCACATCTGCGGCGCAGGCAGAGAAAAGAGTTGTTGAAAACGTGAGAGCAAAAGGTGCACGTCCCGCTGAAAACGGCGTGGCTGCACAGAGTGGATTCGTAGTAAAAGATGATGTCTCCAAGCTCTCAAGAAAAGAACGTGCAGAGATTGCACGCAGAGCAATGAGAGGGGAGACGATAAGTTTTTAACAATGAAAGTGAGGAAATTTAAATGAAAGAGTATATGCTTATTCCCGCAATGCTTAACCTTTTTGCAGGTAACACCAACGTAACAACTGATAGCGGTCTCTCCAAAGAGATGAAGACCTACTACAGCGATTATCTCATTGACCTTGCTGAACCCGAACTGGTTCACGATCAGTTTGGACAGAAACACCCCATTCCGAAGGGTAACGGAAAAACTGTCGAATTTCGTAAATGGGACAGCCTCCCCAAGCTTTTGACTCCGCTCCAGGAAGGTGTGACCCCCGACGGACAGAAACTTTCTATGGACGTTATTACCGCTACTGTAAAACAGTATGGTGGCTACGTTGAGCTTTCCGATATGCTTCTGCTTACCGCTATTGACAACAACCTTGTTCAGGCAACTCGCGCCATTGCGTCCCAGGCGGGCCGCACAAAGGATACCCTCACACGTGAGGTTCTTAACGGTGGTACTAACGTACAGTACGCAGAAGGTCAGGTAGAGAGCCGTTCTGCTCTCTCTTATACCGACGAGAACACAAACTGCTGCCTCACAGTTAATGCCGTCCGTAAGGCTGTTCGTTTCCTTAAGCTGATGAACGCAAAAAAAATTAACGGCAGCTATGTTGGTATTATTCATCCCGACTGCAGCTATGATCTTATGTCCGATCCCAAGTGGGTTAACGTAAAGAGCTACTCCGACCCGGAGGGCATTTACGAGGGCGAAATTGGCCGCATTGAAGGCACACGTTTTGTCGAAAGCTCCGAAGCCAAGGTGTTTAAGGGTGCTGGCGCAGGCGGCAGAGACGTTTATTCCACCCTCATTCTTGGTGCTGATGCATACGGCGTAACCGAAATTTCCGGTGGCGGCCTGCAGCACATCGTTAAGCAGCTTGGTTCTGCCGGTAGCGCCGATCCCTTGGATCAGCGTGCGACAGTCGGTTTTAAGCTTACGCACGCTGCCGAAAGACTTGTTGAACAGTATATGGTTCGTATCGAAACTGTATCCTCCTTTGAGGATGCTCCTGAAAACTAATTTGATTTAAGAAAGGTTGATAATTTATGGCAACAAAAACTGAAGCTGAAAAGAACACAACTCCCGCATCCGAAAAGGTTGCAATACATCTCTTTAAGGATGGTGATAAATACAAAGGCGATGTATTTGTTGCCGTAAACGGCAAGAGATGCCTGATTAAAAGAGGCGAAACCGTTAAGGTTGATGCTAAATTTGCAGAGGTGCTGGAGCACAGTATGGATCAGGATTCCAAAACCGCCGACCTTATTGAACAGAAGAGCAACGAATATAAAGAAGCCGCAAGATTTATGGGACTTTAAGCGGCAATAAAAGCAAGGGAGAAAGAGGGGAGCTTTCTCCCTTTTGCTTTGTTTAGGAGGTGAGAGCAACGAGAACTATAAACATATCCGTAAACAAAGAGATTATTAAAAAAGATAGCAAAAATGCAGGTGTTAAGGGCGATGCAAATGCAACACAGCTGAATATTATATTTAGCGAAGAGTGGCGCGAATACAGCAAGCGCATAGTGTGGCTTAATGCTATGGGTGAGAATGCGGTAGCGGATATTCTTTACAATGATGTTGCTGATTTGGTGAGCGGAAGAGATCCGCTGAACTTTGTAACATACGTCCCTGCTGAAGCCATGAACGCAGAGGGGTGGTGCTCTTTTACTGTTGAGGGATACAAAGAGGCAGAGCCTACAGCTATTGCATTAACAGCAACAGAGTATTTGTGGGTTGCCGACAGCGATAGGCACTACAAACCCGAAGATGTTACACCGACTCAAGCACAGCAGCTGCATTCGATGATCGAAGGCATTACAGAAGAAACCGCTGCCATTGTTGCGGAAGCAAAAGAAAGCCTTAACACAGCGCAGAAGGATATATCTGTATGGGAAGAGTGGGATGAGGCTAAAGAGTATGTACCGCTCAATAAAGTGGTAAGTTCCGGCAGCAGCTATATCTGCGTTACCGCAAACGTAGGCATTAATCCAGGTGCAGATATTGATGGTAACTATTGGCTGCTGATTGCCGCTAAAGGCGAACAAGGAGAGCGGGGACTTGACGGCAGAGACGGACAGCCTGGAAGAGATGGTGCAACCGGACCTGCGGGCGCAGATGGCATCAACGGCGTTGCTGTTGCAGCGGATGGTATAGTTGCGTTCAATGTTGATGAAAACGGCGACCTTTGGTGCAGCTACACCGGAGATACAGCACCCAATTATTATTTGGGCGATGATGGCTGTTTATACGTAAGAATATAAAGGGGGAAGATAAATGCCTGATATTAAACTTGGAAGAGTTAAAGGTGCAGACGGTATTCCTGGCAGAGATGGTACAAATGGTGTTACACCTAACGTGCAGATAAGCAACACCACTACTCTTGCCGCAGGTGCTCCTGCGTACTTTAGAAGAGATTCGGGTACTCCTGACTCTTCGCCCACATTCAGCGTGGGCATACCGAGAGGTGCGAACGGCACAACACCTAACATTAAGGTGGGCGATGTAACCACAGTTAGTTATGAGGCGGCAGCAGATGTAAGCCGCAGAGCGGGTTCTTCGGATGTTGAGCCTATTTTTGATTTTAAAATTCCTGCAGGTCCGCAGGGACCGCAGGGCAGAGAACCCGCGCAGACTATGGTTATAAGCTATTCGCTGGAACTTGGACCTCCGCACGCAAACAAATGCATTATAGTGAATTCCACAAACGATGTAACTCTTATGATTTTGCCCTCATCTTTAGCACCGTGGGAAGATAACTGCGAGATAGAAGTGCTTCGATTGGGCAGCGGCACAGTAACCATTAAGCCTGAAGCAGGAGTTACATTCCTTGCAAACTCCAGTCCTTGCGTGATTTCGGAACAGTATAAAAGTGCAGCACTTAAATTGCTTTCTGCCTACGATAGCACCAATAATACTTGGTCTGTTCAGGGGGCGATTGAATGAGACAGAGCAGATTAGCTGTAATTAAAGCCGCAAGTGGTGCGGCTTTAGCTATTCCTACATTCAGCGGCTCACACGCAATCTTCGGCGATGCCAAACAAGGCTATATTGAGTGTTATTCAAGCGGTACAGTTAGTTTTCCAGAAGCATTGACAGTTGATATTTTTGTAATCAATGGCGGCAAAAACGGACTTAAAGGTTCGTATGACCAAGGTTATAGTGGTGCAGGCGGCAATGGTGGAGCTTACACCACAGTAAAATCTCTTGCGGTACAAGGTGATTATACTGTTTCTGTGGCTTCTGCACAAGGCAGCTCAAGTGTAAGCGGTTTGGTTTCCTCTCCTAAAACACCATACAGCGCAGGTGCTAACTCTTCGTCTACACCTAATGAAGCGAATAGAGGAAAGGCGGGAACTAATCCGTTTGGAGACAGCACCTTTGTTAAAGTTGGCGGCAGCGGCGGCGGCGGATTACTCGTAACAACGTCAAGGCCGTTCGATACACCAGGCGGTGTGGCTATTGATGGCGGCGGCAATGGCGGTGGATATAACGCAGCTACATACAAACCGACTGATGGAGAGGCGGGAGCGGCCAATACCGGTGGTGGTGGAGGCGGTGGTGGTGTATACGCCAACAGCGCACAAGCTAATTACGGCAAAGGCGGCTCTGGACTTGTAATTATCCGCTGGGGTTATGCGGCTTAAGGAGGTAAACAATGAGAAAAGCAATAGTAAATATTTCCACAAAAGAAGTGGAAAACATTATTGAGTATGCGGACAGAGGCATTGCGATTCGTCTACCTTTGGGGTATGTAACATATGATTGCACACAGTATGATATACAAATTGGCGATACCTTTGAAGATGGTGTGTTTTATCGTGAAGGTGTTGCTGTTGAATACAAGCCAAGCGATGCAGAAAGACTTGCACAGCTTGAAGCAGAGCTTGCAGCTCTTGCGGGATTGGAGGTGTAAGGAATGGACAAGATCACAAGCCTTAAACAACTTCGTCTTGCTATGATGGACTTTGCCTCTTCTGTTTCCGACACAAAAGCGGCAAGATACCCCACACTCTTCCCTTCCTGGAAGCAGGGCATTCTTTATTCTGAAAACACCCGCTGTGAGTTTGGCGGCAAACTTTACAAATGTATGCAGCTTCACACCTCCCAGTCGGGTTGGGAGCCTGCTTCTGCATCCGCGCTGTGGACTGCTATCGATATTGAGCACGACGGTACTTTTGAAGACCCGATTCCTGCAAGCCGTGGAATGGAATACACCTATGGCAAATATTACCTTGATGGCGAAGATGGCAAGATATATCTTTGCAATAGAGTTGGTGAGGTTGATGGCGGCACAATAGTGCTGCAGTATATGCCGCACGAGCTTGCAGGACAGTATTTTGACGAGGTGATGAGCTGATGACGGTTAAGATGGTGCTTGAGAGGGTCGCAAGGGTGCGACCCTTGGCTTTTGAAGACGAGACACAGATGGAATGGGTTGCAGAGCTTGACGAGCAGCTTATCCGCTGGGCGCAGGAGTGCTTTGAAGATGCTCCCGAAGTCCCCGAAAAATATGATGAAGATACAATGCTGTTTGTAACATCTCCGCATACAAGAGTGTACGATCTTTATGTGCTGGCGCAGGCTGATGCAATGGGCAAAGAGGATGATTATAACAACTCTGCGGAGCTGTTTAATCACGCACTTGTGGAGTTTAAAAAGTTTTACAACCGCATCAGCACACGCAGAGTAAACAAACCTATTAAAAATGTTTGGTGAGAGGAGGCGCATAAATGGAGCTTCCATATTGGAGAAACATTAAAAAGAAAAAGCAGGAGCAGGTAATCCGTTTTGCAGGCATTAACTATAGTGAGAATGCCGCAGAAGGTGAGTTTGCCGAAACACACAACATCTCTTCAAGGGAATATCCCACCATATCACCGAGACAGCAGCGGCAGGAGGTTGAGGGATATGAAAAACCTATTGCTTTGTATGTGCGTGATAAGCTGCTGGTGCTGGATGGCAACGAACTGAAGTATGACGGCAGAACGGTTGGTGTGTTGAAAACTACTATCAACAAAAAACTGTTTGCTACCATTAACAGCAAGGTGGTTATCTTCCCCGATAAAGTATATTTCGATACCGAAACAGAAGAGTTTGTTGAGATGGAGTCAAGGTATCCCATATATAGCGGTGATGCCACATTTGGCACAGCAACTATTACTGTTAAAGATAACAGATACCTGCCGACGGTTGTGCTTGCGAACAGAAGAACAGACTACCTGCTTGGATCTACACCGATAACTGTATATAAATCCGTTGATGTAAGCGCAACAGACGGCAAAATCACATTCGGTGAAAGTATTGGGGGAACAGTATCGCAGCTTGAACCCGGACATTTGCTGCAGCTGAACACCAGCGAAAACCAATGGGTAAAGGTAATCAGCTGCTATATGGAAGATAACGGCTACTATGTTGTCTATGCGGACGTCTACGAGGCTGTTTTAACAGAGTATCCCGCCTTTGGGGAAATGTTTAAAGAGGGTGATGGTGTTGCGGTATCAGGCTGCGCAGGCGGTATGGAGGGCAACAACGGTACACACATCATTCGCAAAATTGAGGGGCGCACGTTAACCTTTAATGCAAACATCTTTACCGAGGGTGTTGCCGAAGGCGAAATAGTTATCCACAGAAAAGTGCCCGATTTAGTGTGCATCTGCCAAAGCGACAACCGCCTTTGGGGTGCGGAGGGACATACCATATATGCATCCGCGCTTGGAGATCCCTCTAACTTTTTCGTATACGATAATCTTTCCACAGATAGTTATGCTGTTGCTGTTGGTACAGATGGTGATTTTACCGGATGCATTGACTATGGTTCTGCGGTACTGTTTTGGAAAGAAGATTGTGTGCATAAAGTGCTGGGTAATCTTCCGTCACAGTATCAGGTATATACATACACAGTACCTGGTATTCAAAAGGGCAGCGAAAAGAGTGCGGTAATCATCAATGAAACTTTGTATTACAAAGGCAGGATGGGTGTATATGCTTATGGCGGTGGCACTCCGCAGCTAATCACAGAGAAGTTTGGTAGCAAGCGATTCTATGATGCTACAGCAGGCACAGACGGCACAAACTATTTCATCTCTATGAAAGATGAGGATGGCACTTGGGAGTTTTATGTATTCGATACCGAGCGTGGCATATGGCTGCGTGAGGAAGCGATTCATATAGCAGACTTTGCGCTTGCGGATGGTGTGGTGTATTTCATCGATGAAAGCAACGGCAAGATTATGCGCTTCGGCAAAGGCGATGAGGTTGAACCGCTGATTCCGTGGAGCGCAGAGTTCTGCGAGTTTGATGAACACATCAACGGAAAGAAAGCATACAGCAAACTGTATCTGCGCATAGAGAGCGATGCGGGTGCTTGGTTCAAGGTTGAGGTAAGCCGAGATGGCGGTGCATTCCGTCAGGTGTTTATGAGCCACAGCGAAAAAACCAAGATATATCAGCTACCAATATTCCCTGCGGGTTGTGAGACTTTCCGCGTAAGAATTTCCGGCAAGGGAATGTGCCGTATCAAAAATATGGTTCGTGAGTTTGCTGTTAATAATGTTGGATATGTTAAGTAGGAGGAGAGAATATGAAAGCAAATTTGATTTCGGTTTCTCCTCCGGTGTTTAATGAACGAGAGCGGGCAAACCTTTACGGAGAGGTTAAAAAGCTCTATGAGTATACACGGCAAATGCACGAACAGCTTAACTTTGCACTTGAGCAGAACCAAAAAGTTTTGGATGAGCTTACTGCAAAGATAGCAGAAATGGGAAAGTGAGGGGATAGATTTGGCGATTAAAAAGATTAAAAACGAAGCTGCCGAGGAAGAGGTTGAGGTTGTTCCTGAATGGCTGCAGAAAATGCGAGTGGGCGAAACTGTTGACTATGCAGGGGGAGTAAACTTTATTAACAGCGATGTTGGCAGCGCAGGCACAATGGGCAGCACCACCGATGGCACAACCACCGATGATGGCAAGAGTGAATGGGAAAAGTACAAGGATCAGTATATCGCAGACCAAACTGCAATGTATACCGAGTACGGCAAGAGAGCAATGCAGGATACTGTAGGTGAGATATCTGCTCGCACCGGAGGCTTGGCAAGCAGCTATGCGGGCATCGTAGGGCAGGAAACCTATGATAACTATATGCAGGAGCTTGCTGCAAAATATCCCGATCTTGTAGCCGCTGCAATGGAGATGTACAACCTTGAGCATCCGAAAGCAAAGAGCAACACCAACTGGACTTATGGTATCGCATCCAACGGCACTACAGCCAAAAAAGAAGATGCCAAGAAAAAGGCAACCGCCCAAAAGGGTAGCGGTGAAGATGAAGAAGATAAAGATTATTTGTCGGGCGGTATGACAGAGGAAGAAATTTGGGCATTGCGTGGACAGAATCCCGACTATGTAGCGCAAAACAGTACAGCAAGAGAAATTGCGCTTAACTATCAAGACGATGTGTTTAGAGCTACAAACCCAATGTACAGCTCTATTATTGACCCTTATTATGCAGCGGGAACAAGCACAGAATATCCCTGGACAAAAGGCCCGACATCGGATTTGCCGACAATGGCTAACTACATGAGTCCCGATAGCATGACGGCATATTTGGCAGAATTGGAAAGGCTTAAAGCAGCCAAAAAATAAGGGGGTGCGTTAATGGGTATTTTTAGAAATGCAATGAACACAATTACTGCTGCCGCAGAAAAACGCAAAAAAGAAAAAGAGGCAGCAGCAATACAAGCGCAACAGCAGGCGGCGGCAACCGCCGCTGCTGAAGCTGCAAAAAGAGCAGCCGCAAGCAAAGCGGCTTATGAGTCTGCGCCCGAATACACGCAGTATTCTTCAATGCTTGACCCTAACTACAATAATGTAGCAGGGGCAAGCAAATCTATTCAGGAAATTGAAAGAGAAAAAATGCTGAAGCAGGCAGAAAAAGCAAGTCCAACGTATTCTGCTGTTTTAGATCCTGAATATGCTAAAGGCACAGACATTTCGGTGCAAGAAATTGAAAGACAAATGAAAGCATATAAAGCGTACCTGCAAAGTCCTTTGTATAAACAAGCATTGGATAAATATTCCACAGCAGGTGCGCCTTCTATCGCTAGAAAGCCGATAAGTTCTTTTGACGAAGCTGTAAAAATTGAAGAGCAAAAAAGACGAGAAAAATACAAAGACACTATAAGTGCTATTGCTCCAAAGTTTGCAGAAAAATATTTAAATCCATCTGCTCCTAAAGTTTATCATCCCAAACTTGATGCGGCTATTGCAGCGGAAAGACAAAGACAGCGGCAGGCAAATATTGATTTGGGTGAAATGGCCGTTGAGGAGATGCCGTGGTTTGTAGCGGATTGGGTATCAATGGGGGGCAACCTTGCAAACCAAATGCTTGCAGCAGAAGCGTATGCGGATTACATTGAAACCGGACGAGTAAATCCCGATGCGGCTTACAACGACCCAGCTCTTTTGAGAGATGTTATACGAAGCAAACGAGGCGAAAACATAAGCGAAGACTTTAGCAAAGCTGCTTATGATATAGCACAAACGATTGCACCTTCAAAAGGCGAAGACTATGGCAAAGGCTTTAGCGAATTTGCGGGAAAGGCGGGTTCGTTTGGGTATAATGTAGGTATGAGTGCGGCAGATTCGCTTATTGCAACAGCGGTTGGTGGACAGCTTGCGGGTATTTTTACCGGTTCAGGTGCTGCGGTTGATACTATGCGAACACTTAAACAGCAGGGATACAGCGATAGTAGAGCCGCTGCGCTTGGTATTGTTTCGGGTGCGGCAGAAATGGTCACAGAAAAACTTGGCGTTGATGCTCTATATGATACAAAGCTTCTGGGCAAAAATGCGCTGGGTTACGTTATAAAAAATTCACTCGCAGAGGGAACAGAAGAAGGACTTACGGCAATAACTACTGCGACGGCAGATTATATGGCTGACATTATTGCAGGAACGGATGAGGGCGAATTTAATTCTGCAGTAAAAAAATATATGGCGCAAGGCTTTACCGAAAGCGAAGCTGTTGGCAAAGCTGTTGCAGATATTGCATTAAACGTTGGCGTTGATTTTCTTGCTGGTGCGCTTTCGGGTGCTGCAATGAGTTCGCCTGGGGCGGCTATTGACTATGGTACAAGGCAGGCAACACAAGGCAGAAGCTCTGCTGTTTCCGATGCGCTTAACCAAAGCAAGCAAAATTATGGTGCATTTGAAGCGACCAATGCAGAAATGATTGACTATAAAAAAGATATGGTTGATCGCTATGCACGTGAAGCATTGGGCAAAGCGGGCGTATATGTTTTAAACACAATGTATGCCGATGTTGCTGATACTGTAGAAGCTACATCCTACGTTTCCGAGATGACCAAGTTCTATGAGGCTGGCTTTGAGGGAAAAGATATCAGCAAGGTTGACCGCAAAGAATATGACGGCATAACTCCGCAGATGCGTGAGGAAGCTTATCTTGCAGGGCAAAGCGATGCAAAAACACTTGAGACAGCAGAGCCACAGCAGACAGCAGCAGCCGAGCAGAACGCAACAGATGAAACTATAGCTACAGAAGAAAAGGCTGAAAATACCGCCTTAATGCCCGATGTGGAGCAAGTTGCAGAACAGACAGAAATGGAGCAGGCTCCGCAGATTGAAAACGCAACCGAAACAGAGGTTCAGCAGGAATTTGCAGAGGCAGAAGAGACAGAGATACCGACAGAGCAGGAGGCTATAAGCTATGAAAAGCAGACCGACAGTACAACAGAGGAAATGGGTATACGTGGAAGCAGCAAACGGACTGACGGTGCGTATACCAGAAGACAGACTGGAAGCCTGGAAGAAAGGGCAGGACAGACTCCGAGCAGGTGGAGAGTTAAGCGAAGCGGGGCAGCAGATGGCGAAACAGCTTCGCTCACTTATGGAGAAAAAGTAAGCACAGCATCTCTTGGCATTTTAGGTGGTTCTACAACCGACAGCATTCGTGTTGTTAAAGGTGGAGAAACAGCCGCAATGAAAAGGGCAAAAGCCGAAGCCAAAAAGAGAGGCAAACGCATTATCTTTGTATCGGGCAATATGACCGTGGACGGAGTTGAAGTGCGAGGCATTTATGTTGGCGATAGAATTATCGTTCGTGTAGACCACGCAAAATACACATCCGAACAGCTTGCAAGGCACGAACTTGGTCACGATATGGTTGCAAACAATGAGGTCGATATTGATACCGTCAAAGATAAATTGGCGCAAAAATATACACCCCAGCAACTGGATGAAATTGCAAGGATGTATGCCGAATCTTTTGAAGATGCAGATATGACATCTCAAGAAGCTTGGGAGGAAATAATCTGCGACAGCCTTGGTGAAATGAACGTCTTTGAGGGAAAGCTTGAAGCAACCGCCGGAGAATTTGCAGAGGTGCTGCAGGAGGTTCGCACTCAGGTTGAAGAAACAAAGACCGAAGCAAGAGGACCGCCGAAAGAAGCAACCCACAAAGCAAAATTTTCGATGGAAGAAACAGTTGAACAAAAGGGCAACCTTGTTGCGCTTCACAACTTAAATGCCGAAAAACTTTGGAAAAGCTTGAAACTGGGCGGATTCCCAATGCCAAGCATTGCGGTAACAAAGAAAAATATTCCGCACACAAACTTTGGCCCGATTACTCTTGTAATGAACAAAAGCGCAGTTGACCCTAAAGCAAACAAAAAGAACACGGTATACTCTGCTGATGCATGGACCCCGATATTCCCGCAAGTGGAATACGAAGTAGACGAAAATGTTGAAAGCAAAGTGTATCGCAAACTCAAAGAGCTTTCGGGTAAAGTGGAAGAAGTTTTCCGTAAAGATTTGCGCAATAAAACGTATAATGTAGAAGATTTGCTCAACAGATACGGCGGCGAAAAAGAATTTGTAAAATCTCTTTATGACAATTACGGGTTTAAGGCTGCGTATTTGGAGGACAAGGGGAAGCATATTAACGAAATCACTTTGCAAAAAGAACGAGATCCGGTGGGAGGCTTGGAGCATTCTCGTGAGCGCGAAAAAAAATATGATGCTATTATTAAATTGCTCGATATCCAAAATGCGGAGGATATTGAGCAATTTGTTTTGGCTGATATACGCAATCAATATGGCGCAGAGCTGGAAAAAATATTCCCTAGCATAAGCAAAACGGCGTTTAGGTTAAGCAACATTTTGAACCAAGTAAAGGCATATCTTGAAAAAGGAGAGACAAAACCTAAATACGTTACGGTTGTTGACGAAACTGCTATGCGAAAAGCTGTGGACGATGCTGTTGATATGGAAGGATATAAAAAGTGGATTTCCGAGCTTTACAGCGGCATTGAAAAAGGTAAGGGCGTATACAACGGCAAAGATTTGTTTACTCCAAGCGGAAACCGCAGAAGTTTTGCAGCTACGCACAACCCCTTAACACTTGAGGGTGTTGTTAAAGCAATGGCGGCGCAAAACAACGGCAACACTAAAAATGTTTCGGGATTCCACGGTATAAAAACATTAAGAGCGGGAACGGCACAAAGATTTAAAAGCATTGCTGATATGCACAAGCTTGAAGGCAGGCTGCAGAATCTTACTGATGAGCAGATTGAAAAAATTAATGATCAGCTGCAAAAGAGATTGGAAAACGTTTTAAGCAAAGCTTATGACAGCAAAAAGCATTCGCAATACTCAAACCGTTTTATCGAAGAGGATTCTATTGGTGAGATTTTGATGGAGGTTGCCGAAAGCGGCACATATACCATAGACAATGCAAGCAAAATCTTTGCCAAGTATGGGTATAATCTTTCCAATACAACATTAACAGAGATAAGAGATTTGCTGTTTGATGTTTCTCAAATGCCGGTAAATATATTTGAAGCAAAACCTGCAAGACCAGTGCGCTTTGACGAAGTTATTGCAGCCGTTATTCCTTCCGGCGAAGATGAAAAGCTTGCAGATGCTTTAAGAGCTGCGGGTGTAGCAGAGGTTCTTGAATATGAAAAAGATAATGAAGCAGACCGCCTTGAAAAAGTAAACAGCATTAACAACCCCGATGCAAGGTTTTCCCGCGAAGAAACTGGACTCTCTGATCTCCGCAAAGAGAACACAAAGCTTAAAGCGCAGGTTGAATATTGGCGCAACCAAACCAAAGTTACCGATCACCCGACTCTCCGTGAAGGCGATGTCAAGAAAGCAACCAACGAGATGTTGCAGGAATACGAAAGCACAGCCAACAAAGAGCAGGTTGCCAAGCAGATAAAATCTCTTGGTGAGACAATCCTTGCGGGCGGCAAAGAACTTTCGTGGACAGCTGTCAAAGACGAGGCTGCAGCTATTGCAAGAAACATTGTGGAAAACTCCGCAGATGATTCGCAGGCTATGGCAGAGTTTGACTACGATGCAGCTGTTGCTATTGAGTATGTTGCAAACGATATTCTTTCCACGGTCATGACTCACGAACTGCGAGAGACTCCGAAAACCTATGCCGATAGACAAGCCAAGAAGATTGCTGATCTCAAAGCAAAAGGCAAGCAGCAGCTGGCAGAGCTTCGTGAAGAAAAGAACCTTAAAATTAAAGAGGTTCGCAAAACCGAAAGAACAAAGGCAAAGGAAGCCGTCCGTAAAGCAAGAGCTAAAAAAGACGAGCAGATTGCTGATGTAACACAGAGGTATAAAGACTATCGCGACAAGACTCACGAAAACAGAGTTGCTGGTGAACTGCGGGAGAAAATTGTTCGTCACGCAAAAGATTTATCTAAAAAGCTTCGCAATCCTACAGACAAGAAACATATACCTGACAAATTAAAGGGCGTTGTGTTAGAGGTGCTTGAATCTATTAACCTTGCAAGTGCAGAAAACAAAGCAACAAAACGCACAGAGGCATTTGAAAAATTAAGGTTAAAATATCTTGAAATGGAAGCAAGCGGAGATTACATAATTGACCCTGATATGTTGACTCAAGGAGAAGCTAAAGGATACATTGATGAAGTTATTGGTATGAGAGATAAACCAATTGCGGAAATGACATCTTCCGAGCTGGAAATAATATGGAAAGCAATTAGGGGTGTTGAAGCTGCAATTTCTTCGTATAATACAGTTTTCTCCGAAAGCAGATGGGCAAGTGTTGAAGATGCCGCAACCGCTCTTGTTAATGACAACAGCAGCAAGAAAGCACCGAAGGTGCTAAAAAAGGGACAAGAATTCCGCAATTTGCAAAGGCTTAATATGCTTACCCCCGAAACATATTTCCACGAAATGGGCAATGCGGGAGACGATATTTTCCGTATGATGCGTGATGCTCAGGACAAAGAAACAACGTTGCTCAGCGAAGCTGTTGATTTTACCAATGGCATTATCGGTAAAATGAAAATCAACAAAATTGCGGAGAAGCAGCACACGGTTACACTTGGTGGAGAAAAGGTTAAGCTTACTACGGCACAGCTAATTGAACTGTATGTTCTCTCTAATCGTGAGCAGGCAAAGGAACACATCTATGTAGGCGGTATATTGCCAACAGACATTAAGGGCAAAGGCAATGAAATGATACACCACACAACACCGATAAGAAGCATTACAGCGCAAGAGGTTAAAGCTGCGGTATCTGTGTTGAGTGCAGAAGAGGTTCAGCTTGCCGACAAAATGCAAAAGTTCCTTTCCGAAGACGTTGCAAAGTGGGGCAACGAAGCCAGTATGAAGGTTTACGGCTATAAAAAGTTTGGAGACAAAGATTACTGGCCGATTAAATCCAATAGCCAAGAACTGAAAAAGAGTACCGAAAAAGAAACGCAGGTAACATCTGTTGCCAATAAGGGAATGACAAAAGCTGTTGTGCCTAACGCAAACAATAGCGTTATTTTGGGAAGTGCTTTTGATACGTTTGCAAATCACGTTGTAGAGATGGCAAACTATTCTGCTTGGCTTGCAACAATGGAAGATGTAAACCGCATCCGCAACTATAAGTTTTCCACCATTATGGACGGAGACATTGGAACTGTAAGCCAGGTTATTGAAAAGGTACACGGCAATAAAGGCAGCGCATACCTTTCTAAATTGCTTGCAGACATTGCCAACGGTCCCGCAAAGATGGATAGCGGTAATCCGTTTGGACAGTTTGTGGGTAAAATGAAAGCTGCTTCTGTTGGCGGCAACTTGCGTGTAATTATTCAGCAGCCGACAGCAATACTGCGTGCGCTTGATATGATTGATCCGCAGTATTTTGTTGCAGGTGTTAACGTGGGCAATGCTTGGAAGAAAGCGAAAAAATATGCTCCTATTGCGAAATGGAAAGACTGGGGATATTTTGATATCCATACCGGAAGACAGCTGCAAAATGTTATGTTCAATACCGATACCGCTCTTGAAAAAACACAGAACTTTTTCATGTGGGGCGCATCGGTAGCAGACAGCGTTTCTTGGGGCAGAATTTGGGCGGCTTGTGAAGCGGAAACAAGGCACACGCACAAAGAGCTTGCCAAGGGCAGCGAAGAGTTTTATAAGGCGGTTGCAAAAAGATTTACCGAGGTTATTGATCACACGCAGGTGGTTGACGGCATTCTGCAGCGCAGCCAAATTATGAGAAATCCCGATAACCTTGCAAAAATGGCAACATCTTTTATGGGTGAGCCTACCAAACAATATAATATGCTTTTAAGTGCTGCGTATGATGCAACGCACAAAAAAGGCGCACAGAGCAAAGTTAAGTTTGCAAGAACTGCGGCTGCGTTGACTTTGGGTGCTGTTGTAAATGCTGCGGCGCAGTCTATTATTGATGCAATGCGAGACGATGACAAAGAAGAGCGTTATTGGGAAAAGTGGCTTGACAATTTCTTTGGTTTTACCGGAGAAGAGGAAAAACCGATGGATTATGTTAAAGCTGCCCTCAACGGCAATCTGCCGAGTGCGTTCAATCCGTTGGGATATGTTCCGTATTACAAGGATATAACATCTCTTATTCAAGGTTACGATGTTACAAGAATGGATATGGATAGCATTGAGTCCGTGCTGACGGCTGCTCAAAATATGAGAAAGGCATTAGAGGGCAACGGCAAATACAACATTGCAGGAGCTTCCGCAAACCTTTTCCTTGAAATGAGCAGGCTGTTGGGTATTCCGGTTGCAAACCTCAAGAGGGACGTTAAGGCTGCCGTAATGACATATGCTATTGAGTCGGATAATTATCTGCTGCAGTATCGTATGGAAAAGGCGTTACTCAATGTTAATTATTCCAGCAACAGCGGCACTTTTATGAGCATCCTTTATAATGCATACACCAAAGACAAAGAAGCATATAAGATTATTTATGCGGATCTTGTTAAAGATGGTTATGATATTGAGAAAATAAAAAGCGCAATGGAAACCCGTATGAAGGCAGACCAAGGAGTTGAAAAGCTTAACGAGCTTGACCGCAGGTGGGCAACGCCTGAAGAAGAGGAAGCTTACGAAAAGCTTAAAGGCAAATATGGTGACGGAAGCGCAGCCGACGATTATGCTTACGTCAAGGCTTCCGAAACCTTTGAAGATGAAAGCTCAATGTATTATGATGCTCTTTATGAAGCGATGACCGAAAACTTTGAAGATTACACAAAAATCTACGATGACGTGTATGGCATCATTTATGCTGAAGAGCTTGAAAAGGTTAAAGCAGACGAGGATATCGACAAAAAAGATTGGGAAGAGGTTGCTGCCAAAAGAGCCGATGATGCTATTGGCGGTGCAATTGAAAACCGAATGAAGGACGAGCAGGGACTTAAATCGGTTAAAGACCTTGAGCAGCGATGGATTAACCCGCATCAGCAGATGGATTACGAAAAAGAGCTTAAAAAGTTTTCCACAACTAAAGATGTTGAAGCTGTTGATGATTATGTCCGTGCAAAAATCGCAGACAAAAACACCGAACAGTTTGATGCATTGGCATCTGTTTACGGCAACAATCAAAAAGCATACCTTGCTATTTACAACGATATGATTAAGAGCGGAGTGGAAGAAGAAAAAATCCGTGACAGCATTGAAAACCGTTGGAAAAAAGAGCAAGGAGTTAAAGAGGTTGATGACCTTAAAACTCGTTGGTTCTCTCCCGAAGAAGAAAAAAACTACAGTAAGGTTTCTTCCGAGGTAAAGAGCAGCGAACTTTGGCGCAAGGCATCTGCACAGTACAAAGAAAAAACTCTTGATAGGCTGTATGATTTGGCTGTAAAAACAGATAAGCCGACATCTACCGGCAGCAAGATGCAGGCAAAAATTGACGGCGGTAAACAGTATGGTTTGACCGAAGGAGAGTATATGCTGTTCCTCATGGCAAGAGATATGGTGGACAAGCCAAGCGAAAGCGGTAAGCTTGGCAGCTATACCAATAATGAAATCAAGGCTGCTATTAATATGCTTGATGTAAGCCGTAAAGAAAAAGCATATTTGTGGGAAGCTGCAGGCAAAAGTGCTAAATCCAACCCTTGGAGATAACACAAAAGAGCCGGAGATTTTTCTTCGGCTCTTCCCTTTGGGGCGAAAATACATCCGTTGTGGTGTATGATTAAAACAAGAAGAGAGGTTAAGCGATGACACCTGAAATTATAGTTGCGCTGATAACTAGCGCAGCAACCATTTTAACCGTGCTTTTCAGCAACAACAAAAGCGGCAGAGATATGGATGCCAAGCTTGCACAGAGCCAAGCTGTTACCGATACCAAGCTGGAAGAGCTTACAAGAGAAGTGCGTATGCACAACGGCTTTGCACAGCGAATGCCGGTGGTTGAAGAGCAGGTAAGAGTAATTAATCACAGAATATCCGACCTTGAACAATATCACAAAGGAGTGTAATTATGAGCGGCGATTTTGTAACATGGAACAGCATTATGAGTTATGCGGGTGCAGTAACTCTCACCACCATTATGACTCAGTTTTTCAAGCAGATCCCTGGCATCAACAAAATGAATTCGCAGCTGCTTGCGTTTATCATTGCGGTGCTGCTGCTTGAAACAGCAACAGTATTCAGCGGCGGCTGGGCATTTGAAACAGCGGTGCTATCGCTTGTAAACGGTGTTGTAGTTGCACTTGCATCCAATGGAACATACGATGCTATCAGCGGCAGCAAACAAACAGAAAGCGTGAAAATCAATGACAAGGCTTAATGGTATTGATGTATCGGCGGCACAAGGCATTATTGACTGGAAGAAAGTAAAAGAAAGCGGAGCGGTGGATTTTGCCATTCTCCGCTCCTCATACGGCTGGCAGACAAGCGGCACGGAACAGTATGACTCCCGCTTTAGAGCTAACGTAGCAGGCTGTGAGGCTAACGGAATCCCCTACGGCATATATCACTACTCTTATTGCGTTAAGCCTGAAAACGCCCGCAGAGAGGCGCAGTATTTCCTAAAAGCCATTGAGGGAACTAACCCTACATATCCGCTGTGGCTTGATATTGAAGATGAGTCGCAAACCAAACTGACCAAGGCGCAGGTAACACGCATTGCGGCTGATTTCTGCGATGAGGTTGAAAAGGCGGGGTATCGCATCGGTATCTATTCTTACAAAAACTTTTTGGAGAACTATATAGATGCAGAGCTGCTGAACAGATATGATGTGTGGGTAGCACAGATATCCAACATTAACACTTATGGCGGTGACTACACAATGTGGCAGCACAGCTGGAAGGGCAAGGTCGACGGCATCGCAGGAGACGTAGATCTCGATATATGCTACAAGGATTACATCAATAAAGTAAATCCTCCCACCGGAGGAGAGCCTACTGTGCGAGAGCTGCTGAAGCTTGCCGAAAGCAAAATGCTTGAGGTAACAGAGATCCTTAAACGCATCAACGAACAGTTTGCAAAGGAGTAAAATATGACAGCTGCGGAAGAAATTAAAGCCATACAAAAAAGCAGATGCAAAAGATTTAAGCTGAAAATATATGCGGTGTGGCTGATTGTGGGAATGTACTATACTATTTGCCGTAATGTTTTTACGGCACCTGAAACGATCCGCAGATATGTTTCGGCAGAGCAGCCAAGCTTGCGAAAAGAGCTTGAGGCAAAGATTGATGCCTATGTGCTTAACGAGCGGGACCGTAGAATGCTAAAACGCAGAGTGCTTGATGGCATAAAGTTTGAGCCGCTTGCGGAAGAATTTGAAATGTCGGAACGCAGGGCAAGAGATATATGCAAAAAATATGAAAAAATAATAGCGTGAACACGCGGAAACAGCTAAGGCTATGTAACGATTTGTTACATAGCCTTTATTTTTTTGCCCTTTTTTAAGAGTTGCCGCAAAATTGCCGTAAAGTTGCCGTATTTGTTCCTTCAATAAATATCTTAATTGCGGTAAGTTGGAGACAGAGAGGTGAGGAAAATGTTTGTAGACAACAATAGCAATCCGTTGGGATTTAGGCGAGGTGATTGTGTGGTTCGTGCATTAGCAAAAATATTACGGCAGAGCTGGGACCGGACGTTTATTGAACTGTGCCTGCAAGGTTTTTTGATGGCTGATATGCCCAACAGCAACGATGTGTGGCAGGAATACCTGTGGGCAAAGGGATACAGGAGGCACAAAATTTACAACGAAGATCCCGAGGCATACACAGTTGAAGATTTTTGCAGAGAAAATCCGCGAGGCAGATATGTGCTGGGAATTAAAGGTCACGTGGTGGCTGTGATTGATGGGCAGTACATTGATGCGTGGGATAGCGGAGACACAGAGCCGATATATTACTGGAAGAAAAGAGAGGTTAAAAGATGAGCTACGGATATTATCAGCCAACTTATAACACCGGGGCAATGCCGGATATGTTGGGTCAGTACAGACAGATACAGCAGCCGCAGGTTCCGCAGGTGCAGCAGGCAAGCAGCGGAATGATTTGGGTGCAGGGTGAAACGGCGGCAAAGGCTTATTTGGTAGCTCCTGGCAATACTGTGGTGTTGTGGGATAGTGAGCAATCTGTGATTTATTTGAAAAGCGCAGATGCTACAGGAATGCCAACGATGAAAGTGCTGGAGTATAACGAGCGTATGCCGCGCCTGAGACCTCAGAACGAGGGTGTATCACAGGCGGTGACGATGGATATGTTTAATGAGCTTAAAAGCAAATATGAGGCTTTAGCGGCGAAAATGAGCGAGTTGTTAACGGAGAAGGGAGTAACAGAAAATGAGTAATCCAATATTTGAGATGTACGGCAAAAAACACAACAATGATTTTATGCAGGCGTTTGAACAGTTTAGGCGCAGTTTTAAAGGAGATGCCCGCGCCGAGGTTGAGAGGCTGATGAAAAGCGGACAGATGAGCCAACAGCAGTTTGATGAGTTGGCGCAGCAGGCGAACCAAATTATACAGACATTTAAGTTTTGATTTAACCGAAATCGGTGCACAGGTTTCGGAAAAATAAAATTAAAAAAATAAGGAGAATTTTAAAAATGTATGCAAGTGAAATGACTCCGGCGGATATCGCTGCTTGCACTTGTGGCGGCAGAAGCAATAGCGACGGATTTGGTATGGGCGACAATGGTTGGTGGATTATTCTGCTCTTCCTCTTTGGCTTTGGTGGCTTTGGCAGAGGTTTTGGTGGCGGCTTTGGCGGCGGTGGCGGCACAAGCTGTGGCTCACCTTGTGCTACTCAGGCAGATGTTAGAGCTGCTGTTGATCAGCAGACCCTCATTAACAAGATGGATCAGCAGACATATGGTCTTGCGGACAGCACATATGCATTGAACAATACTATTATGAACGGCTTCCACGGTGTTGATAATGCTATCTGCAACCTTGGCTACAATGTACAGAGCGGATTTAACAGCATTAGTCACCAGCTTTCCGATTGCTGCTGCCAGACACAGAGAGCAATTGACGGCGTAAACTTTAATATGGCAAAAGGTTTCTGTGACCTTGGCAATGTTATTCACAATTCCACACGTGATGTTATTGAAAATCAGAACACAAACAGCAGAGCCATTCTTGATTTCCTTGTAAAGGACAAGATCGACACTCTTACAGCAGAAAACCAGGCGTTGAGATTTAAGGCATCGCAGAGCGAACAGAATGCATTCATCACAGCAAACCAGCAGGCACAGACAGCAGAACTCATTCGTAGATTGGGCGCAGATTGTCCGACTCCTGCCTATGTGGTACAGCCTCCTTCTCCTGTAACTTTCCCGACTAACGGATGCGGCCAGGTGCAGTTTGCACACGCAGGCTGTGGCGGTTGCGGCGGATATTAAGAAAACACGCTTCCGTGAGGATGTTCGGGGCGGTTAATCTGCCCCGATAGAAAGGAGAACAGAGTATGGCAAAATTTACAGCAATTGCGCTCCAGGAAGTTGCAGAAAACGAAAACGTGCAGTTTACAGATGATACTATGTGCGGTGGGATGGGTGTTATTCATCGCAATGGCGCAGGCTTGGTAACTCTTCGCGGTTCAACTACTCAATGCCGCGCACGCTATAGGGTGAGCTTTGGCGGAAACATCCAAATACCTGAAGGTGGCACAGTTGAAGCTATATCTATTGCCCTTGCGGTTAATGGAGAGTCGCTGGAAAGCAGCGAGGCTATAGTTACTCCTGCAGCAGCAGAAGAGCTTTGGCACGTAACCCTGATAGATCACATTGATGTTCCGTGCAACTGCTGCGTGAGCGTATCGGTTAAAAACACAAGCGAGCAGCCGATTGAGGTGCAGAACGCGAGTCTAATTATTGAACGCATAGCGTAGGAGGTGTGAGTATGCATAAGATTAAAAAAATGCTTGAAGAAAAACTGAAGCAGCTGGAAAATATCACAGAGCTTTCTGTGGGCAACCTGGAGCAGATCCATAAAATAACCGACACCATTAAAAACATTGACAAGATTGAAAAGCTGGAAGGCGGCGGAAGCAGCAATGCAAGAAGCAGCAGAAGCTATGATGGTGGCGGAAGCTATGCAGGCGGTGGTAGCAGCTATGCACGTGCCAACGGCTATGCAGGCGGCGAGTATGACGAAGAGGATAGCTACGAAGGTGGCAACAGCGGCAGAGGCAGAGGATACCATTATGTTCGTGGTCACTACAGCCGTGACGGACGTTATTCAATGGATGCCGGAAAAGAAGAAGTAATGGAGCTTCTTGAAGAGATGTTGAATGGCGTTGAAGATGGCAGACAGCGCGAAGCTATAATGAGATTTAAGCGCGAGTTTGAAAGAATGTAAATGAAAAAGGGCGGAAATATTTCCCGCCCTTTTGTGAGGTTACTATCACGTTACTATCAAACGGAATAAAGAGAAAACCCTTGGAATTGAGTTTTTGGCTTAATTCCAAGGGTTTCTGTGGTGCTGGTGATGTGACTCGAACACACGGCCTGCTGATTACGAATCGTTTTTTTAGGGTTTAAACTACGCATTTATGCGGGAAAAGTGGCTGTGGGAATGGGTGGAAATGAGTGGGTTACTATCACGGTTACTATCTTTATTTTATTTGTGATATTGCTTTTGCGAGATCTTCAATGTATGTGGCAATATAAAAATCGGTAGTGGTGCTATAGTCTACGTGACCGATTATTTTCTGCATAATTTCTGGGCGCATTCCTGATGCTGCTGCCATTGTCGCAAACGTGCGGCGGGTATCATGAAGAGTTTTTCGTTCAATGCCAAGGCGATCGAGAAGGGGATAAAAATCACGTCTGCGGAAATGGCAGTCATCCATTTTTCCTCCTTCGGTGTTTTTAACAAGATATTCACCGCCTTGTGAAATCCAATTTTTAATAATGGGCAAAATGGCGGGATGAATGGGGATAACTCTGTTTTTGCCTTTTTCGGTTTTTTCTCCTCCAACAATATAACCGAGCTCAAGGTTTACATCTTTAATTTTAGCTGAAAAAAGCTCATTGATACGAAAGCCGGTATAAATTAGCACAAGGACGATTTGCGAGGCTTGGGAGTTATCGGCTGTAAATTTTTGAATATCTTCGTAAGTAAATATGTTTTTTACTTTTGCTTCTTCTTTTTGATGGGTTATGTATTCGGCATAGTTTTTATCAACAATATCGTTTTGCATTGCAAAATCAAAAAGCTGGTTTGCAAGCAGAGATATTTTTTTCTTTGCGCTTAAGGAGAGCGGTTTTCCATTTGCAGAAATAGCATTATCGATTATCTTTTGTATTTCGTGAGTTTTAATATCACGCATTCGGCGACTTTCTAAAGCAGAGAGTCGAGTCCATGCAAGGGTATAGTCTTTGATTGTGGATGGAGTTATTTTCTTGAAGTGGGGTTCTTTCCACAGTTCAAATACTTGCCCGAGGGTAATATCGTATAACGTAATATCAATATCTTTTGTTTTTTCAAGCAGCTCATAGCCTTCGGCACGGGTGGCGCAATAACCGAGCAGTTTTTTATTGCGAGTAACAGCCCAAGGTTTGTTTCTGCGCCCGCCAACTTTATACACCGAGCCTTCTCCGTTGGCACGCTTGCGAGGCTTTGGTGCAGCTGTTTGCGCTTGCTTCTTGCCGCAATGAGGGCAATAAACAAAACTATTATCTATGGTTGTTTTGCATTTAGAGCAAATCAAAATATCACCTTCTTAATAACGAATCCAACCTGAAGCCGGAAGAGCAACATCGAGCATAAACAGCAATATGATTATAGCAACAAGTCCCATCAGGCACCAAAACAGTATATGCCTTTCTTTGCGGAGGTCCGCAATGGTTTCATCCATTTTGGAAATTAATACATTAAGCTGTTCGTAGTTTGGGCAATCGGATTTGTGATGTCCATGGTGGGTATGGTGCTCAATAGGCTGCTCTGTTGGTTGTGTGATTACAGCAGGTGTTTTGATTTCAAGAGTATCGAGAGAGATATTTAAAGCGGGTGCAAGCTGTTGCAGAGTTTGAAACTTGAGATCTACAGCAGCTCCGCTAAATATGCGGTTAACAGTACCAAGAGGAACACCGCTCTGTTCGGCTATCTGTTGGTTGGTTAAGCCGCTTTTCTTCTTTGCATCAATTAGCTTTTCACAAAGCATATGGTTTTTCTCCTTAATTTATTATTTATGATATTCGATTTATTGTTTGCGAGTGGTGATATTCGTGAATGAGAGTTCATTTTTGAGGGGTTAAGCATCACTTTTGGATGTGGATTATTCGCCATGGAAGTGATATTCTTGAATCAAAGGAGGCGAACCTATGAAAAGCAAAACAAGCGAATGGAAACAACTATCTATTGAAATGATTGAAAACGAGGAAGATGAGTTTAAACAACGAACTATATGCCGCCTGGTTGCCGCAGTAGTCGGTGAACAAAAAGAGCGGGGGAAACAACGCATAGGTATTGACAAGCCTAAACAGAAGTGATACAATAAGAACAAATGTTCACAATGTGACAATGAGACAGCCAAACACGGCAGAGGGGACAGAATGGAAGAAGAAAAAAGAGAGGTAATTGAGTTGATTAAAGGGTTGACGGCAGAAGAGCTTGCCGAGTTTGTGCGAAGGTTGCCGGAGTTATTGTGCGAAAATAAAGAGTAAAAGAAAAGCGGAGCGGGATGCTCCGCTTTTTTAATGCATTACACATTTTTCGCAGGGACGTAAACCTCTTTGGTTAACTACCGCCCAAGTGGATTTATAATACGTGCCTCTGCCGCAAGGGGATTCGTAGTGATAACACTCTCCGGTTCGGGTAATATAAACAGCACCATGATAGTTTTGTTTATAAGGGATGTTTTGTGTTTGTGTATTGTTTTTGGTTGCGTTGGTTGTGGATGAGCTTTTTTGAGGTGCGGCTGGCTTTGATTGCAGCTGGGCAATTTGGTTTGCCAATTTATTCTTTTGTGTTTGCAGATTTTGAATTTGGTTTTTCAAACTTGATTTCTCGGCCATTAGGTTTGTGACTTTGGTTTTCTCTTCGTGCAGCTGAGAGTTAAGGCTTTTGATTTCTGCTGTTAACTCTTCGTTGTCGCTTAAAAGTTCATTGTATTGTGTTTCAAGTTCGGAAAAACTAGATTGTAGTTCGGTATATTCAAGCAAAAGGGTTTGATATTCGCTGCTATTTGTGATTGTATCATTGTGTTCTTTTTCAAGGACAGAATGCTTCATTTCAAGAATATTATTTTCTTTTTGCAGCTCTTCAAACTTTTCGTAAATCCTATCGTAAGATTCACGCAAAGGAGCGACTTTATCCGCTTCTTCCTGCAGCGATTCATTTTGAGCGGTTAATCCTTTAATTGATTGCCTTTGCAGAGTGTTTTCGTAGATGAGCCAACCGCAAAAAGCAAACATAAACACAAGAGTGATTATAATGAGTTTATTGTTTAAACTTGTTTTCTTGTTTTGAGGTTTTTTCTTAAGGGAAAAGTTTATTTCTTTATCGGAAAAATACTCTTCAAAATATTCATCAGCCGAAATGCCTTCTTGCATCCAGTCGGGTTCTTGGCTCATAATAATCTCCTTTATTTTTTGTTTTTGATTTCAAGCAAAAGCATTTTGATTGCGTGGATGGTTGTGGGATCATTGATACTTTTAACTAAATCAATAATTTCTTTAACATCAGGAGAGAGTTCTTCCGTTTGGGAGGACTCTTTTTTTATTGGTGCGGGATCGTCGGTCTCATCCATTAAATATGCCGGAGTTGTGTGCAGCAGGTCCGCAATTATGGCAAGGCGGTCGGGGGTCAAAACATCTTGCCCATTCTTTACGTTTAAAAGATAAGTTCTTGATCTTCCTAATTGTTCACAAATATATTTTTGTGAAATGCCTTGCTGTTTGGCATATCCAATTATTTTAATTGCCACTTTGGCAGAATCAAACATAAAAGCATCACCCTTTTTGTGCAAAAAATAGAACGTAACAAAAGTTACGAAAAAGTATTGACTCGTAACAAATGTTACGATATAATATAACTACAGTCCTTTCAACGTATTGCGGAAATAAAGCAACCACAACCTCCTGTTTTTATAGTATGTCCTCCTCGACAGCCATATACAGCGGTTGCTTTATTTTCACCATTGTATACACTTTGTGAACAGTATAACACAAAGTGCGGAAGGATGTCAACGGAAAAACAAGGAAGGGAGAGGGAAAAATGAAATACGGAGCAAGATTAAAAGCTTTTAGAGAGAAAAAAGGATGGAGCTTGCAGGAGCTTGCTGACAAGGTCGATAGCACCAAGAGCACCATAGCAATGATTGAACGAGGCAGCAGACCTTTATCTTTAGAGATGGCTGTGAAGGGTGCCGAGGTTCTTGAGATATCGGTGATGGATCTTATAGCTTACAAGAAATAAGAGAGGGGTTGAAAGGATGGACAACAGACTTACGATAGATCCGAAGATTGCGGCGAAGATGCTGCGCAGCGCAGGATTTGATATCAACTATGATGCATTGAGAGAGGGACTTAAGGTTAATGCTTTTCCTTTCGGCACAGCATATAGGATGACGAGCAACTATAAATACATTGTTTACACAAAGAAGCTTGTTGATTTCATCCTGGATAACGGCGGCAGAATGGAAGATATTGATACCGGAGGCATTGAAGTATATGGCATTAGAGTATGAGGGTGTAATTTATCACTACGGCCAAGAAACAAGGCGAATATCGGGACTTACCAAAGCGGGTGCAAAGGCGGTATTTGCAAGAGAAAGCGAACCGCATAACCAATATGCACAGCTTGTGGTTAACGGAGAGCCGAAGCTTTATTGGGAAGCTGAAAAGCTGCTTGAGCTTGATAAAGAGTTTTCGCGGAGACAATTCAAGATGAATAGAGTTTGGAAAAGTGCCGACGGAAAAACTGCACAGCGGAGATGGTACGAACGGCACAAGAACGATCCCGAGTATAAAGCAAAGCAAAGAGAGCGCAGCAGAAAGAACAATGCAAAGTATAAACTGTTGCGAGATCAGGAAAGGATGAGGGCAAATGAGAGCAACGGATAACACAATGGTTTGCCCGAAAGATCCGAGCATAAGCTGTTTAAGTTGCCCTTTTGAAAAGTGTTATCTTGAGAGTCAGGGTGATGCGAGAGATATGGAAAAGGCAAGAGCATATGCCAACGGATATTACTACAAACATCGTGAGCGGATTCTTGCCGAGTACAAAGAAAAGCGCAAAAGTGACCCCGAATTTATAAGAAAATCAAAAGAGTATCACCGAAAGTATTACCAAGAACACAAAGCACAAGCAAAGGAACGTGCGAGACGTGCGTATGCAAAGAGAAAGGGTGCAAAATGATGAGAACGGCTGTTAAGAGGAGAAATGTTATGGGTGAAATGGTAAGGGTGCTGCTGGGTCTTGCAGCCGCATTAGCGTTCATTATATTTATCGCAACACCGGGTGGTATGGAAGCCGGAGATATAGCAATGGGTGAGGGCGTTGTGAGAATGCTTATCAGCGGTGCTGTTTGTGGCGGCTTGCTGTGGGTGGTGACCAGATGATAACGGTTGTTATTGAGGTTGATGCTCCCGAAGGGCAGGCAATTGGAATCAAAGAAGACCTTGCGATGTATCTTGAACAGTTTGGTGATGCAAGGGTTGTGGAGGTGAGAAGCGATGGAGGCGAACAGCTCCGCCTGGAAACCCATTGAAGAGATGGGAGTATACAAGGCATATATGAAGTTAACAAAGGCACCTGCTATTAAGTGGACCGGTGTGCCGATGAATGCGGACGAGAGAGCCGTGCAGACTCGCAAGGAAAGGCTGTTAAACAAGCCGATTAATAAGATGGGTGTATATCTTGCTTTGGAGCATTACGGCAGAAAACACGCCGTAGAACAGCAGGAGATGCGTGAAATGAGAGCGATGGGCAAAACCATTGAACAGATTGCTCTTGAGATGGAAACAAGTGAGAAAGTTATCCGCTGCCGATTGGCTGGCGGTTGGAAAAATTAAAAGCAAAGAAAGGTTGAAAGGAACTATGACACTTTATGAAATGACCGAGCAGGGCAGAATGCTCTACGAAATGATGGAAGCTGGAGACATTGATGAGGAAACCTTCCGTGATACGTTGGAAGCTATCGGTGCTGATGAAAAGGTCGATACCTACTGTGCGCTGATTCGCCAGCGAGAAGCCGATGCAGAGATGCTGAAGCAGGAGCTTGAGAGATTTAAGAATCGTGCACAAGCCGCCGAAAAGGACGTAGAACGCATGAAAGATGCCTTGAAGGAGTTTATGGTTGCAACTGGACAGAGCAAGGCTAAAACGGCTTTGTGGTCGGTTTCCGTGGGAAAATCGGTTAGCGCAGACATCATTGATGCGCAGCAGATACCTGATGAGTTCTTCATTCCGCAGCCTGCAAAGATTAGCAAGGCAGATATCTTGAAGGCATTGAAGAACGGTGTTGAGGTTGCCGGTGCAGCACTTAAAGAGAGCACAACGCTGAGGATCAAATAAGAGGAGGATATGACAATGAGAATGTTTAGGTTATTGAATGCAAACGAAATTGAGTGCAGAGTTGCTGAAATAAATAAATCTGGAAGTGGACTTACATTGCTTCTTTACAAAACAGCAAGGACAGATGCATCGCTTTTAGATGAGGTTGTGGGCCCCGAAAAGTGGGCAAACGATTTTAAAATTATTAACGACAATCTTTATGGCGGCATAGGTATAAAGTTTGTTGATGAATGGGTTTGGCGGTGGGATTGCGGATCGGAAAGCAATGTAGAAGCTGAAAAGGGAGAAGCGTCCGATGCTTTTAAACGAGCTGGATTTAAATGGGGTATCGGAACTGAACTTTATACCGCACCAAAAATATGGGTATCATCTCAATCCTGCGAAATAAAAGAAATAAACGGTAAGTTTAAATGTTACGATGAGTTTGCGGTAGAGTGCATTTCGTATGCAGCAAACGGAGCGATTGACGGACTTTCGATTTTGAATGTTACACAAAGCAACAAACTTAATAAAAAGATAAGGGCCTTTTTATTGATGCCCCCAAAAGATAAGGAGAAAACCTAATGCAGGAAATGATATACGTTAAACTCTTTGCTGATGATTTAATTGCCTCGGAAGAGCTTAATTATGAGGAGAAGGGCAGACTGTTTGAGGCAATGATAATCTATGCCACCACCGGAGAGAAACCCAACCTTCCAGGCAACGAGCGATTTGTGTTTCCCTGGCTTAAGGCGCGCATCGATCGAGAAAAGGATGGCATTGAGGAACGCAAAGAGGTGCGTAAGCAGGCTGCTCAATCTCGTTGGAGTAAAACTAAAGAAGATGCAAATGTATGCAAAAGTATGCAAAACGATGCAAACGATGCAAATGCATACAGCGCAATGCAAACCGATGCAAACGATGCTATAAATAATAGAATAATAGAAAATAGAATAATAGAAAATAGAATAATAGAAGAAAAGAAAATAGAGAGAGAGAATAATACGCATACGCGCGAGAAGTTTTCCCCTCCCACCGAAAAGGATGTTAAAAACTTTTGCAAGGAGCAAGGCATAACTGTTAATGCAAAGAGGTTTGTAAGCTTTTATGCCAGCAAGGGATGGGTGATAGGCAAAAATCCTATGCAGGATTGGAAAGCGGCTGTGTTAGCTTGGACAGCAAAGGACGAAGAAAAGGCTGACAATAAGCCGGAATTGCAAAAGAGCTATGATATAAGCGAAGTTGAACAGCTTTTTGCTGATGATCTTGCAACGCTTTGCTTTTAAGAGGAGAGGCAGAGAATGACTTACAACGAACTGGCTGAATTAATTCTTGCAGAGCGCAACAAAATTGCGGAACACAATCCGAAGACTCCGTATTATTTTCTCAACGTTGGGCATCCTGCGCTGTTGGGATTGTATGCGGATTGGAAGCCAAGCACAACACCACCGAGCGATAAAGAGCGTTTAGTGTGGGAACTTAAACAACTTAACGCAGATGCGTTGAAAAAAATAGCAGAAAAATTTAAGGAGGACTAAAAAATGAAACTGATTCCGGCAACTAAAGACGTTTTGAAGGGAAGTTACAAAAAAACTAAATGGCAGGGTATTATCGAAGAGTTTGAAGCCATGAACATTGATGTGGTAGAGATGGTTGAGGGCAACAGAAACCCAAAATTCATTGTAATTCGTGTAATGCTTCATTAAAAACACAGCACAAGGATAAGATTTTTGGGGCAAGCTTGGCGAAGGGAAAGGCTTATCTGTACCGAAAAGAGGCAGCAAATGGCGAAGAATAATTTTGCAAAGCTGCTTAAAGATGCAAAAGATTTAGGCAGGTTTGAGGGGTTTATGGCGTATATGGAGTGCGCTGTGGTTGCACTCCATAACCTCTGCGCCGATTATGAGATTGATGAAGAGATTGAGAACAAGCTTATCGGTAACCTGGATACAGAGATAAACCGCATATTGCATTTGAATCAGCATATGTCTGCGGAAGATATCGGTGCAGCTGTGGTGCAGTATGCCGAGAAGAAAAGGCTGGAGGTGGCAAGGGGTGAAGATAGGACTGGTTGATGTTGATAGCCACAACTTTCCAAATTTGCCGCTGATGAAAATATCGGCATGGCACAAACAGCAGGGCGATACAGTTGAGTTTGTAACCAACTACTTTGAACATTACGATAAAGTGTATGTGGCAAAGGTTTTCGGAGACGAATATTCCACAATGGACTCGACTTGTATCAACGCCGACAAAATTGTTTATGGTGGGACTGGATTTGCTATCACGATCGAAAACGGCAAAGAGGTTTATCACAAGGACAGAGATCCCAACCTTCCGTATGAGATTGAGCACATATACCCCGATTATTCTCTTTATCCTGAACTTACCAAAAATAAAGCATTTGGCTTCTTGTCGAGAGGCTGCTGCAACAACTGCGAGTTTTGTTTGGTTTCTAAAAAAGAAGGACTCTGCTCTGTAAAGGTTGCAGATCTTGATGAGTGGTGGGGGGGGCAGAAAGAGATTGTGCTGATGGATCCCAATATATTGGCATGCAAAAACCGAGAAGAATTGCTTCAACAGCTCATTAACAGCAAAGCAAAAGTTGAATTTAATCAAGGTTTAGATGCTCGGTTTATAACACCACAAATAGCAAAAATGTTAAAACAAATCAACACCAAAATGTGGCATTTTGCATTTGATAAAATGGAAAACGCCGAGCGGGTTGTAAAAGGCTTAAAGATGTTTGTAGAGGTTGTAAACCCGCCACGAAGAAACTGTTGCGTGTATGTTTTAACAAACTTTAACACAAAATTCTGCGAAGACTATTGGCGCATAACCGAAGTACAAAAGCTTAGTTTGAATCCTGATGTGAGAATATACAGAAAAAATTCTCTTCCGAAAAGATGCATAACCAGAGATCTGCAAAGGTGGTGCAACAATCGATTTATTTATAATAATCAGCAGGATTTTTGGAAGTATGAAGCAAGAGGGAAAACCATGAAAGAAACATATCCACAGCAATATGAAGAATGGATAAGCTACAAGGAGGAGCGCAATGCGGTACCAAGAGAGCAATGAGCAGCAGGCGTTATTCAGGTGGGCGGAGTTTTTTGAAAACTATCATCCTGAACTGAAGCTGATGTATCACGTTCCCAACGAGGGATTGAGAACAAAAGCAAACGGCGCAAGGCTTAAAGCAGAGGGAATGAAAGCGGGAGTGCCTGACATCTGCCTGCCGTGTGCGAGAGGCGGCTTTCACGGACTCTATATCGAGATGAAAGCGGGCAACGGAAAGCCTACGCACAAGCAACAGCAATGGATAGCAGATCTTAATGCAGAAGGGTATTATGCAGTTATCTGCTACGGCTGGGAAGCCGCACAAAAGGTTATCGTGATGTATTTGAAGGGAGAGATAAAGCGAACGGATGGAAAAGGAACAGCTTAATCTTTTTGATTATGTTTCCAACCAAGGGGTTCAGGTATTAAGTTTGTTTGATGGTATGGCTTGCGGAATGTTGGCAATGCTTGAGTCCGGCATTAAGGTTGAGCGATATGTTGCATACGAAATCGACAAATATGCGGTACAAACATCAACGCATAACTTCCCGATGATCGAGCAACGTGGAGATGTATTCAAGGCTGATTTTACAGAATTTAAAGGATTTGATTATTTAATCGGCGGTTCACCTTGCACCTACTGGAGCATAGCACAGAAAAACAACCGAGAAACCGAAGCAAGTGGGATGGGTTGGGAGCTGTTTAGCCAGTATGTAAGAGCCTTGCACGAAGCACAACCGAAATACTTTGTTTATGAAAACAACAAGAGTATGAGTAAAGCGATTCGTGCAAGCATTGACAAAGCTTTTGGGTTTGAAGCCGTGTATATCAATTCCGCTTTGGTATCCGCACAAAACCGACAGCGGTTGTATTGGGTGGGCAGACGGAACGAAGATGGTACATACAGCAAGGTGGATGTTAAGCAGCCGGAAGACAGAGGGATTTTGTTGCGGGATATCTTAAAAGGGGCGGTTGCTTGGCAGAACAAGTCATTTTGCATAACCGCCACGGAATATAAGGGTAGCAATCCGCAACAAACATTGACAAAGCACCGCCGGACAATGGTTGCAGAACCTATTAACATCACAGCAGATGGTACATACAGCAAAGTTGATATCGAACAGCCGGAAGATAGAGGGATTTTGTTGAGGGATGTGCTGGAGGGGAATGAATCTTGCCGCATCCCCGAATATGGTAGTGAAGACAAGGCTCGACCTATAAATGCGAGATATTGCGGATGTGAGTATAAAAATTGGCACAAGAGAGTTTACTCCGACAACCCAAACAAACAGCAACATAATCATGTTGCTGAACCAGTTGCGGCATTGGGTGAACAAACCGATATAGTTCCTTTTGTTGAAGAAAAAATGCCCAAAGCTGTAGAAAAATATGGGTATTTGCCGACTATGTGGAATCCGTATAATAATGCGGAAATAACAGATAAGTCTCCGACACAGACTACAGGAGCTGGAAGCCAAACCACAAGCGCAACTGTTATGATTGTTTGCTGTGCTACACCTTGCGAATGGGATGAGAACGGAAAACCTACAAAAGCAATTTCTGCTGCTGACGGCAAAATATACACAGTTTATGAAGTCAAAGACGGATACATCACAATCAAGGGCAAGAGGTATCCCATTAAATTGGTGGATGGTTTTTATATCATCCGCAAACTAACAGTTAAAGAGTGCATGCGCCTACAGACGGTGCCTGAATGGTATAAGTTTCCGGTTAGTGATTCACAAGCCTATAAGATGCTTGGCAACGGCTGGACGGTTTCTGTAATTTCTTGGCTATTAAACGCAACAAAAGAAAAGGAGAAATAAAAAATGCTTAACAAAGTTATATTGATGGGAAGAATTACGGCAACACCCGAGCTTAAAGCTACACCGAGCGGGGTGGCGGTTACATCGTTTAATATTGCTGTGGATAGAGCGGGTAAAGAGAAAACAACCGACTTTATTCCGGTTGTAGCTTGGAGAAGCAGCGCAGAGTTTGTTTGCAGATATTTCGGTAAAGGCGATCCGATTACTGTTGACGGCAAGATACAGATGCGCCAGTACACCACCAAAGATGGCGATAAGCGCACGGCGTTTGAGGTTGTGGCTGATAGCGTGGGATTTGTGCCTGCCGCCGCAAAGCGAGAAAGAACTGACGAGCAGCCGAGTGCAGAGGCTATGCCCAGCGCAGAAGAGTTTGCAGAGATTATGGGCAATGAAGAGGATCTGCCGTTTTGAGGAGGGATGAAGCAATGGATATCAAATTGAAACCTTGTCCGTTTTGTGGCGGCGAAGCTAAGGTTGGCGACTATATGTTGTATGCATCAAGCGGAAAGCACATTAAATGCACACGATGTTCTGCAAGAAGTGGCTTTTATTTAATAGATTCGCCCAAGGTGGATTTCACCAAAAAATTAGATGAAAGCACACGATACACGGAAGAACAAGCTATTGAGAAAGCTGCCGAAGATTGGAATAGAAGGGCAGCTTCCAACGGGGTTGCGCTTTACATAAAAGATTTAACCGATGGCACAGTTAGAAAATATGGCACAGATTGCCACGATGCTCTCCTTATCTGCGATGGGGTGCTTCAATACGAAAACTTTCAAAA